>Ga0209676_1000658_pt1 | contig 49529 bp, 38 predicted proteins | sample AraplaCvi_mLB_r2_FD_184282 | JGI IMG/M metagenome (GOLD analysis project Ga0209676, IMG submission 184282) | Arabidopsis root microbial communities from North Carolina, USA - plate scrape MF_Cvi_mLB_r2 (SPAdes) (version 2) | ecosystem: Host-associated > Plants > Roots > Endosphere | place: USA... | reverse complement strand
TGGCCATGGTACCGTGCAGGACGACGGCTCGCTCATTATAGGACGCATCGGAAAGGACCTGAATGCGGATCAGGGTAAGCTCGCTGCGCGTCAGGTTGGTCTGGCTATCTTGTCCACGCTGAAAGCGAATCTCGGCAGCCTCAACCGCGTCAAAAGAGTGATCAAGGTCCTCGGTATGGTGAACTGCACCGACGATTTTGAAAAACATCCATTCATCATCAACGGATGCAGCGAGCTTTTCGCAAAGGTTTGGGGCGAAGAAAACGGTATTGGAGTAAGAAGCGCCGTGGGGATGGGTACATTACCCGACAACATCCCGGTGGAGATTGAGGCAATGTTTGAATTGGAAGAAAAGTAATGAACCTGAGGACGAAATAGTCAGGAGTAGTCAGGTATTGTTAGAAAGCCATTTATTGTGTTCACACCTACACTTGGCCACAAATGACTATACATGACAGTATATGACAATACATGACAAAACTTGACCAATTCGTCACGCAAACCTGCATCACATGTCCTGGTACCTGCTCAACAATCCGGAGAAAGTAATTTCCCCGTCGCTCCTGTTCTATAAAGATCGCATCGAAAGCAATATCCGGAGCATGGTCAGCATCGCCGGCTCTCCGGAAAGGCTCGTGCCGCATGTCAAGACTCACAAATGCCCCGAGATCGTTGAAATTCAACTCTCTGCGGGCATTTCCAAGTTTAAATGTGCCACCGTTGCCGAAGCCGAAATGGTGGCCGACGCCGGGGCACCGTGGGTATTGATCGCCTACCAGCTCGTAGGCCCGAATATCGACCGGCTCTTCGCATTACGCGAGAAGTTCCCCCACACGACGTTTGCGTCGCTCATAGACAATGAGCAAACTGCGGCATTACTGAATGAGGCGTCCATTTCCAGGGAACTCCGGTCGACCGTGTTCCTCGACGTCAACAACGGCATGAATCGAACCGGCCATGCTACGGACGAGAGCCTGCTATCACTTTATCGTTATGTGAGCAGCCTCGAAGGACTCGCATTCGGCGGTGTGCACATTTATGACGGGCATATCCGCAATCCGGAGTTTTCGGAACGCAAAGCCGCTGCCGACGAAGCCTATGAAAAAGTACTTCCGTTGCTCGACCGTATTGAAACCGAATGCGGCTACGAACCGATGATCATCGTCGGCGGGTCGCCATCTTTTACGGTGCACACGCTCCGGCCGGATGTTTACCTCAGTCCAGGCACGAATGTACTCTGGGACTGGGGCTACGGCGATCGTTTTGACGGCCAGCCGTTCGAACACGCTGCGCTGATCCTGACGCGTGTTGTGTCCAAACCAGCTCCGGGCATCGTCACAATAGATCTCGGCCACAAGGCCGTTTCCGCCGAAAATCCAATCGAAAACCGCCTTCGTCTGCTCAACCTGCCCGAATACACATTGCTAGGCCAAAGCGAAGAGCACGGCGTGCTGCAGGTAAGTACCGATGCATGGGAAGCGATTCAGATCGGCGACGTCTTCTACGCACTCCCCTACCACATTTGCCCGACCGTAGCACTGCACGATTTCGCAACGGTGATCCAGGACGGTAACATAGCGAACGAATGGCGCATTACGGCACGCAGCAGGCGGATAACGATTTAACAATACGGTCAGATATTGTCATGGAGAGTCATGATATTGTCATGGAAAGTCAGGTATTGTCTTTGTTGTACATGACCTACTGAGAAAGCCCGACTATCCATGACCACACTTGACTACACATGACCACACTTGACTACACATGACCACACTTGACTATACATAACCACACTTGACTACACATGACCACACTTGACTATTCACGACCACACTTGACTATACCTGACCACACTTGACTATTCACGACCACACTTGACTACGCCTGACCACACTTGACTATAAAGACCATTCAATCATTAACATATGTTCCTCTTCGACGCACACCTTGACCTTTCCATGAACGCCGTGGAATGGAACCGGGACCTTACCCAGGATTTGTATTCGATCCGCGACCGTGAAAAGAACCTCACCGACAAGCCCGACCGCGGCAAAGGTGTAGTGAGTTTTCCGGAAATGCGTAAAGGCAATATCGGGCTTTGCGTAGCTACGCAAATTGGCCGCTACATTAAACCCGACAGCAAAATCCCCGGCTGGCATTCACAAGCACAGGCATGGGCGATCACGCAAGCGCAGGTCGCATGGTATAAGGCCATGGAAGAAGCTGGCGAAATGGTACAGATCACCGGGTTGTCCGGCCTCCGCAGCCATCTGGAATTGTGGCAGAATGCCGAATCGACTGAGGGCTTGCCTATCGGCTATATTCTCAGCCTCGAAGGCGCCGATTCATTCGTAAGCCTCAAAAACCTCGAAACTGCTTACGGATATGGCCTCCGGGCGATCGGGCCCGCGCATTACGGCCCGGGCGTGTATGCATACGGGACTGACTCGGACGCGCCCTTGAGCGAGAAAGGCAAAGACCTGCTCCGCGAAATGGACCTGCTCGATATGATCCTCGACGCAACCCATTTGTGCGACACGGCATTTTGGGAAGCGATGGATTTGTACAAAGGCCCGGTTTGGGCGAGTCATAACCTTGTCCGCGCCATTACGCCGCACAACCGCCAATTTTCCGATGAGATGATCAAGGTCCTGCTGGAACGCGACGCCGTAATCGGTATGGCGTTTGATGCCTGGATGATGATCCCCGGCTGGATACGCGGCAAATCGACTCCCCAAAATACGGGACTGAAAATCGAGCATGTTGTGGAGCATATCGACCATATTTGCCAGATTGCCGGCAATGCTATGCACGTCGGCATTGGATCCGACCTGGACGGTGCATATGGCAAAGAGCAATCGCCGGGCGACCTGGATTCCATCGCCGACCTGCAAACGATCCCCGGGCTATTGGCCGCGCGGGGCTACTCCGCAAGCGATATCGAGCACATTATGTGGCGCAACTGGGTCAACTTTCTGGAAAGGAACTGGGCCTGACGGCATTAGCCTACTATTTTGCAAGAATTTATAAAATCTAATAAATTCTTAATATAGCAATAAAAGGAGTTTTCAGAAAAGCTTCGCAACTTGGTATCATGGTTGCGGAGCTTTTTTGCTTTTATGCAAAAATAAACGCCCATACTTATTTGGAATCATTTTAAATAAGTAGTAGTTTTGAATTATTAAATCAACGATCTAAATCAGGTCGGTAACATCCGACCCCTAAATTTCACATAACGACCAATGGCTAATACATATAAAATTTTCTTTCGGACGCATATCCAGGCCAGCAAGTCGCTGCAAAAGCTGCACGACTGCCTGAAACAATTGAATGTAAAACACTGGGCCTATGATTTTCAGGACTTCCTGCTGACCCTGACCTCCGAACTACCGGATTTCACCCGTATCCAGCTTGCCTTGCGGTCGGCCGGTTACGTTTGCCACTTTATCAAGCTCGAAAACATGAATGAGAGCCGTTTGGATACCAGCGGCCTTGCCATCGCATAAACTACTGACGTTTAACGGCTATCTATTCCCCTTTCCTTAGGCAGTCATCGGTTATCCGGTGGCTGCTTTTTTTCATACATATGTGCAGGCTAAAAAATGCGTTCGGGCACCAGGTTCCGTTTCGCCTGCTGCATATGGCGTTCGTTGTGCGCGATGATAAACTGGAAAACATCCCCGATTTTCATGCGAATAAACGGCAGGATGGATACGGGAATACGGATCGCGTCAAGGTCCTTGCCCATTCCGTCGCGCAGGAGATAGAGCAGCTCTTCCTGCTGCCTGATAAACTCCCTCACTACACTCGCCGAATCCAGTTGTGAATGGGGAATATGCCCTTTAAATGCTTTGTACTTGCGCTTTCCCGTCTCCGGGTCCATCATTTTTGTAAAGTAAGCACCCATCCAGGTGCTGGTAAAACCTTCCGCATTGGCAGGCGGTGCTGCCCCGAGCTGCTCACGCATGCGGGGCAAATAGTAATGTCCGTAGCTGTTGAGATGGTCCAGGCATTGTGCGATGCTCCAACCGCCCGTGGCCGATGGTTTGTTCAGAAATTCATCGTTCCTGTTTTGAAACAATGCAACAGCATCCGAAATGTGTTGCTCGACTGCATCGTCGAGCTTTTGCAGTAACTCCTTCTTATTGATGGTTTCCATGGGCGTTCGATACTTTGATATCGCAAAGTTGCACTTCCGTTTCCTTGAAATATTTGGTAAAAACCAACATTTCAAATCCGGACCTTATTTACAAGCTTGCTGAAATTGGTTGGATCGATGCCCAGGTAGTTGGCAAGGTACTTATGCGGCACCAGTTGCAGAATATGCGGGCTGCGTTTGAGCAGGTTACGAAATTTATCCTCCGAAGAAAAGCATTGCACCTCCACCAGGCGTTCCAGAATGCCGGAAAGCGTCTGCGTTATGCCTGCCCGGAGCATGCGCTCAATCGCCGGACGCTGATAAGCCACCTCCTTAAACTCGGTGTAAGGCGCGCGGATAAAGCTCGAAGGCGTAAGCGTTTCGTAATAATACCGCGATGGCACATCCATCATCACCGAATCGATAATACCCCCGAACGATGGCCGGTAAGTAAATGCGATGGTCGCCTCGCGGCTCTGGTCGTCGAGATAGTAAATGCGCTGAACGCCGTCCGTAACGAAATAAACATACCGTTCGGTTTCGCCCGCGGAAGTGATAATCTCTTTCCTCCGGGCGCTGAAAGGCTTCCAGATCTGCGAGAGTGCCTCCCAATCGGCCTGATCGAGCGGATGAATGGCCTGAACGACCGAATGAAGCAATTTTAGCGGTTCCTCCATAGAACCGCTAAAATACAAAAGCACTTCCTACTCGCCTACTGGCGAAACCATAAAATGCAGGAAATGGAAGACTTCGTCCTGGCTCCGGATATGATTGCGCGCCGCCGAAAGGTCGTCCCCGATTTTGATGGTAAAAGACGTATCCGGCAACGCCTCGAACATGTCTTCGTCGGTCGTATCGTCGCCGATGGCCAGAATGAAATCGAAATCGCCGCCTTCTGCGAACGTGCGCGTGGCAGTCCCTTTATTGAATGCGGTTTTCTTGACTTCCACCACCTTGTTGCCATCGATCACCTGCAAGTTCAGTTCCGGCTGAATGTAATTTTTGAGTTGCCAGAGCAGCTCCTGCGCACGGCGGCTTGCATATTCCTTGTCATCCGCGGTGCGGTAATGCCATGCCAATGCGGTCTCCTTTTCCTCCACAAACGCGCCAGGGCAACGTTTAGCATAAATCTGCATCATCGGACGGATCCCGTCCTTCCAGTTCTCCTCGTAACCTTCATTCAACTGCCATTCACCGGAATCTTTGGCTTTGATCAACGCACCATGCTCCGCAATCATATGCACGGGCAGGTCGCTGAAAAGCTTATCGAGAAAATAGCGGTCGCGCCCGCTGACGATCACCACGGTATCCCGTTTGGCAATTTCGGCCAGCAACTTTTTCACATCCTCGCTCATAATCGCTTTTGCCGGATCGGGAACGATCGGCGCCAGGGTACCATCGTAATCGAAGAAGAGAATTCTGTTATTGGATAGTTGGTAAGCGTGCCGGATTGCGTCGATGCCCTTGTTGTTCAGGAAAACCTGACGCAAGCGGTCGTGTTCTAATTCTAACATTGTCATTTGGGTAAAAAAATCACTGGTCCATGCGAACACATCGTAATCGCGGATCCTTTCGCGCATGGCCTCCATTCGTTTATTCTGTTCCTCTTCCGGCATTTCGAAAGCGGTTTTGATCGCATCCGCAATATCCTGCCTGTCGAGGGGGTTAATGATGAGGGCTTCGCCGAGCTCGGCCGCGGCACCTGCCATTTCACTTAAAATCAATACACCGTGACCATCCTGCCGGCTGGCGACATACTCCTTGCAAACGAGGTTCATACCGTCGCGTACAGGCGTGATGAGCGCGACATCACTGGCCGTGTACATACCCACCATTTCATGATAAGGCATCGAACGGTACTGGTATATAATGGGTTGCCAGGATATGGTTCCAAAATCGGCATTGATCTTTCCTACCGTCTGGTCAATATCCGACTTCATTTGCTGGTATTGCTCAATGGTGTCACGCGACGGCACGACTACCATCACAAACGATACCTTTTCGTGCCAATCGGAGTTTTGTTCTAGAAAACGCTGGTAACCATGCAGACGGTGGATAATCCCTTTTGAATAATCGAGGCGGTCGACAGAGAAAATAATCTTCTCTTTGAGGGACTGGCGGGCGTCGGAGCGGGCTGCCGTTACGTCCGGGTCGTCGTAGGCGTCGTTGAACTTATCGAAATCAATGCTGATCGGAAACGAATCGACCTTGACAATGCGGTTGCCCAGATTGATGTAATGCAATTTATTCCCCAATTCGGAGACAAGTCTCGCCGCTTTCAAAAAATATTCCACATAATCGTTGGTATGGAAACCCACCACATCAGCACCCAGAATGCCGTCCACGATTGCCTTCCTCCAAGTCACCGGCAGCAGCCTGAATATCTCAAAAGAAGGAAAGGGAATGTGAAAAAAGAAGCCGATTTTGTTCTCAGGAAAAGCATTACGGATCATTTGCGGAAGCAGCATCAGCTGATAATCCTGCACCCACACCACATCGCCGGGACGGATCACTTCCTTCACTTTTTCAAAGAACAATTCATGCGCCTCACGGTAGGCCTCGAAATACACATCGTGAAACCGGGCCAATGAAGGGAAATAATGGCAAAGCGGCCATATCAGGTTGTTACAGAAGCCTTCATAGTAATTTTCGTTGAGCTCGTCGGGAATGAAAACAGGGTGCGCCCGGAAATTTTCATTCTCCATCGACTGCCCGTCGAGCTCCTCCGGTGTATTCTCGGAAAAGCCGATCCACTGGATCTTCTGATGGGCGTCGAAAGCTTCGTTTTGCTGATCCTTCACCAGCGAGAGTACCGCCGAAACCAGGCCGCCGGAATTTTGAAATAATCGGGAACCACCGCCGTCCCGAACCACCTTAAACGGTAGCCGGTATGCGACTATGATGAGCCTTCCCGTATTAACTGACTGAGATAAACTTTCCATAATATGCCCAAAAGCCCTCAAAAGCCATGCCAAAAATGGCTTTTGAGGGCAACTCCCTCCATGGGTACAACAAATGCGGCATATACTGCCATTTGGCAGCTTTGCCCTACTCTATCAAAAAATGAGCGGGCCTATCAATCCGATAAGGTTTTGTGGGAAGAAATGAATGTGTTAATTTCGCTATCGCAACCTCTTCTATCACATTACAGGAACCGGTGGTCCGTCATACGGATTTCCGGGCCGGGGAGCGTAAGCACACAAATCCCCGGCAAGCAACCAAGTTGCTGTTTTCCATGAGTTAATGTGATAGCTGACCACAAATACAGGCTTGTAAAAGCCCAAGATTAGTCAAGGACTACAATTATGTAATCGCAGATTAATGCTGTGCCACTCTTTGTTGTGGGTTGCAGGCGGCCTGTAAATGGCCGCCATTTTTTTTGCCCGGCACTTTTTGTAAATCTGTCGGCCTTTCTCTTTATTTGTCTAGTAAGTTAGTAGAATACTCCTTAACCCCATCCCGTTCCGAACGGGAGAACCGTTTCGTTATGTTCCGAAATTATCCTAACCTAAGTTACACGGTCCTGATGCTTTCACTGGCATCGTTGGCTTTGCTGATATTCCGCAAAAAAGGCCTCGCCGACGGTGCCGCTCGACAGCCGAACGTGATCTATATACTCGCCGACGATTTGGGCTCAGGCGATCTCTCCTGCCTTAACCCTGATTCGCAGATCAATACGCCCCATCTCGACGAACTCGCCTCCAAAGGACTTGTCTTCACGGATGCGCATTCGGGCTCGGCCGTATGTACGCCTACGCGCTACGGGATCCTAACCGGCCGGTATGCGTTCCGATCACGGCTTAAAAAGGGAGTATTAGGCGGCTATTCGCCTATGCTTATTGAAAGCAACCGGTTTACGGTCGCCGACCTGATGAAAAAAGCGGGCTACCGGACGGGCGTTGTCGGGAAATGGCACCTGGGCCTCGATTGGGCCAAAACCGATGCTTCCAAAGCCATCAATCATGCGGAGTACGATGCCGACTGGACTAAAAATGAGAACCTGGCTCTTGAAAAAGGCATTACCGCCGGGCCCAACGACCTCGGTTTTGACCATAGCTTCATCATTCCGGCCTCGCTGGACATTCCTCCCTACATGTACCTGCGAAACGACAAGCCCGCAGATCCGCATTTGACCGACATTGCCGGAAACAAAACACCCCGCGGTGTTTTCTGGCGCGACGGCAAAGGTTCGCAGCGTTTTGATTTGCAAAAGACGCTGGATGTTTTTGGTCAGGAAGCGAAGAACTTTATTATCGGCGCTGCCAAAAACCGGTCGAAGCCGTTCTTTTTATACCTGCCGCTGTCGAGTCCGCACACGCCATGGCTACCGTCGGAAGCGCATAAGGGCAGCTCCAAGGCCGGGATTTACGGCGATTTCGTACACCATACGGATGCCGTTGTAGGCGCCGTGCTGCATACGCTCGACAGCCTCGGGATTGCCGAAAACACGCTCGTCATTTTCACATCGGACAATGGTGCCGACTGGAAACCCGGCGACAAGGAGATCTACCCCGCACACCGGGCCAATTACATTTACCGGGGCGAAAAATCCGACATATGGGAAGGCGGTCACCGCGTCCCGTTCATTCTCCGCTGGCCGGCCGTTGTGAAAAAAGGCGGCAAAACCACTCAGACCATTTGCCTCACCGACCTAATGGCGACCCTCGCATCCATTACCGGGCAAAGACTCGACAAGAATGCTGGTCAGGATAGTTTCAGCTTCGCGCCCCTGTTGCGTAGCGCAGGCGATCCCGCGCCCGTGAGGCCGAGCATTATCCACCATTCTATCGACGGCATGTTTGCCATCCGCCGCGGTAAATGGAAGTATGTAGACGGTAAGGGAAGCGGTGGCTGGTCGTCGAAGGGCGATGCCTCGGACCCGGAAGGACAGCTTTATGATATCGAAAATGATCCTTCTGAAACCACCAATCAGTTTGAAGCACAACCTGCAATTGTGAAAGAGCTCCGAGCACTTTTGGAAAAACACAAAGCCCAGGGTTTTACCAGGACGTTGTAAAAACCAGGGTTGTATTGATCAGCAACATCCGATAGCAAACCGAAATAAAAGCCGGCGCAACGTATCCGCCGGCTTTTATTTCGGATCCTAAAAATAGCTCCGCATTGCCTCCATGTAATCTTCAATAGGCAGCGAATGCCGCATTTGCATGAGCTGATTTCCCGTCGCGCCAATTACATTCCTGAACCGGTGGGTTTGGCGCGTGGCGAGGTTATGAATGACATTCACGATTTCCATCGGATCGTCGAGTTGGCTCTCATCGGCATTTTCCATAATGGATTGGAGCTTGTTCGTGAGTTCCTCGTATGCGGTAATCTCCGGGTGGGTGTTCCAGACAATGCTTTCTTTGAAATTATTCCCTTTCGAACCACCTTGTTCGACAAGTCTCAAATCTATATTAAGGGGTTTCAATTCATAATACAACCCTTCGATCAGTCCTTCCAGCGCGAATTTCGACATATTGTATAGCGAGCCCAACGGCACCGCGGTGGTAATGCCCATAAACGAGCTGATATTGATAAACATCCCTTCGCCCTGGGCACGGAAATGCGGCAGAAACGCGCGGATTACGTTGATCGGGCCACGTGTGTTGACGGCAAACTGCCAGTCGATATCCGCCTCATTCGCCAGTTCGAGTGCGCCATAAGTGCCCATGCCTGCGTTGTTGACCACGACGTCGATCTTTCCAAAGGCTTCGATCGCCTGTTCCGTGGCTGCCTTCACTTGTGCGGGGTCCGTCACATCCAGCTTGAAAATCCGGATGTTTTCGTATTCGGTCAACTCTGTTTCCTTTTCCGGCGAGCGCATGGTAGCGGCGACGTTCCAGCCGTTTTCAGCGAAATACCTGGCTGTTAATTTGCCCAGCCCGCTGCTGGTGCCTGTTATGAATATGGTCTTTTGCTCCTTCATTTGAATTAAAATTTGATTTGAATGAGACAAAATTACCGTCTATTGGTATAACTTTGTAATCAGTATCACAGAGTATACCAACTACGATTATGGCAAAAGCAGCATTAGTCAGGAATCAGGCGGAAGAAGTGAAGGCCCTTCAAGACACGATCTACGTCATCGGCGGCAAATGGAAGCTGCCCATTATCAATTCGATATGCAATGGAAACAAGCGTTTCAGGGAAATAGAAAGGAGCATTCCCGGCATTACCACGCGAATGCTTTCCAGAGAACTGAAAGAAATGGAAATGAACAAGCTTATCAAGCGCACCGTCTATCCCGACTCTCCGGTGCTCGTGGAATACGAGTCGACGCCCTACTGCAAAACCTTCGGAAACATCATTCTCGCGATGATAGAATGGGGTAAGGAGCATAAAAAGTACATCCAGGAAGAGGCCTGAAAGCCCGCAAAAGTAAAGTCCACCGTTGGGCGATGGGCTTTGCAAGATCAGGCAATGCTCCGTATCCAGGCTTCCGCTTGGTCGGGGTCTGTGAAAAACCGTTCGTTGGGGCTGCTGTAAAGCGATTCGTACTTCTCGATTTTCGTAGCGTCCTGGTGGCAATGCACCGCTGCCACACACAGGATGTTACGCTTACTGGAAATCATGAGCTTGTCGGCTTCCTCTTCAAACATCGCCACGTAACCCACTTTCCACCCGTAATCCGCCAGCGTCAGCGGCACAATCGCCCGAAAATGCTTGTGCGCATCCAGGTTCAGAGCGGTGAAGCCATGCAAGTTCACGAATATCCTGAACGTACCTCCGTCTTCGATGCGGTCCAGCGCTTCGTGAAGTGAATTCTCCCAGCGGATTACGTCCTCTTTCTCCAAATCGCCGCTGATATGCGTGATAATGAGCCGATTTTCAGGCTCCCAATCGGTCTTTGCTATTTTTAAATCTGACATTTGAATGTGGCTAACGAATACTAAACTGACGGCATAATTCGCAAGCCCACGCATTTGTTCCGCATCGTCGACCGACAGCATGCATTTATCGACAAAGCGTATCTCAGGCCAGCAATCCCTTTGCGTGCAGGTCGTCGAAAAGCAGCTGCGCGGCGAGTGACACCCTGAGACGATCGGCGTAGCCAAGCCAGGATACCTCATCGATCTCCGCCGCAGCTTTCACTTCTCCCCTTTCGCTCGTTGTGTAGCACCTGAGCCTCACCAGCACGCCCTCGGGCTGCCCGTGCGCCTGCGCATGGAACTCCCCGTAAAACGTCAATGACGAAGAAGCCAACGACATACTGATCTCCTCGTAAATCTCCCGCACCAATGCCTCCTCGTCCGATTCCCCGGGCTCCCGCTTGCCGCCGGGAATGTAGTAGGTATCGCGCCCGCGGCTTCTGGCGGCCAGTATTTTTTTATTCTCAATATAGATCAGGGCTAGCTTGTCGATCATAGTTTCAATGCTTGAAATGAAGATTGGATAACTCACCGGACCAAAACTACAAATACCTCCGTCGCCTTACACTCAGAAATTCAAAAAGAATTCAGAATTCAGTGGTACGTTCAGCGCCTGATACGGTACATTAGCCCGACTGACACGACCTAACAAAACCTAACTAAATGAACACCGCCACTCAGGGAGTTGGAACACCGAGCGTAATGCGCTCAAAATCAGAATTTCTATCACGCCCTCTAACAATCACCCTGCTGCTGATCGGCATCTCGATGCTGACACGCATTACCCTGATGCTGAAAGCGGGCAGCGGCGTCGATTACAGCATGACCAACATGCTTGGCATTTTCGGCATCGGCCTGTTTTACGATTTTCTCAATGCTTTGTATTTCCTTATCCCGGTCATGCTGCTTGGCTGGCTGACCCCTAGCAGGTACGCCGGCAAAATAGGTTTCAAAATAGCAGCCGGTATTTTGCTGTTCATCCTCGTGTTCCTGCTTTTGCTGAATGCCGTCTCCGAATGGGTGTTTTGGGACGAATTCGGCTCGCGGTTCAATTTCATCGCCGTCGACTACCTGGTTTACACGCAGGAAGTGGTGGGCAATATCCGCCAGTCGTACCCGGTGGAGACGATCATCGGCATATTGCTCGTCCTCGCGGTGCTGCTGACGGTGCTGGTATCGCGGCTATCCCGCCGGTTCGCTTTCGGGCAAATGCGTTTCGGAAAGCGGTCGTTGGTTGTTGGCGTATACTTCGTGATCGTTACCACGGTTTTCCTGACGATCGACAACAAAGTCCGGCAGTTTAGCCGCAATGTCTATGTCAACGAGCTGGCGGGCAACGGGATGTACGAGCTCTTTGCCGCATACCTCAACAATGAGCTGGATTACAATCAGTTTTATATCAAACTCGATGACCCGCAGGCATCCTCGACCATCAGGTCACTGGTGAAAACACCGGAAAGCCGTTTTACCGATAACAAACAGTTCTCCATTGAAAGGGATATTGTCAATACCGGAGCCGAGCTGCACAAAAACATCATCCTGATCAGCGTTGAAAGCCTCAGCGCCGACTTCCTCGGGAGTTTCGGAAATACGCAGGGCATCACGCCGGCGCTCGATTCGCTGGCCCGCCAAAGCCTGCTGTTCACCAACCTGTACGCTACGGGCACACGCACGGTCCGTGGGCTGGAAGCGCTGTCGATATGCACGCCGCCCACACCCGGTCAATCCATCGTACGCCGGCCGCATAACGAGGGCCTTTTCTCCATGGGCAGCGTATTACAAAGCAAAGGTTATCAGACCCGTTTCATCTACGGCGGCTATGGGTACTTCGATAATATGGGCTACTTCTTCGGCCATAATAGTTACGGGGTCGTCGACCGGACTGCCCTTTCCAAAAAGGAGATCGACTATGAAAACATCTGGGGGGTAGCCGACGAAAACCTTTTCGAGCTGGCCACCCGGGAAATCGGCTCCGCGTCGAAGACCGGCAAACCCGTTTTCGCCCACATTATGACCACATCCAATCACCGTCCTTACACCTATCCTGAGGGACGGATCGATATACCCTCGCACACCAGCCGGGAAGGTGCCGTGAAGTATACCGACTACGCGATCGGCCAGTTCATCCGCAATGCGCGAAACCAGCCGTGGTTCAAAAACACGCTGTTCATCATCGTGGCCGACCACTGCGCGTCCAGCGCCGGCAAAACCGACCTGCCCGTTAACAAATACAAAATACCGTTGATGATGTACGCTCCGGGATTCATCGAACCGGGCGTGATGCCGAGGCTCATGAGCCAGATCGATATCGGGCCGACCGTACTGGGCCTGCTCAATTTCTCCTACCGCAGCAAATTTTTCGGATATGATATTTTCAAACTCGAACCGGGCCGCGAGCGGGCATTTGTGAGCACCTATCAGAGCCTGGGATATATCAAGCACGATTCGCTGATCGTATTAAAGCCGCAGCGAATTGCCGCTACTTTCACCCCAAACTTTACAGATGGCTCTACCACGCCGGTCTCACAAAACACACATTTGCTCGACGAAGCCATTGCGTGGTACCAGAGTGCCAGTTTTCAGTTCAGAAATGGCTTGATGAAAAAATAATCGCGTCTTGTAACCGAAAGTATGCCAATAGTTTGAAAGTTGCTATATTCAGGCTTCAACATGTAACCACCGGACTTTGAAAACTTCTACGAGCGTCGCAGCAAAATGTATCTTATCCATACTCATACCTCTGTACGCACTGTCGCGTGCGTATGCTCAAACCACGAGCGCCGTACACACGGGCAGTACGACCATGGATATACGCGACGGCACAAACTTTCGGAAAGGTGGCTGGGGCATCGACCCTTCCGTACCCCTTGATGTGTACGAAACATATATTGAGGGCAACAGCAAAAAAGTCAGCTTTATCACTGACCGCGATTCGATTACCTTCGACGTCATGCCGGGTAAAAGCTACCCTTTCGTTTTCGTCCTCAATGGAAAAGATAGTGCGTTTACCGAAATCAGGGGATTTAAGCTGGTTCCCCGCGCCCGATTTTCAAAATCATATCAACAGACCTACCGCGGCAAGACAATCGTTGAAATTCCGCAAATGTATGAGCTGCTTAACGTCATATTCGCGCTAACTGATAAAGGGCGGGACAACAATGGCCTCATTCCCCGCCACACCGCTTATTATGATCAGGTTATGGAGTGGTTCATGCCCTATCGTGACCAACCTGCCGTAAAAAAAATCAACACCGAACTGGCAGCTGACGGCGTTTATCATGCATTGAAAATGGATGCATATGCATTCGAACTGAATGCAGACGGCACTATCGCTCAAAGCCCCGTTTATGACCGTATCGGACGGTCGAACAGTAACAGCTTGCGCGCCTATATCCCCGACTTGCAGCAGTTCGCCCGGTCAAGTCGTTTTCAGGAGTTTTACAATGCTCACCAACCATTCTACGACCAGCTAACCAAAGCCTACCGTGACTCCATCGGCGTGCCAGAAATGCAGCGCTGGCTTGGCAGAAACTTCCCTTCGACCCGCTACGACGCATTCAAAATCATTCTGTCGCCACTAGTGGGCAATAACCAATCCGCAAGTTTCTTTGATTATGACGGCTTCCGCGAGGCACAGGCCCACGTGAACTTCCCATTCCATACACCGGAAAACACCGCCGGCTGGTCGCCCGAGGCAATATATGTTAAGGACGGCAACATCGTTTTCACCGAACTAAACCACGCCTTCATCGGCCCCGAAGGTGAACAACCGGCCTACCGCGACCGCATTCAAAAAGCATTCTCCGATCTCGCCATTTGGAACGACCCATCCAAACCGGCACGGGGCTACAACACGCCGCAAGCCTCTTTCGACGAATATATGAACTGGGCACTCGTCAACCTCCGCTACCTCGACTACGCCCCGCCGACCGAGCAAGCCAAACTCATCGCAAATATTGAGGATATGATGGTACATAACCGCGGCTTCCGACGCTTCAAAGAATTCGACCAATTTTTGATCAAAACCTACAAAGCGCGAAAAAAAGGACAAACGGTTGCGGATTTGTACCCGGCGATCATTGGGTGGTTTGAAGGGAACAAATGAAACAAATAATTTTTCGAAAGGAATATTTTAATTCCCTTTACTCAACTCACCAATTCCTTTCAAAAAGCTCCAAAAGAATTTCTGCATTCTCGCACGCGAGTACGCGATACTCGCGTGCGAGAATGCAGTCATTTGTTGGTATCAAATAGTGGATAAGCATGTCGCACGCAGCAATAGATTGTGTATCCATCCATCGAAATCACCGCGATTAAAAAGGACTAATTTGCCAAAACCTTCGCGAAACAAACGCTATTCTCAACCCCCACATACTGCCCGTAATTCTCGGTGCGCTGGTAGCCATTCTTCTCATAAAGCGCGATTGCTTCGGGTTGGCGTTTACCGGTTTCGAGGACGCATTGGGCATAACCCAGCTCATGCGCCCAGGTTTCCAGCGCCGTGAGCACGCGGGTTGCAATGCCTTTATTCCGACCATCCGGCGAAACGTACATACGTTTCACTTCCATTGCCTCGTCGTTAAAAGCCTTTATGGCGCCGCAGCCGATGGGCCGGTCGTTTTCGTAGCACACTACGGCATGACGGATTTTATCGATTTTGTTGAATTGTGAATAAAATACGTGGTCGGCGCCGTCGCGTTCGGCGAGGTCGGCGTCGAGGAGTTTTACCAATGCTTTGAAATCCGGGTCGTCGGAATCGGTTCTTCTTAAAATGATCATTGCAATTCTTCGAGTTCTACTACTTTGGGCGTTTTGGTAAGCCAATGGATAATCAGCCACGCCACAAGATAAGTAAATCCGCAGATTGTGAAAATGATGTTGTATCCCGCCTGGATGTTGCCCGCCGCTTTGTAGCTATCGAGCAGACTGCCGATCAGGATCGGGAAAAGAATACCACCCACAGCCCCGGCCATCCCACCAATGCCTACGACCGAGCTAACGGCCTGCTTGGGAAACAGATCGGACGGCAAGGTAAATACGTTCGTAGCCCAGGCCTGGTGCAATGCCACGGCGAGGCTGATCAGCCCAACCGCCATCCATACGCCGCTGGAAAACTGGATCAGTATTACGGACAATTCACAGAATGCCAGACCGAGCAGTACCGTCTTGCGCGCTTTGAGCGTAGGCCAGCCTCGCTTGATAAGCCGGGACGAAAGGTAACCTCCACCAATGCTCCCAACAGTTGTTGCGGTGTAGATCAGCATGAGTTCAAAACTCGGTTTTTTTAGATCCAGGTTGAATGTGGATGCGAAATAGGAAGGTAACCAGAACAGGAAAAACCAGTAAATGGGGTCGATGAGCCCTTTGCCGGTAATGTAAGCCCAGGTTTGGGGGAGCGTGAAAAGTTTAATCCATTTAACAGGCTGCTTTTCAGCTTCATTATTTTCCTGCTCCTGCCCACTCAGGATGTAATGCAACTCTTCCGAACTCAATCGCTTTTGCTTTACAGGAATATCATAGAACACCAGCCAGAAAATCAGCCATACGAAACCCAGCGCGCCGGTGATCCAGAATACTTCCTGCCAGCCATAATGGCTCAGTATCCACGGAACAAGTATCAAAGCAACCACGACGCCGACGCTCGTACCCGCATTGAAAAGGCCGGTCGCGAGAGCCCGCTCCTTTTTCGGAAACCACTCGGCTACCGTCTTTACTGCCGCAGGATAATTACCGGCCTCGCCTAACCCCAACCCCACACGCGCGATTCCGAACCCGAATGCGCTCCGCGCGACCGCGTGCAGCATACCCGCGACGCTCCAAAAAATGATCGTAAACGAATACCCGGCTTTGGTACCAATCTTGTCGATCAGCCAGCCGAAAACGAGCAAGCCGATTGCATAAGCGGCTGTAAATGCCATTACAATGCGTGCGAAATCGGTTTCGGTCCAAACGAACTCCTTTTCCAGAATGGGTTTCAGGAGACCGATGATCTGCCTGTCGAGGTAATTAATGGTCGTGGCGAGAAACAGCAGGACCACGATGATCCAGCGGTAATTCCTGATTTTACCCATTTGTTAAGCGAGTTTTCGTGCGAATTGAAGGAAATGTGTTTTCAGTCCGTCCCAGTCTTTATCCTGGATCAGTTTCTTATCAAACAGCTGCCCGCCGATGCCCAGCCCGTTAGCACCCGCTTTCAGAAATGCCTCCATGTTTTCGAGGCTCACGCCGCCGGTAGGCAGGAGTTTCAACTGGTTCATGGGCGCTTTAACGTCCTTGATGTAGCCCGGGCCCAGGGCCGTAGCGGGATATATTTTCACCATCGACGCGCCCCATGACCACGCCTGGAAGATTTCAGTGGGTGTATAAGCACCTGGAAACACGGGAACGCCTTTTTTTACACAGGATTTAACCACCTTTTTACTCAAAACCGGCGTCACGATAAATTGCGCACCTGCATCCAGCGCCTCATCCAGGTCGTCTTTGGTACACACCGTTCCGGCACCGATATTCAGGCCGTAATGCTCGTTTTCCAGCGCATAGCGGATCATATCCGTCGCCCCGGGCGTGTTCATCGTAATTTCGACGGTCGTCAGGCCCGCTTCGCGGTAAATAGGCAGGATGCGCTTAACGTCCTCCGGCGACACGTTACGGATAATACCGACCAGCGGTGCTTTGTTGAATAACTCCCACGAAAATGTACGCTCACTCATAAATTTGTTTTATTCAATGTTAAATGTTGGTTCTCAAAAATCCGGATATGTCCGGTTGTAGCCGCGCGGTCCACAATTTCCGAAGGAATGATGGTCGCCCTCCCGGCCAGTCCCAGTGTTTCAATGGCGGCCTTGTACAACTGGTACAGGTTGTTTCCGCCGCAAAGCACCAGGTGTGCACTTGTCTCTTTTGTCAGGTCGCGGATTTCATAGCCGATCAACAGCCCGCTCAGGAACATGCCGTTTTCCCGCTTATTTAATAAATCAAAAAGCTGGTTGGTTCTTACTGTAAATAATGCATTTAAAATATTTCCAGACCCCGATTCTCGTATGCCTGACCGGAATGCAGCCGCGGCTTCTTCGTTGAAATCGGATTGGAGGTATTGGTCGATGGAGTCTTTCAGAATGCTTTGATTGGCCATCAGATTGAACACTTCGCCGGTCATAAAGGTCTTGAAATCAATTAGCCGGCCATCTCGCACGAACATATGCTTGGAATGCGTGCCAGGGAAAATGAATATAGCATCGCGGCCCGAAAGGTCCATCGCCGCACCCAGGCCTATCAGCTGCGTTTCTTCGCCACGCATGACGTCGTGATCGCTGCGCACGCCAGAGATCAGCGTAATTTCATGCAGAAAATCGGGTTGTTCACTATAATGCTTCATACCCAAATGTGCCCCGTCTAATGCAAACGGCAGGGTCGCGTAAGGAAGCTCCTGCATACCGATCGACGACGATGCCATGCCGGAGAGTACAATCGGGATGCCGGCAAGGTCAATGCCAGTCTGGCTGTTCAATGCCGTGACCTGCGTCTGAATAATCGACCGGTAATAGTCGCCACGCATTACCGGGCCATCCGCATTCGCTTCCTGCCAGGCATTGTAAACTACACCGATCCCATTCGGGGACGTCACCTCGCCTACCACATCGTGATCCGTCACATTGACCAGCCTCAACCGAAACGAGGACGTTCCCCAGTCACAACTTAGCAGGTGTTTACTCATGGTTTTTTTTGTTAGGTACCGGGATTGAAATCCCGGGTTGGAAAATGTTCGTGCCTACGGCACTCGCTAATTGATCTCCGGCCGTCGACTTTAGTCGACGGGAAAAGGGTTGCTAAGGCAATGCAAATGCGATGTAATTCCCTCCGGGTTTCAGACCGTATCTTGTGCCTCCGGCTGCGATCGCAATATATTGCTTTCCATCCACCATATAGGTAACGGGCGTTGCAAAACCGCCTGCCGGGAGCTGGTATTCCCAAACAACCTTGCCGGTTTTGGTATCGAATGCCCTCAGTTTCTCGTCGTAAGTGGCTGCTATGAAAAGCAGGCCTCCCGCGGTTACCAGCGGCCCTCCGTGGTTTTCGGTGCCGGTTGGCGGAATGCCCTGTTTCGTCAGCTCGGGATATTCACCGAGCGTCACTTTCCAGAGATACTCGCCAGTATTCATATTAATGGCGTTCAGCGTGCCCCAGGGCGGCTTAATGGCCGGGTAATTGTCCTGATCCCGGAACTGGACATTTCCGTTGTTGACATAAGGTGGCTGGTGCGGGAAATGGGCATTGCTTTTCGCCCCGGCGGTCCCTATCTGAGCGTGAATGTCGTTCGCTGCGGGTTTGGATTCTGTATTTAAAAGGAAATCTAAAATCGCCGTTCGGTCTTCCTTGGAGATATGCTGAAAAGAAGGCATTCTCCCACGCCCGGTTTCGAGCAACGCGCCAATCTGCTCGCGGTTCATGCGCTGGCCAATGTCCTTTAAAACCGGGTAGGCCTGGCTCGTCGCGGAAGCTGTGGCTGTTTGGGAATCAGTAGCATGGCAAACCGCACAATTTGTATTGAACAATACCTGACCTCTTGACAATCCCTGACTTTTCTCACCACGCTGCGCTTCCCTGGCATCCCTCATTTTAAGCCACCAAAGCATATTGTTACCATTCACATACACAATCCCATCCGGATCGGCCGCGGTACCGCCCCACTCCGCGCCGCCGCCAATGCCATAGAGTAATCCGCCGTACAAATCGGGAGGCTGGTTTTTAGGGCCTTTATTACTGCTTCGGAAGCGGTCGAGTACGTAGGCGTGTGCCTCGGGTGTGCGTGTGGTGATATCCGCTTCGGTCAGTGTCTGTTTGGCGAATGGAGCTGGCTTGACCGGCACCGGCTGCGTGGGCCATGGCTGGTCGCCAGGTAGCGGCTTCGCATGAGGTACGGCCACCTCTTTCACCGGGAAAAGCGGCTTGCCCGTATCGCGATCGAACAGGAAAACATAACCATCCTTCGTCGCCTGCGCCACGGCATCTACCATCATGCCATTTCTTTTGACCCTGATCAGGTTCGGCGGGCAAGGAATATCCCTGTCCCACAGGTCGTGATGGACCGTTTGAAAATGCCATATCCGCTTGCCGGTGGCTGCATTGAGAGCAATCACGCAATTCGCAAAGAGGTTACTGCCCTTCCTGGCCCCGCCGTAAAAATCCACGGAAGGAGAACCTGTTCCCAGAAACACCATTCCCCGTTTTTCATCGATCACCATCCCTGCCCAGCAATTGGCGCCGCCCAGTTTCTTGTACGAGTCCTTTGCCCAGGTCTCATAGCCGTACTCTCCCGGCAGCGGGATCGTGCGGAACACCCATGCCACTTTGCCTGTCCGCACGTCGAATGCGCGGATGTGCCCCGGCAATGCATCGCCGCCCTCGGACACCGACGAGCCGGTAATGAGCAGATTTTTAAAGATCACCCCGGGAGTCGTGTTCCGGATGTTGAACTGGTAAGGGTCGTAACCGTAAGTGGCGTCGTCGCCGAGGCCGTCGTGAAAATCCACCTCGCCTTTTGTGCCGAAGGTCTCAACCAGTTTCCCGGTTTGGGCATTCAATGCAAACAATGAGGCGCCGGCCGTGAACAGAATGCGTTGGTCGTTCCCCTCCGACCAATACACCACGCCGCGCATCGGATGAAACCGGGGCCGCTTTCCTTCGAATGGGTCAAACTTCCAAAGCTCCTTGCCGGTAGCGGCATCGACGGCAAATACCTTCAACCTCGGCGTGGTACCATACATTACCCCGTCGATCACGATCGGCTGGCATTGTATATCCATGCCCCGCTCGCCGGGTTTATTATTTTCGCCCGTATCGTACGTCCAGGCCGGTTGCAGGTTTTTCACATTGTCCTTGTTGATCTGCGTCAATGATGAATAGCGGTTACCGGCATTATTGCCCCCATACACCGGCCAGTCGACGTCTCTGGGATCGTCTGGAATGGCCGGTGCCAATGCGCAGAATGTTGCTGCGAGAAGTATTGAACATGTGATCGGAAAGCGGATCGTCATAGGGACAAATTAGAAATTTGTATTTTAAAAACGGCTCGGATGTTATGGTTGCGCTCTGACTATTGTCGTTACATGCCTACGGCATTGTCTAGTTGATCGAAACTACATTTTATGCTACCCATATTACGTCGCTGACGCGACTTGGCATTTTACGAACAGCGCCGCTAGGCACGTAATATTGGTAGCAAAACCGATTCAACATCACTTCAAAATCCCGTAGGGATGTAACAACAATGACAACACCCTATCCCCTACTGATTCAGATTCGGGTTAATCGAAGTATCCGTATAAGGCAGCGGGAACCAGTAATTGGCTTTCACGATCGGCTTAATCGGCTGCAAATCGTCGGTGCTTTTCTTGGCGTTGGCTTCCTCCACCCTTTCCAGGCGTACAAGATCGAACCAGCGTGTACGCTCGCATGCGAACTCCCACGCGCGCTCCTGCACGACCTCGTCGGCGAACTGCGCGGCGGTAAGGCCATCACCGGGCGTCAATGCTTTGGTACCTGTTGCACGTCCGCGCAAACGCACCTTGTTCAGGGCATCGTAAGCCGCCTGGTCGGGGCCGCCGGTTCCGCGGGCTTTAGCTTCTGCGTAGATCGTCAGCACGTGTGGATAACGCATCATTACCGAAGGCAACGAAATGCTTGATGTGACGATATTGCCTTTGATATACCACTTCTGGTAGTAGGGATGTTTGGTCAAACTATTCTGCCAGGGGATTTTGGTGGCTCCTAACCCGAATTCCGTCCGGAAAGTGGCGTCCTTACGCGGTCCCACCGGGAAATCCCGGAAGAAATTCAGCTCTGCAAACATATCGTCCCAGCCGCCTTCCTCGCCTGGCATGGTGGTGTTGCCATAAGTCGCATTCGCCGTGCCGCTGCCGCCGAGGTAACCGCTGATCTGGAACACCGCCTCTTTTGTACCCGGCGACGCAGGATCGTTTTCAAAAACCGCCGCGAAAGTCGGCAGCAGTTCAAAGCCGTAGGCAGCCGCATTATCGATCACCTCTTTGGCTTTGGCGGCAGCCAGGTCATATTTATCCGTCTGTTTCAAAGGCCAGCCTGCCATGGTCAGGTACACGTCCGCGAGGAACGCCTTGGCCGAACCCTTGTTGGGCCGTCCCGGGTCGCGTTTTGCATTCGGCAAATTGGTTTCTGCCACTTTCAAATCCGCCACGATCAGGTCATAGACTTCCTGCGGCGTCGATTTTTTAACGGTCAGCAAATCATCGGAATACTCACCAGCCATGATCAACGGTATATTCCCCCAGAAGCGCGTCAGCCAGTAATACGAAAACGCGCGGATGAAATGCGCCTCGCCCACGATGATATCGATCGTCGCTTTGGTGCCCACTGTTTTCTGGTAGTTGTTAATCACATTATTCGCTCCCTGAATGGCCTTGTAGCAACCGTTATAAACTGCATTGGAGCGCTGATTGGTAGTCGACACATTGAACTGGTCGAACTCCCGCCAATCGGCCTTGTTACTTGCCGGGTGCGTGGTAACATCATCCGCACCCAGCACAGCCGCATTAGCCGAGGGGTGCAAAAAGCCGTATGTCCATTGGTTGGCGAGCCCCTTGTAAGCCCCGGTCAATGCCGATTCGAGGCCATCTTGCGTCGAAAGCACATTAGGACCGTACAAAAGCCCGGTCGTATCCTCATCCAGGTAATCGCTGCAACCGGCTCCCGTCAGAAGCAGGCCGCTTAAAAGAAGTATGGTTAGTTTTTTCATGATTTTTATACATCGGCCGTCGGCTCTCGGCTTTCGGCTCTTTTTGATTTAAAACTTAGTTCGCTTGACTCAGATTCAGTTCGACTGCCGATAGCCGACAGCCGATGTACCATCAAAATCCCACCGTCAACCCAACCGTATACACCTTTGCATTCGGGTAAGAACCCCGGTCGATACCTATGGCAGTATCCGTGCTGGAACCGACGTTGCTGGTTTCCGGGTCCGGACCAGAGTATTTGGTGATCGTGAACAGGTTGGTAGCGCTCGCGAAAACGCGGATGTTGGCCTTATCCTTGAAAACCGACGACGGCACACTGTAAGCCAGGCTCACGTTTTTCAGCCTCACAAAACTGCCGTTCTCTACAAAACGGCTCGACTGTGTAAATGGCTGGTACGTTTTGGTAAATGCCGGGATATCCGAATCGGTATTGCCTTCGCGGTAGTAGTCGCGGATCTCCGTGAGCAGGAACTGGCGCGCCTCGCCCGAGCCCGACATCGCTCCCGCGCGGGTGTAGTTCAGCTTATCAACGCCAAATGCCCCCTGGAAGAACACGTTCAGCGTGAGACCGCCATAAGTAAAGGTGTTATTCCAACCGCCGGTCAGTTTCGGGAACGCATGGCCCACAATCTGAAAATCGTCGGTGGTAATGGCATTATCGCCGTTTACGTCCTCATAATGCGGGTCTCCCGGTACGCGGCCTTGCTTCGCAGCAATATCAGCCTCATTAGGTTTGAAAGTACCAAGGTATTTAAGGCCCCAGTAAGAGCCCAGCGGCTGGCCTGGCATGAGCATAAACTCATTTGTGATAGACATTCCACCCCCTGCACCGGTTCCCGTTCCAAGCCGCGGCAATCCGCCGAGGCTCACCACCTCGTTTTTCAGAGTTGAAAAATTCAGGTTCGTTTCCCAGCTGAATTTCCCCTTTTCAATAGGCGTACCACCGACCGCAAACTCGAATCCGCTGTTCCTGATCTCTCCCACGTTACGCGGTTGCGTGCCACCGCCGGCGTAGTTGGGCAGCTGCACGTTCAGCAGCAAATCGGTTGTGCTCTTGTTGAAATAATCCGCTTCGAAATGCAGGCGACCATTCAGGATTTCCATTTCAATACCCACATCGGTTTGTGTAGTCGTCTCCCATTTCAGGTTCTTGTTGCCCTGGTTACCCTGGATGACCCCCGCCGTCACTCCGGTATTGTTGAAACCAACCTGCGTAGAGTTGTAAGGCGACAATGTCGCATAAGGGTTAATGGCCTGGCTACCGGTTTTACCCCAGCTTCCGCGCAATTTCAGGTTCGAAAACACATTGAGGTTCTTGATAAACTCCTCCTCCGAAAGCCGCCAGCCCAATGCAACCGACGGGAAAATACTGTTCCGGTTATCCTCGCTGAACTTCGACGAGCCATCGCGACGGATCGCCGCGGTTACCAGGTACTTGTCTTTAAATGCATAATTCACACGTCCAAGCAACGAAAGCAGCGTCCATTTCGAAAAGCCAGAGCTGACAGTCGCGGCCGAGTTGCCGCCGATGTTATCATAGCCCAGCTGCGGAAAACGAAGGCCGTTGGCCGTTGCTGTAAAGTTCTTGTCGGTGAACTGCTGGGTTTCCAATACCGCCACGGCCGTAATCGAGTGATTTCCGAATGTACGGGTGTAGTTCAATGCATTGGTATTCTGCAAAGTCACCTGGTCGGCCGAGTAGCGGGTTGCATTCGGGTTGTTGTTTGAAAGGCGTTTGCCGTTGAAGTTCTTGTTCTGCGCATCTAGGTAATTGATCGCATATTGCAAGTCGAGCGAAAGGCCATTAATCGGTAGTTGATAGGTTAATCCACCAATGGCATTGATATTCATGCGCTCAGTGTCGATCGACTTGTCGTACAAATGGTCCAGCGGGCTTCGTGAAACCGAGCCGGTCGGGTCCGCGAATGTCGGCTGACCATCTGAGCCGTACGCAGGCGTGGTTGGAGCCCATTGCAGTGCTTCTATCAGCGCACCGCCGCCGTCGGTATTGTGGTTGGCGGTTTTGGCACCCGACAAATTGAGCCGCAATGCCAGGTTCTTATTGATTTGCGTACGCAGGTTGGTTCTCAAAACATACCGTTTGAAACCGCTGTTGTTCACAATCCCTTTCTGGTTCACGTAGTTACCGGAGATCAGGAAGGAGGTCTTCTCGTTCCCGCCCGAAACCGTCACCTGGTGCTGCTGGCCGCTTCCCTTGCGGTAGACGAGGTCCTGCCAGTCGGTGCCGCCGTTCTTCTTGAAATCATCGATCTGCGCCTGTGTAAATGGGGCATTGGAGCCCGTAGCAGCGGCACGCGCGTTCACGATCTCCGCGAATTCTCCCGCAGGCAGGATATCGAACTTCTTGATCACATTCGAAACGCTACCCTGCCCTTCATAGCTCACTTTTATACCTTTGCTACCCTTTTTGGTCGTGATGATAATCACCCCGTTGGCACCCCGGCTACCGTAAATGGAGGTTGAAGCCGCATCTTTCAGCACTTGCAGCGATTCGATATCATTGGGGTTCAACAAATTGTAGTTAGCACCCACAAAACCGTCGATCACGTAAAGCGGATCGTTGTTACCCAGCACCGAGTTCGCCCCGCGAACACGCACTTTCGAATCTCCGCCCGGCGCGCCGTTGGATTGCGTCACCTGCACACCCGCCGCACGCCCCTGCAACACCTGATCGAGGCGGGTAATGGGTTGCTGCGAGAACTCCCGCGTCGAAACCACTGACAATGCACCAGTAACATCGGTTTTCTTTTGGGTACCATACCCTACTACCACCAGCTCATCGAGGCTTCGCGAGCCCTGCGCCAGTTTAATATCAATGACCGATCGGTTGCCGATCTCTACCGTCTGACTTTCATACCCGATAAACGAAAACACCAGCGTACCGCTTCCCGGCGCCTGGATCACGTAATTCCCCTCCCCGTCCGTCACGGTACCCTGCGAGCTACCGCTGATCAGGATGCTCACGCCAGGCAGCGCCGCGTTGTCCTGGTCCGTCACTTTTCCGGTCACCCTGGCATTCTGGGCAAGCAAACTTCCGCCCCCCAGGCCGAGCAAAACCAAGCATAAACTCAGTAATTTTTTCATGGATTATTTATAGTTGAACGTTATTAAATACTATTTTAACTGAGGTATGGGTGCAGCGTTCCGATAACCGACCGCCGACCATGGACCGCCGACCACCGATTTTAGATTTTAATCGTTAGGTTTTATTCACTTGATTTTTCCTTGGGCCTCCAAACAACCACCCACGCTCCCAATCCGCGATCGGCGGTCGGCGGTCAATTTCCCAATCGGCACCGCGCCTCCCATCGCCTACCAATCCACCACCGAACCGTCCAGCGCATTGTAACTCTCCGGATTCTTCCAGTCGTGGCCGATTTTGTCCTTCAATGCGTCTTCGTCAAGTTCTACACCCAGGCCGGGTTTGGTCGGCACCATCACGGTCCCGTCTTTTTGTAGTTTGAATGGTTCTTTCAGATAACCTTCGCCCAGCGTAACCTGCTCCTGCACGAGGAAATTGGGCACGCTGGCCGCGAGTTGCAGCCCGGTAGCAAGCGAGATTGGGCCCATCGGGTTATGCGGGGCGATCGGGATGTAATAGGCCTCGGCCATTCCGGCGATGATCCTGCCTTCGGTAATCCCGCCGGCGTGGCACAAATCGGGCTGGATAATGCTGGCAGCACCTTTTTCGAGGATTTCGCGGAAACCCCATTTGGTAAAGATCCGCTCGCCCGTCGCGATGGGAATATGCGTTCCTCTGGCAATGTCCACAAGCGTGTCGACATTCTGCGCCTGGCAAGGCTCTTCCACGAAAAACGGCTGATATTGCTCCAACTCCTTGATCAATACCTTGGAAGTCTGCTGTGGAACCGACCCGTGAAAATCGATGGCGATATCCATTTCCGGGCCACCGGCTTCGCGCAATGAGGCAAAATTGTCGGACGCATATCTGATGAATGCCGGATTCTCGACAATGTTCGCCGGGTTCTTTTTGGCGACGCCGGTTTTGATGATCGTATACCCCTCGGCTTTCCGTTTCTTCATATCCTCCGCATTCGATGCGCGCCCATATATACGCACACGGTCGCGGGTAGGCCCGCCCAGGAGCTCGTGCACGGGTACGCCCAGGAGCTTACCCTTAATGTCCCACAACGCCTGATCGATGCCGCTCAATGCGCTTGTGAGGATCGGGCCGCCCCGGTAGAATGCATGGCGATAGATAGCCTGCCAGTGATGTACCACCGCCCGCGGATCTTTGCCGACGAGGTACGGTTCCACTTCCTTGATCGCCGTTTGGATCGTCAGCGCACGTCCTTCCAGCAATGGCTCGCCGAGACCCACAATGCCGGCGTCGGTGTGGATTTTAAGGAAAATCCAGCGCGGCTTCACCAAAAATGTTTCCAGCTTGGTGATCTTGACCTTTCCATACGCCTGAAATGGTGCCGGATTGGCTGCATACGAAGTTTTGGGCAGCAGCATTGTGCCCGTCGCCGCAACGCCCAGGACGGATTGAATAGCCGCCCGGCGCGACAATGTGGTAGATTTCGGGTTAGGTTTCATGGGATTACCAGTTATGGATAGAGCCGTCCGGACTTTTCAGGATCGGATGCGGGAATTTGGTTTTCTCTTTGACCTCCATGATGAAAGTCGCCTTTTTCGGATCGAATTTTACCCCTAGTCCGGGCGCGTCGTTGAGATACAGCTTACCGTTTTTGAAATTGATAAAATCCTCGTTGAAATACGGCGGCCGCTCCGGTTCTCCTCCGCCGAGCTCCATCAACGCCCGCGCCGGGCTGCTCGAACCCAGTACGTGCACCAATGTGGCCGTCGCCAGCGGGCCGGTGAAATGCGGGATCATGCCTACGTAATGGGTTTCGCACATCGACGCCAGTTTCTTGAACTCGCTGATGCCGCCCGTGTTCGGTAATGTAAACCGGGTATAGTCGATCCATCGGTTTTCGATAAACTCGTTGCAATCCCAGCGATCGCCGAACTGCTCGCCCACAGCAATGGGCACCTTGGTCATCGAGCGCACGGTTTTATACACCGAAGGATTCTCCGAGCGTATAATGTCCTCCACGAAATACGGTTCGAGCGATTCGAGGGCGGTACAGATCTTCAAGCCGTCGGTCATATCAAAACGGGTATGCAGGTCGATAGCCCATTTGCCTCCTCCGCCCACAGCTTCGTCGATTTTTTTGCAGAACTCGATCGTCTTTTTCACATTTTCATAAAAATCGAACGGCTGATCGCCATTACCACCGGTCGGGCCGATACGGTAGGCCCGCAGACCTGCTTCAATGCAATCCCTGGCCCTTTCCTCTTCGGTTTTCGCTTTCGAGGCGCGGAAACCGGTGGCATAGCATTCCACATAATCGCGTGTGGCGCCGCCGAGCAATTCGTACACCGGCACATTCAGCGCCTTGCCTTTAATATCCCAAAGCGCCATTTCCAATGCACCCAATGCGTGCAGCTTCTCGCGGCCCGGCGGGTAAAACATCCCACGGTACACGTTCTGCCAGATATGCTCGATACGGAACGGGTCCTCCCCGATCATCATCTGCGCGCATTGCTCGATCATGTCCTTCGAACCACCCTCACCGATGCCGATAATGCCACCATCGGTTTCGATCTCAACAATACCCCGGGCCTGGTTGAAAAGCGGTTTGTTGTAGCCCGGCGCGGCATAATAGCGAATCTTGGTAATCTTCATTTTGGAAGCCGCCTCGGTCTTCGCGAACGGGAAACCCGCCGCCACAGCAGTAGTACCAAGGAAGGCGCTTTTTATAAAATTTCTTCTCCTCATTTGTGTTTCGTTTGGTCAGATATTGTCATGACTTGTCATTGATTGTCGTGAGTTGTCACTGATTGTCATGAGCTGTCATTGATTGTCATGAATAGTCATTGATTGTCATGAATAGTCGTTGATTGTCATGAGTTGTCATTGATTGTCATGAATAGTCATTGATTGTCATGAATAGTCGTTGATTGTCATGAATAGTCATTGATTGTCATGAGTTGTCATGAGTTGTCATTGATTGTCATGAATAGTCATTGATTGTCATGAGTTGTCATGAGTTGTCATTGATTGTCATGAATAGTCATTGATTGTCATGAATAGTCGTTGATTGTATTGAATTGTATTGTAGTCAACTGCGTGGTTTATTAATGCCACTTTTGACAAACCTGACCACACATGACTACACATGACCACACATGACTACACATGACCACACATGACTACACATGACTACACATGACCAAACCTGACCACACCTGACCAAACCTGACCACACATGCCCCCCTCGCCCCCTACCCACCTACCGCCGCCGCTTTCGCCTTCGACGAGTCTCTGACGATCAGCTTCGCTTCCATGAGAATTTGCTTCATGTCCTCGTCCGGATTTTTCAGTTTCGTCAATAAAAACTCAACAGCCGTTTTACCGAGCATTTCCAAGGGTTGCTGCACGTAGGTAATCGGGCAATAGTACAGGTCGAAAACCTCCGCCTGGCCGTAGCTGACGATCGCCAGGTCGGACGGCACTTTGAGGCGCAACTCATTGATATACTTCAATGCATTGATCGCCAAACCGTAAGTCGCGAAAATCATCGCGTCCACGCGCTGCTCGGAGGCCAGTATTTCGTCGATTGCCGTCCGTACTTCACTGTCCATCGTTTCGAAATGCACCTCTTTCAACCAGGAATCATGGAACTCGATGTGGTTATCGTGTAAGGCATGCTTGTAGCCGCGCACACGCTCTTCCATATGGTACATATTCGATTTATAGGCCATGATCCCGATCTTCGAATAGCCGCTTTGAATGAGGTGAACCCCGGCATCGTAGGAAGCCTTATAGTTGTTGGTAGCGACGAAATCGGTTTGTATTTCCGGAAAATGCCGGTCCAGCAACACGAATGGAATATTCCGCTCTTTGAGATAATGCACCTGGTTTTCGGACCCTTCGCAGGACACGATAATGAAGCCATCGACCTGCCGGTTGATCAGCACATTGAGCAAATCCCACGATTTCTCGGCATGCTCGTCGCAGCTGCCGATGATCACCGTGTAGCCGTTCTTTTTAGCCTCATCCTCCACCACACGTGCGATGTTGGCAAAAAACGGGTTGGAAATGTCGGCGATGATGAGCCCGATGGTGTATGTCTTGCCACTCCGCAGGCTTTTGGCCAGGTGGTTGGGCTGATAGTTCAATTCCTTGGCTATCTGCCTGATTTTCTCGGCAATGACCTCCCCCACCCGGGTCTCTTTTTCCTTCCCATTGAGGACATAGGAAACCAGGGCCGTGGAGACGCCCGCCTGCTGTGCAATATCTTTGAGCGATGCTTTTTTCATGGACGTATAAGCGTACCGTCGAATTTTCTTACTTGCCAGTTCGATTTTGTGGTAATCGGGAATTTGGCAGCCGCCTTTTCATCGATGTCCACGCCAATGCCCGGCACTTCGTTCACCGACATATAACCGTTCTTCATCGTCGGGCAACCGGAGAATACCTCCAACGTTTTGTCGTTGAACTGCACCGCCTCCTGAATCCCGAAATTCCAGACAGCCAGATCGATATGCGCGTGCGCCGAGTGCCCTACCGGCGACACATCACCCGGACCGTGCCAGGCCGTTTTCACATTGAACCACTCCCCGAGTCTCGCCACTTTCATAGCCGGTGTAACCCCGCCGATCTGCGACACGTGAATGCGGATGTAATCAAACCACTGGTTGGCCATCGGTTCCAGGAACTCGTTGATGTTGTTAAAAAGCTCACCCATGGCCAATGGTACCGTAGTACTCTGCCGCAATAGTTTGAACCACTTCATGTTTTCGGGTGAAAACGGGTCTTCTATAAAGAACGGCCGGAATTCTTCGAGCTTTTTGATCATGTTGATCGCGTTCATCGGTTGCACACGCTCGTGGATATCATGCAACAGTTCCACCTCCTCGCCGCATTGCTTGCGTACGGTTTCGAAGAGAATGGGAATAGCTTTCAGATAGGCATTTTCGTCCATATAATTGTCGGTAGCCCCGCCGAAACCTGCTTCCTTGAAATCCGGTTTTTTGGTGGTGCTGCCCACCGCTCCGTAACCTCCCTGCTGAATGCGGATGTAGCGGTAACCCTGCTCCTGGATCTTCTTCACGCTCTCCACCGTTTCCTCGGGTGTGCGCCCGTTTGCATGCGTGTAGCACGGCACCGCGAAACGTACTTTGCCGCCCAGCAGCTGGTACAACGGCATTCCGGCGCGTTTGCCTTTGATATCCCAAAGTGCCTGGTCCAGACCGCTCAATGCGTTGTTCAGCACGGGGCCGTTCCGCCAGTAGGAACTCACATAGGCGGCATGCCACATGTCTTCGATGTTGTCGACATCCCTGCCGACGCAAAATTCATTGAGATAGGTATTGATCGCCACCAGCACCACCTCGGCGCGCTGCGTGAAGGTGGCACAGCCCAGCCCGTACAATCCCGGCTCGGAAGTTTCGACCTTCACCACGATAAGGTTGGAGCCCTGCGGCGCCGTGGCAATCGCGCGAACGCTCTTGATCGTGAGGGGTTTCATGCCTTTGGCATACTGGGGCGTTTCCGCTTCGGCGGCGGTCCGACGGTCGGCGGTCCGACGGTCGGCGGCCGGATGGTCAGCGCTGCGGGCGTTGGAAATGCCTCCGAACAGCCCCAGTATCCCCGCAGAACCGCTCAGCCCCAGCGCTTTCATCGTGTCCCGCCGATTCATTCCGTTCTGTTTCATTTGTATCAGGTTAAAGGTTTAAGAATTGCTGCTGTTACTTTTTATCCCACCATATCCTGGTATTCAAATCATTAGGCCCCTGGCGTGTGTTGGCATCGTTCACGTTCTGCAAGTTCACGACGATCTCACTATCGGGGTACGGCATTCGGCGGATAAAGTCTTCCTTGATCTCGGAACCGGGATACGGGTTCTTTTTCAGCGCCGGGAAGCCGCTTCTTCGGAAATTGGCCCAGGATTCGTTGCCGTCCAGGAAGGTCGCCACCCAGTATTGCGTGTTGATCTGCTCCAAAGCCTTGGCGGCATCCAGCGGGTGCGCTTTCAGGTATGCGAGAATAGCATCCTCCCTGATCGCCGCGCTTGGGTCGTAGAGCGCCATTTGTTCCAGGTTAGCCCGGATTCCCTTGGCATAATAATCGGCCGCTTCGCCCGTCACCCACCCGCGCACGGCCGCCTCCGCGAGCAGCAACTGCACCTGTGCGTAGGTAATATGAAATTCCGGCGCATCGAGCTTCAAAATGGTTGTCAGGTTAATCTGCGTAAAATCCCACAAACTTACCACGCCATTCTCGGCCAATACACTGTTGATCGTCACGTCGTTATACCCCATCGGCATCCCGATCTGCACTTTCGGATCGGATGAAGCGCGTGCCGGAGTCTGTTCCGGACCGCCCTTCGCACCCACGTACCTGACCGCGAACACAGGCAAGCGGGGATCATTGCTTTCTTTGAGATAATTCACAAATGGTGCTGCGAGGTAGAAGTTGGTCTTTTCCCGCGCAGCCAGGTGATTGGCAATGAAGTTGTTATAAAGCGATGTGTGTCGGATGATCGAGTTATCGGTATTATTCTCAAAAACGCCGCCTGCTACCGCTTTTGCTACATAGGCTTTGGCGGTCGTCGGATCCACTTTCGAGAGGCGCATCCCGGCCCGAAGCATGAGCGAATAGCCCAGCTTTTTCCAGCGGGCCACATTGCCGCCATAGAGAATGTCCGTCGTTACAGGCGCTTGCGACGCGTCGAGCGCACCGGCAGCTTCTTCCAGCTCTTTGAGAATATCCTTATAAATAGCCTCCTGCGGATCATATTTCGGACGGATTTCCTCGCTGATGTAACCTTTTCCCGCATCGAAATACGGTGCATCGCCGTAGGTGTCGGTCAGGATCATGAATGCGTAGGCCTTCCAGATCCTGGCGGCGTGGTAGATATTGGCATTCAACGGATCTCCCTTCGTTTGCTCGGTGACGGCTACCAGCTGCTTGATCACGTTCCTGTAAAAATTAACCCAAACCAGCGGCGAGTTGGAGTTGTTGAGCTGGTTGTAATTCCCTCCCGACAAGGAGCTTCCATAGGGCGTAATCACCTGCTGCACAATACCAAAATTGTAACAGAGCATGCCGAGCGTCGACACGCCGTCGAGGTAAGTGGTGGCAATGATCGCCTTGTTCAGGATCAGCGAAGGAGCCAGGGAAGTTGGGTCGACCTTGTTGGTATTAATCTCGTCAAATCCTTCATCGCAACCGGTGATGAACGTCAGCGACAGGGCGAGCGCCAGCATGTATTTGAATGTAGCTTTCATGGGTTCGGCGGTTAGAATTTTACATTGAGGTTGAAACCAATGCTGCGGGTCGGCGGCAAGCCGGGCCAGAAATCGAGGCCGGTAGCATTATCCGACGAGTTCAGCACCTCTTCCGGGTCCATATTCTCCGTCCATTTCTTGATCACCAGCACATTGTTCGCGACGGCGCTTAATCGCAGGCCCTTCACAAATGCTTTTTCCGGCAGCAGTTTGCCCAGGTCATATCCCAATGTGAGCTGACGCAGTTTCCAGAAGCCCGCATTCTGAACAAAATCCTCATTGATCCCCAGCGGATTAATGGATTCGTAGAACGGCTGCACGGCCGCCTTCGTCTGGTTCACTTCACCATCCGGGTTCACGCCGTTCCCGATCACATAGCCTTCGGCGCGGCCGGGTAATGTGCGTTTCGACAGCCCGTGACGCATGTAGTTGATGTTCCGCCCGGCGATCATCTTATGCCCCAGCTTGAAATCCACCAGCGCCGAAAGCATAATGCCTTTGTAATTAAATGTGTTGGTGATACCGCCGAAATACCTGGGTAATGCATTGCCCACATTCATCAATGTATTGTTTCTCAAAGGCATACCGCTGTTTTTATCGAACACCTGTCTGCCTTGCGCGTCGCGCAGATATGTGAACGTGTAAAGCTGGCCGAGTGGCTTGCCGACCACCATGTTGAGGGTCCGGCCGCCGCCACCGCCGACGGTAATCACGGTATCTTTCTCCGCCAGGCCCAGTTTCAGCACTTTGGAGGTGTTGTAGGACACATTGAAACTCACGTCCCAGGTAAAGTCCTTGGTTTTCACCGGGGAGCCTGTCAGCAATAGCTCGATGCCCTTGTTCATACTCCGACCGACATTGATCAGCTGCGCGGTGTAGGAAGAAGCATCGGAAATCTGCGCGGCAAGAATCTGATCATCCGTGGTTTTGTGGTAGTACGTTAAATCAAACCCGAGCAGGTTGTTGAACAATTTCATTTCCAGACCTGCCTCGGCCTCCTTAATGCGGAGCGGACGCAGGTTTTTGTTCGGAACGATAGACGCATTGACGCCGCCCACCGGCACAGCCTGGCCCGACGGATTAGGGAACGAATTGTTATCCACCGCATAATACAATGCATTGGAGTAGGGATTTACGTTGTCGGAACCCACCTGCGCGTAAGCCGCACGCAGCTTGCCGAACGAAATCCAGGCCGGCAGGTTCGGGAAGGCCTGCGAGAAGATAAAGCTACCGGTCACCGACGGGTAGAGGATGCTGCGGTTCTGCGGCGCGAGCGTTGAGAACCAGTCATTTCGGGCCGTTACGTTCAAGTAAATAAACTCTTTCCAGGAAATGGTGGCAGCGCCGTAAAGTGAGTTGATCTTCTTTTCCGAAAGCTGATAAAGCGGATTTTTAACCCGACCATTCATGACCGTGTACAGGCCGGGCTGAACGAAATCCTGCACGGTAACGCTATTGTAATCCATCCGCGCATAACGCTGGTTGCCGCCGAGGGTCACATCCAGGCCGATGTTGCCGAAGGTATGATTGCCGCCGAGGATAAAGTCGAAGTTACGCTCGGTATTACGGCGCACATCCTGTGTAAACGAGCCGTTTACATAACCCACCGGCGCTTTGGCGATCGGTGCGTAGCCGTTGGGAATGTTGTAGTCCTGATTGCGCACGTAAAAGTCCTGAGCGCCGCGGAGTTGCAGGTAAAGCCAGTCGGTAAACTGGTACTTCAAAGCCACATTGCCAAAAAGGCGGTCACGCGAAATGTTCTCGAAATGGTGGCTGAGCGAGTAATAAGGGTTATTGCGCACGAGAAACCGTGAAAACACAAATTCGTCGCCGTTCGGCAGGGTCTGATTTTGCTTCAATGCGTCGAAAGGCATGGAGTTGGCAAGGGTGAAAATGACCGTCGATGTAGCAAAATCCTGCGTATCAATCTGGGGCGGGTTGGTGTTCTTTTCTTTGGAATAGTTGATGTTACCAAAGGCCGTGAGCCTTTTCGAAATGTTTTGCGTAAAACCCAGGTTTACCACTTTCCGGTTGAACTTGTTGTTCTCGACAATACCCCGGTTATCGCTATTGGCCAGCGACAAACTGAAACCGCCGTTCGTACCATTGTTGGAAACGGTGATCGTGTTGGTCATGTTCGTCCCGGTACGGTAGAATTGCTTCACACGCCCGCGTACGGGCTCGTAAGGCCAGGTCTCATTATCGAAAAGTATTTGCGTCATGCCCGGCTCGAACTTCTCGCCGAAGCTCCATACACCCGACGTCGGATTAGCCGTCGTGGGCCGCTTGCCACCTTCACCCTGGCCATATTCGTATTGAAAATCAGTAAAATCCAGCGGGGTATCGGTCGTGAAGTTAATATTGTAATCGAGGCCGATACCTTTTCCCGTACCCCGGTTTTTGGTCGTGATCATCACCACGCCATCCTTTGCCCGCGAGCCGTAAAGCGCTGCGGCAGTGGCGCCTTTCAGCACGGTCATCGACTCGATATCGTCCGGGTTAATACTGGAAAGACCGTCGCCGCCGTCGGAACTGTTAGCTGCACGTGAGCCGTAATCCCCGCCTCCGGCGAAGTTGGAGTTATCGATCGGCACGCCGTTCACGACAATGAGCGGGTTGTTCTGCCCGCTGAACGACGATTGCCCGCGGATACGGATTTTGGCCGTTCCTCCCGGACCCGTCGATAACGAGGTGATATTCACGCCTGCCATTTTGCCCTGTAACGAGCTCATTACGTTGGGGGTACGATTGGTCGAAATCTGGTCTGAATTGACCGTCGCCGTAGCATAACCGAGTGTTTTGGCCTCCCGTTTGATACCCAGCGCGGTTACCACGAACTCATCGAGGTTCCTCGATTCCTGCATGAGTTGCACATCGATCACCGACCGCGCACCGACCGTGATGGTTTGACTTACATAGCCTATAAAAGAGAAAACGAGCGTCGCATTGGCTGGGGCATCCAGGTTATATTTGCCGTCGGCATCCGTAACAGTACCTTGTGAAGTGCCTCCGACCAGGATATTCACGCCGGGTAAAGGTTCCTTATTCTCGCCGGTGACGGTGCCGGCAATCCGGCCCGCCTGGGCAAAAACCGGGCCGCTACACAGTGTCGCGAGCAGCACGATCATCGTAAAACATTTCTTCATCACATCTAATTGGGTCAAAATTCAGGGTGAATAGGAACTATGCGAAACGTACACGAAAACCGTAATTGCTTACGGACACGAGGGCCAGGAATAGTACAGGGCAAAAAAATAACGGACACAGCCATAACGACCGAACGATCATATGTATACGTAATCAAAAAGAATCCGTTCTGCTACCGACAGAACACCGTCGACGCAGCTCATGCCTTCACGGCACGGAATACAAGCTATGTTTGAATTATATTTTTTTGTTTAAACGATTAAGCAATTTATCAAACAAAATGTCGAATGGTACTGTCTTAGTCAGGTTGTTCTGAGATGGTATCGGGTATTTAAACGGCTAACCGGAACTGTGTCGGCTCGCAGGAGGAAATATTAAATACTTGTGTCTTTAATATCGGGTACTTAATCTGCCCATAAGGAAATAATGTGTCCAAATGTAGATTTAATCGATTAAACAACAAAATTTCAAAGCAAATATTTTAACATTTTTTCTAAAAATAAGCACATAACCTATTTTCATTACCTCCAACGCATTGCACAGCCACGATGTATTTCAGATAATGATTCGCCCGCTTTGCGTAAATGCGGGTTACTTCCAGGCCGCGGACCGTTAGATTTACCCCGAAATCCTCCTTATGGTTTTCCGATCATCCATCCTGTCATGACCTTTTTGAAACGTATGTTGGAACAATCCAGGCTCCCGCTGTCTGTCGGGCAGTTCTGGTGGTACTCCTTCTGCTATTGGGGCATTTTCGCGGTAATAACGTTTGGTCAGCTTATGATGCTGTGGCTTTTGAAGGAAGGGGTGGTGATGCAGCCTCACGAAATGTTTATATGGCTGCTCGACGGACTGTTCTGGTGGTCCACCAGCCCGCTTGTCCTGTACGCCGCCATCAAAGTCCCGATCGCGTTCAAGGTCCGTGAAAGTTCTTCGATATTCAAACCGATCCTGGTCCATCTGGCGATCGTTACGTTTCTCAATATTTTCATCAACATCCTGCATTATTATATTACCAATCCACTCATGTACCGTGCAGTGGGGAAATCGGTGCCGCTGGAAAACTACCTGTTCTCGTTCTTTATCGCATACACCGCGAGTTTTGGTCAATATCTGCTGCTGGTGGTCGGTTTCAACAAGGTGTCCTACATTTACCGCTACCAGGAACTGAAACAGCAGAACTTCGAAACCGAGCTGCACAACGAGCAGCTCCGCGGCCAACTGGCAAATGCACAGCTGCAATCGCTTAAAATGCAGCTCAACCCGCATTTCCTTTTCAATACATTACATAGCGTAGTAAGTTTGATGGTTAAAAACGATATCCGCAAAGCCACGCTCATGATCACCACGCTGAGCGACCTGCTGCGCGCTGTGCTCGTGAACCAGTCGGCCGATTTCATTCCCTTGCAGGAGGAACTGAAACTCACCCGGCAATACCTAGATATCCAGCAAATCCGTTTCCAGGACCGTCTGAAAGTCGAATACCATATCGATCCGGCGTCGGAACTTTACCCGGTACCCCAGCTCATCCTGCAACCGATGGTAGAAAACTCCATTACCCACGGTATTTCCGACATCACGACCAACGCCCTCATACGCATAACAAGCGCTGTCACGGCCACAGGCATGCAGGTGACGGTTTACGACAATGGGCTCGGAGCCGCGTCGCGGAAAGCTTCAAAGGGAATGGGGCTCGGATTACAAAACACGCAGCTGAGACTTCAACAAGCCTACGGCGCAAACGGCCGGCTGGAATTTGACCAGCCCGCCGCGGGCGGCACTTCGGTTACGCTTTTCTTTGACGGCCGGCAACCGATCGCGGATGGCTGATGGGAATTAGAAACCTCTTCTTGTCGGAAGAGGTGATGAAGCCGTCCCCGAAGGGCTCCGTGTTTGTAGCAGCAAAATCAAATGGACGTCCTGGCTCCGCAAGAGCCTCCCGTTGCAGGACCGAGGACACCCCGATGGGGTGGAAAACCCTAAAATATAACGTTCTGTTAAAAACAGGATGCCTCTCCGGGGCTCGCCGAGCTGTTTTAGTTTTCGTCTTGACATTCAAAATCTAATCGGCGGTCCGCCGTCCGTGGTCGGCGGTCAACCAATAACAAACACCCCAAAAGAAACTATGAAATACCACTGCCTGATCATCGATGACGAAATGCTGGCCAGGGACGTAATCAGGACATTTGTACAGCACGATCATTCCATTGAAATCACCGATGAGGCCGCTAATGGTCCGGAAGCGGTGGTGAAAATACTGCAACACCGGCCCGACGTCATTTTCCTGGACATTCAGATGCCCGAGCTCGACGGTTTTGAGGTGCTGCGCGAAGTGTGGCCGCATCACCAGCCGTTCGTCGTGTTCACCACCGCGTTCGATCAGTATGCATTGCGTGCATTCGAGGTGAATGCGATTGATTATCTGCTCAAACCTTTTGACGAGATCCGCTTCCATCAGTCGCTCGGTCGGCTGAAAGAGCGGCTTAGCCAAAAATCCCAGCCGCGGATCGAAGAACTGGTAAACAGCCTCCTGCGCGACCAGAAGGAAAAGGAGGGAAACTATCTTCAACGGCTGCTGGTGAAAGAGGCCGGCAAAATGTACCTGGTCAAAACGGACGATATCACGCACTTCTCCGCCGACGGAAATTACATATCCGTCTACACGGCTCAAAAGAAGGTTTACACGGTGTACGAAAGCCTCGGCAGCCTCGAAAACCGCCTCGATCCGGCGATCATGATCCGGGTCGGACGTTCGAACATCGTGAACATGAATTTCATTTCAGAGCTCGAAACCTACTTCAACGGCGAGTATATCATCCATTTATCCACAGGTGAAAAGGTGAAATGGACTCGTGGTTACCGCGATAATATCAAAGCTTTCATCACCAAAATGGGTTAGCCGGCCAATACGGTTCACGATTTGAAATGCACGCTTTACATAGTAAAAAGTCCAGATCAGACATTTTTCGTACCCATTTCAACGATTTCGAGTACAAATTTGTCAGACAAGATAGCTTGCAGCTTTGGGCAGACAGCTTCGGGCGGACAGCTATCCCCGACATTCAACCGTAATTAAATCCGTTAGCCATGCTCTTCAAATCTTCTACCAACTTAACCTCAACGGTATCGGCCGCGCTCCATAACAATAAGGGGCAGCGCCAGGCCATTTTCATCGCCGCGTTTGTAGCCGCGCTCATTCTCTGGAAATTGTTTACGGGCCTCACCGCTGCCAACCACTCGGATGCATCTACCTCCACTGCAGAGACCTCTACCGACGACCAGAAAATGGCCGGTATGAAATGGAGCTACGATGAACTGGCTCACAAGCTCATCATCGAAAACACCGACCTGGCATATGCTGAAATCGGCGAAGGGTTCACAAAAGGAATTGGCCGGGCCCTCAACAAGGTTACCCGGCAAGGCGTTGCGCGCCAGAACTCCGGCAAGCGGGTGTTGGTCAATTTGTGACCCGCACCACGAGCTTACCCGTCACATGCCCTCGCTCCATTTCTTCATGTGCCTGAGCGAGGTCATGCCAATCATAAATCTTTGAAACGTGCGGCCGCAATTGCCCGCATTCCGCCATTTCTACCAATTTTTGCAATATTTGCCCCTGACAGTTCTCTTGGTGGGCTGCATTCCGGTCGCCGGATCGCCGGACGCCGGGACGCCGGTCACCGGGACGCCGGCCGCCCATAAACTGGTAGCTTAATGTGATGTTCCTCAACAGCAGCTGGTACCCTTGCCGCTCGTCCACTGCGACGGGTAATATCGTGCAGATGTGGCCATTGTGCGAAACGTAATCGAGGCTGCGGGAAAAGCATTCTCCTCCGGCATTATCCATAATCAAACCGGCTCCCTGGCCTTGGGTAATGTCCATAACGGCACCGGCGATGTCGGTTTCGCGGTAATTGAGCACATGGTCGGCGCCTAGTTCATCGGTACAATAGGCGAGGGATTCGGGGCGGCTGGCGGTAGTGATGATCCTGCACCCTGCATTTCGGGCGAGCTGAATGGCCAGATGCCCTACCCCGCCCGCACCGGCGTGTATCACGACCCAGTCGCCCGACCTGACCCGCAACCGGTCGAACAGCGCCTCGTATGCGGTAATGCCCACCAACGGGATGGCTGCGGCTGTTGCGTCTGCGAGCGTGCCCGCCCATGTACACAAGCGATGTTCGATCGCCACATATTCCGCATTGGCACCGTTGCGAAACGGTGTCGGCGAGCCGATTACCCGGTCACCGATTTCAAAGCCAGTCACATCATGGCCCTTTTCGACCACGAGGCCGCACACATCAAAACCGAGCGTAAGCGGGAAATTCCGGGGAACGGAGGCCTTGTTCCGAATCCGGCAATCGAGCGGGTTAATGCTGGTTGTCAATACTTTTATAATGAGATCGTGCGCCGTCGGCACCGGATCGGCCACCTGGCGCATCGCGAACACCTCAGCCGCCGGCCCGTGGGCGGTAATTACATTTGCTTTCATATATCTGATTTTTAAGCAAATGTGGGGGCAACAACCCGGCCGGAGTTGCGCGCAGGGGAGCGCTATTTGTGCGAACGGGAGTTTTTGAACATCATAGGCCGAACCTTGTATTTTCTCAAAAAAGCATTTGAGAAGGCGGCGGCGCTTTCATACCCGCATTGCAAGGCGACGGCCGAAACATCCAAACCCGTGTCCAAAAGTAATTTTGCGCCGCGTTCGAGGCGAAGGTCACATTGATATTGGAAAACAGAAGTACGCATTTGTTCACGAAAAAGCTGTTTAAGGCGAAAACTGTTGGTACCTGCCAGCCTCGAAAGCTCGGCGATCGTCAGATAACGCTCGGCCTGATGAATATGCCAGACAGCCTCTTCCAAAATGGCTTGCCCGCGGGCGTGCGGGACACGTTCGAGCGTGAGCGACGCGAGGTTAAAAAGCTGCTCGCTCATGAGCTTTTCCCCGAACAGGTTGAGTAATCCCTGATTTTCACGCGAAATGTTTTTGAGCTGCAAAAATGTCTGATTGACTTCGGCAGACAAACTCATAACCTGTAATGCGCTCTCGAAAACAGCAGGCGCATCACGCTGCAGCATTGCTACGTGCGCATCGGAGAGATGCATGTGAATCACTTTAAAAGCCGTGTTGGCTGGTAATGCGGCCTGATAGGGCTCCTTCTCGGTCCGGTAAAACAGTGCCTGCCCCGTCCGGAAACCGTATTCCTGCGAATGCTTCGGCACGGATCTCGATTCACCAGCAATGCACAGCACCATTTTGTAAAAGCTAGCTGCATAGCTGACATTTAATGTATGAGCCACACTGGTCTGAAAATCAAACCAATGCAAACCCTGCATTAAAGTACCTTCCGACTGCTCATAATGGTTGTAAAGCGGCCGGCCTGTAAAAATCGGGGCGGGTTTCCCGGGAAAAAGCGTTTCATTCTGATAGAAAATCCTCATGATCACTCACATTTCGATTCCCACAAAATAAAAAACGCTCCCGAAAAACCCGCCCGCGAGTTATTAATAGGCTGCTTCCAACTCAGCTTCTTTTACAACAGCTTTTTGTTCAACTTTGGGCGGCAACAGCTTGTACATCACCGGCGTCACCAGACGCGACAGCAACGTAGAGCTGATCAACCCGCCGATCAGTACCAATGCCAGCGGTGAATACAAGGCGCTGTATTCGATCACGAGCGGCAACAATCCACCGATCGCCGTCATGGAAGTGAGCAATATCGGTACGAAACGGATTTCACCGGCCTCGATAATGGCTTCTTCAATACTCTTACCCTGCTCGCGGAGCTGGTTGGTGAAGTCGACGACGAGCAGTGAGTTCTTCACTTCAATACCTACCAGTGCAATGAAACCGATCGTAGCTGTGAATGACAACGTTTCGCCTGTCAGGAAGAGCATTGCAAGCCCGCCCACAATACCCAGCGGAATCACCGACAACACGATCAGGATGCTTTTGAAGGTTTTGAATTCCAATATCAACACGCCCAGGAAACCGAAAACGGTAATGAGTATGATCAATCCCAATCCACCGAAACTCTCCTCCTGGCTCTCTTTCTCACCGGCTACTTTAAAATGCTGGCCTTTTTCAAATTTGAACCGGTTGAGCTTCGCCGTAATGTCGTCGTTCATTTTCTGGACGTTGTAGCCCGGTTTCGCAAATGCCGAAACGGTCACGTAGCGGTCCTTATCGTAATGCCGGATCTGGTTCGGCGAACTTTCCATTTCGATGGTCGCAATGTTTTTCAAAGGGATGCTCGCACCCGATGCCGAGGTAACATATAGTTTATCAAAAACACTGTAATCCTGAATGGCTGCATTACGGGGTACCGACACATTGATATTGTAGCTATCCGCCTTGCCCACATCTTCCCGGAAAGTGGCCACGTTCAGCCCGGCAGCCCCCAGCCGCACCGTACGATCGATGTCGGCCGAGGAAATGCCCAGCGTTCCGGCTTTCTGTTTGTTGATATTGATGCGTAGGTCGGTCGGTTGTACCAGCAACGGGTTATTGACGTAAATGGTACCTTCGGTTTTAGTGAGCAAGTCGGCGACTCGGAAGGCTGTTTTGCGTAAGTCTTCCAGGTTTTCACCATAAATACGATAGGCCAGCGGCGCCTCGATCAACGGGCCCTGTTCAAAGTCTTTGACCTTGATTTCAGCGCCGGGATAGCGTTCCAGCTTTTTGCGCAGCTTTTCTATCACCTCCACCTTTTCCTCGGTTTCCAATCCTTCCACCTGCACAAAAATCTCGGCAAAGTTCTCGCTCTCATTCCGCTGTACTACATTGTAATACACCCGTGGATTACCCTTACCCACGTTAGTCGAGAAGGAAGTAATGAGCGGTTCCTGTTTGAGAACACCTTCCACGTAACGGGCTATCTCGTTGGTTTTCTTTAAATTAGTCCCTTGCGGTGTTTCAATGTCGATCAGGAACATAGGCTTCTCCGATTTCGGGAAAAGGCTGTTGCCAATGAGCGGAACCAGTGCCAGCGAGCCGGCGAATATCAAACCGGCAATCGCCAATGTTGTTTTAGGCCAATGCAATGCGCGATCGAGCACGCTGCCGTAAGTTTTATGAATGCCTTTTTTCATGCCGCGCAAAAGCCAGTTTCCATCTTCCGAAGCATGGGGTTTCAATATCACGCTCGACAGGAACGGCACGACGGTAAGCGATACGAGCATCGACGCGAACACGGTCGTGATCACCGACATCGGCAGGCTGCGGATGAAATCGCCCGCACCCTCGGGCAGGAACACCAGCGGAAGGAATGCGAAGATCAGCAGGATCGTACAACCCACTACGGCGAGGCCTATTTGACGACGCCTGAATGGCCGCCTGCACCTTGCCATAGCCCATCCGCAAGTACCGCTCGATATTCTCCACGACCACAATGCTGTCGTCCACCAGAATCCCCAGCGCCACGATCATCCCCACAATGCTGAGCTGGTTGATATTGTACCCCAGCAGGTTCATCATCGTAAGGCCGATCGCCAGCGAAAGCGGGATCGAGATCATCACCACCAGCGATGCCCGTGTGCCGAGCGGCAGCAATGTGAGCAACACAAGCAAAATAGCTATTCCAAAATCCCTTGCGAAATGCGACAACCGGGTATCCACACTACTAGCCTGGTCAAAAACCTTAATCATCTCGATGTTTGAAGGCAGGTCTTTCTGAAACTCCGCCACCACCGGCTCCACCTGATCGCGCACGGAAATGATATTTTCGCCCTCCTTCTGGCTCACATTCACGAAGCTGCACCGGAAGCCGTTCAGGCGGGTAATGTGCGTTTCGTCTTCGTAGCCCATTTTCACGTCGGCCACGTCTTTGAGGTACACTATTTTTCCATCCGAACGCGACACCACCGTATTGGCCACTTCATCGAGCGTGCGGTAACTGCCGCTCGTTTTGATATTCAGCTTTTTGGTGGCCATGCTGATACTACCGCCGGGAATGTTCACGCCCTCGCTCTGCAATGCACCCACGATCTGGTCCTGGGTGAGCCGCTGCTGGGCGATCTTCTGCAAGTTCAGGCTCACTTTCACCTGCGGTTCGGGAATGCCCGAGTACTCTACCTTTTTAAGTGTTTTGATCTTCTCGAGGCGCTCCTTGAAGTCCTTCGAATACTTCTTCAACTGCGCGTAAGTGGCGTTTTCGCTGATGAGTGCGTACTGGTAAATGCTTACGTCGGATGGTATCTGTTTGTTGATGCGGATGTCGGCAATGTCGGCCGGGAGTTGCGAGCGCAACGCATTAATCTCGCGCACTACTTCCTGGTATTTATCGTCGGGATTCGAGCTGTATTTGTAAATCACCTGCATTACCGCGAGGCCGTCGCGGATGTCGGTGATAATGTGCTTCATATCGTCGAGTTCGTTGATCTTCTTCTCCATCGGGTCCACCACCAGCTGCTCCATGTCTTTCGGGTTGGCGCCGGGGTATACCACCACCACGGTAAATTGCGGAGGGTGAATGTCGGGATCCTCGCTTCGGGGCATGGTGAAGAGCGAGTACAGCCCCAGCGCCAGCACCCCCAGGAATACTACCAGCGTGAACTGGTAATTCTTGACTGCAAATTCAGGTAATTTCATAGTCTTTGCGGTTGAAACAGGTTACTGAACTACTTTAATCACCGATCCTTCGGCCAAATAGGCCGATCCTTCGCGGATTACCCGCGCACCTGCGTCTATACCTGCGAGGATAAATGCCTTATCGCCATCGAGGAATGCGATCTTCACCCGCTTCTTCTGCGCCTTGTTGCCTTCGGCCACAAACACGAATGCACTGTCATTTTCCCCTTCGATCAATGCGTCCACGGGAACAGACACCATGCTGGTCTTTTCTTTCGGATAAATATGGACTTTGGCAAAAAGGCCGCTGGCAAGCTTGGTAGCCGCCTTATCGAGCGTGATTTCAGCCTGGTAAAGCCCCGAAACCGGGTCGCTCACCTGCGCGAGGGTTTTCACATGGCCTGTAAATGTCTGGGAATAGGCATCGAAATTGATCTCCGCTTTCTCTCCGCCTTTCAGCCGCGCCCAATCCTTGTCGGTGAGCCCGCATTTCACCACCCAGTCGCTGCTGCTGGTGCTGCTGATGTGCAGCACAGGCGTACCGCCTTGCACCTGCTCGCCGGCATTCTGCAATTTCTGCATCACCACGCCGTCGGCGGTGGAGAAAATTTTGGTTTGGGACAAATTGAATTTGACAATGTCGAGCTGCTTTTCAGCCAGTACCAACGCAGTTTGGGTATTTTCCAACTGTTCCTTCGTCGCCACGCTGTCGCGGTAGAGGTTTTGTACGCGGCGGGCGTCTCGCTGGGCTTTCAGGAAGTTTTCCTCTGCCTGGCCCATTTGCGCGGCAATTTCGGTGGTATTAAGTGTCGCCAAAAGCTGTCCTTTGCGCACCTTATCGCCTTCTTTCACCATCATATCCTTAATAATCCCCCCGATCTTGAATGATAACCGCGCTTCATTTTCGGAACCCAGCAAGCCGGAGGTTTCCACGGCCTGCGCCTGGGTCAATGCGGCGGAACTGATGATTTTCACGGGAATGGTGTCGTCGGTCTGCTCCGGCTTCTTTTCTTCCTTGCAAGCGGCGGTCAGGAGCGCGGCCGCAAGCACGTAGGCGTATATGATGGGATGTGTTGTAGCTTTCATGTCATTTTTAGTTTGAGAATAAGTAGCTGGCCCGGGCCCGCTCCAATTCGGCAGCGCGGGTCTGAACATTCAGATAGGAAATACTTTGTTGAAGCTGGTCGCTGATCAGCCGGTTCTGGGCGTCGAGCAATTCGATGTAGAGCAGCTGGCCCTCGCGGTACAGTTTCTGCTGATCCTGGTAGTATTGTTGTGATAATGCAGTCTGGCTTTTGGTAGCCCGGTAAGTGAGCACGGCCGATTGAAAAGTATTGGCGGCTGTTTTGTTTTGTAGTTGAAGCTGCTGTTCTACCTGACTGATCTGCTCGCCGGTAGCCTTCTGCTCCAATTCTGCCTGTTTCACCTTGTATTGCGTGCGGTTGTTGGCAAAAACCCGCCAGTCGAGCGTCACACCGAAGAGGTAATAGCGGGTATCCCTGTTGAAATTCACAAAATCACCCTGCGAACCCAGGTCGATGAATGTCGATAGCTTCGGCAATGCCCCTGCCCGTGCCAACTGGCCGGATAACGCATTGATTTTCGAAAGCGATTCCAGCTTCGCCAGCTCCTCTCTCCTACCTGCCGCAGCCGTATCCGCAAGCACTTCCGATTCACTCGGCGAGCCTATTTCCAGGCTGGTTTCCAACGGGTTATTCAACAAAAAATTAAAATAGGCCTTCGCATTCACCGATTGATTCCGCGCGTCCACCAGCCTCGCTTCCAGGCCGATCACCTCATTTTCCGAGCGGGTCACCACCGTGCGGATCGCTTTATCGTTCTTTACCAATGTCTGGTTGAACCGCAAATTCTCCCTTCCCAGCGCAACGGCGCTTTCCAGGATGCGAACGGCCTCATCGGCTTGCTGGCAAGCATAGTAAGCCAGCTTGATCTCCTTCACTAACTCTCGCCTGTAAACGTCAACCTCTGCCTGCTGCAAATGAATCTGCTCCTTGCGGATCCTGGTATTGTAAGTGATTTCCGCATTGTAAAGCGGCAGAGAAGTGCGGAATTTGGCATCGTAATAGTTTCGTGGATTGAAGGTCTGGCTCACATTCTCCACTTTCGGGAAAGCCGATGAGTTGGTGAGTTCGTTGAGTGAATTATATACGGGGTTCAGCAAATCGCCGATCGGGATGCTGATTTTCCGTCCGCCACGCGAGTCGAGATAAGAAGTACTGAAATTGACCTCCGGGTAAAAGAACGTCCTGGCTTCTTTGAGCGCAAACAGGTTCCGTTCGAGGATAAAGCGCTGTTGTTTAAGCCCCTGGTTGTTGTGCAGACCGTGATCGATATAACCTTGCAAATGCGCATCCTGCCCTCGGACGGGTGCGAAAAGGCTCAGCAAAGGCACAAGAAGGTACTGCCAATGCCGCGGCATGGGTTTCAATAATCGCATCATTTTAAGTAATGTTTAGTTTATAAACAGTGTTTAGTGAATGGCAAAATTTTTTACTTTTTCAGATTGGCCAAAAATAAATCGAATGAACTATAGAGTATTTCCCGCGTAGCGTCGTCGGGCATCATCAGGATACACATCCGCTCGCGCACGTAAAGCGAAACCAGCCCATGCACAAACGACCATACCTGGATCGCCGTCACATACAAATCGCCCTGCCTGATCTTATTTTCTTCCAGACAAGCCGAAAGCGTCGTCAGCAAATAACCAAACGCACATTCACCGGATCTCCATTTCTCCTCATTCTTGATCTGCTCCATCGGCGCACGCATGATGAACATCAGATCGTAATAATCCGGATTCTGCAAACCGAACTCGATGTATGTTTTACCCAACGCAGCAAGCCTTTCGAACGGATCGGCAATCACGTCGTTTCGGCGCAGGTGCTGTTCGAGGATTTCAAATGCATTTTCATGAATTATAAAGAAAATCTCATCCTTATCCTTGAAATACAGATAGATAGTAGCCGGACTATATTCAATATCATCGGCAATGCTGCGAATCGACGTCTTATCGTAGCCTTGCTTCAAAAACAGCTGAGTCGCCGATTCGATAATCAGTTTCCTCATTTCCTGCTTCTCCCGCTCTTTTCTCTCCTTAATCGCCATGCTTTTGTAATTACGATGTGAATATAATAAACACTGTTTAGTAAATGCAAGTTGTTTATGAAAATAAGGTAGGAATGGCGCAATTCTACCCATGAACGGAAGAAGAATATGCAGGAATGCTATTTCCGTTTGAAACGGTCATCGGTAAGCGCTTCGAGGAAAGCCACGATGTCGTCGACCTCGTGATCGGAAAGGTTCAGCGTGCTGCCAAGCGACAGATCACGATTAATGGGATTCCGTACAAATTTGTCCGGCGTATTATAGTATTGAACCACCTCGCGCAGCGTTTTGAACATCGCATTATGCATGTACGGAGCTGTCACGGCGACATTCCGCAGGCCAGGGACCTTAAAAAGGCCGATATGCGAGCTGTCCCTGGTCACCTTAAAGCGCCCGGGGTCATTGAGTTCCTTCCCATTAAACAGCCCGATGCTCTTGAACCGGTCGGCGGTGAAATCCTCGCCGGAATGGCAGGTGGCGCAATTGGCTTTGCCTATAAACAACATTCTGCCGCGAACAGCAGCAGCCGACATCGCATTGACGTCCCCGTCCAGGTAGCGGTCATACGGCGTATCGGTCGTTTCGAGCGTGCGTTCGAACGCCGCAATGGCGCCGAGCAGGTTTTTAGTATTCACGTCCGTTTTAAATATCTTTTGAAATGCGGCACTGTAAAAATCATCTTTTTGAAGGCGTTCTACGGCCTGGTCCACCGGCAGGTCCATTTCGTCGCGTGTTGCGAGCGGGCCGAGCGCCTGCTCTTCGAGGGAAGCCGCGCGGCCATCCCAAAAGAAATCGGTACGGCCCGACAGGTTTGTCAGCGCCGGACTGTTGCGCGTCAGTCGCGTACCTTTATCACCGATACTGAATGCCGCGGTATCCGCGAAAGCGAACTGCGGAATATGGCAAGAAGCACAGCTGATCGCCCGCCCGCGTGAGAGAATCGGGTCCGAAAACAGTTTCTCCCCCAGTTCCTCCTTCGTATTCAGCTCCACCGACGCCTTGTTGGTTTGCAACGACACGAATGCCAGCGAACCGCCGCAAAGCACGGCTGCCAGCCATTTTGTAATACCCATTTGAAACGTTGGATTTAAATCAATGCACTTCGAAAGATTCCTTGAAAGGGACACAAAGGCCGTCCTCGTTCGAACATAAAAGCCCTTTGATTGTACCGGAAACCTTACCGCCCGCCTTGGCCACTCTGATAGTCTGCCGGAACTCAGCCTTGTCTGTGAAATAGGTATAGGCCTTATCCCAGGTCGGGTCCACCGCTTTAAGCGGCTTCACCGCCCGTATCTCGCCCACGAGTTGGTAGGCATTGTTGGCGTTGAATGCAAATTCAGTAGGGAGCGGACCGATATCACCCTTGAAATCGGATGAGTAGAGCTTCCAGTTTTTATTAATTTCTGCCGAAAATACTATTTCTATCTGCTCGCCGGGTTTGGCACCCGTTTTCGAAAGGCTCACTTTCCAGCGTGAAATATCTTTCAGATCCTGACCAAAAACGCTGCCGGCACAGCATATTACCAGTATTAAAATTCTGTAAATCATGGGAATTACATTTTTAAAAA
>Ga0209676_1000657_pt1 | contig 49575 bp, 49 predicted proteins | sample AraplaCvi_mLB_r2_FD_184282 | JGI IMG/M metagenome (GOLD analysis project Ga0209676, IMG submission 184282) | Arabidopsis root microbial communities from North Carolina, USA - plate scrape MF_Cvi_mLB_r2 (SPAdes) (version 2) | ecosystem: Host-associated > Plants > Roots > Endosphere | place: USA... | reverse complement strand
AGTGAATTCCGCAAGTGGGAGCCAATGGTCGAGCGGCTTGGCTTGAGCGGCGGCTGATACCAGAGCTCTGGTGCAGAGTGCCAGCATCGCCATGGCGTGTAAGCTTTCCGTTTCGAGGTTCTGGAGCGAGATTCAACGTTCCGGCGCCACAGTCTTTGACCTTTGAGTGCAATGGCCTCTTTCATGTGGCAGGCACCGATCCATCCGTTCAAGAGGCAACATCGTGTCAGGATCGTGAGGATAGCACCCGTTCCAGCTTTTGGTTGGGAATTTGAAGCGCTTTGGAGTGCAGATCGTCTCGACCTACGGGTTGACGGATGCTGCTGCGCCTGTGGCGCGCACTTCGACAATCCTCGATAAGTTCTCTTCCTGCGGACGCTGCCGCTCTGGCTTTAATATCAGGGTTGTCGACCGCGACGATCTTCAGATGGAATCCGGTGTAACAGACGAGATTGTCATTCGAGCCGATTTGCCATGGCTGATGCCGACCAGTACTACAACAATTTGGCTGCCAACGCCTCGCAATGACGCAACGGTTGGTTCCACACTGGCGATCTGGCTTGGCTGGATAGCGAGGGATCCCTGTATTTCGTGGGAAGGGCAAAGGACATCATCCGGCGGCGGGGACAGAACATCTAGGCTTGGGAGGTGGAGCAGTTTCTCCGCAGCATCCCGGAGATCAAGGAGGTGGCGGTCTACCCGGTCGCTTCCGCGCACGGTGAGGACGAAATTGCGGCCACGATCGTTGTTGTAACCCCGGATATCGATCTTGAGCAGCAAATACGCAATCGCTGCCGCGAAGAGCTGCTTGTTATATGGTGCCGGAGTATATCAAGTTCTGCTCGTCGCGCCCCCTGACACCGAACCAGAGAATCGACAAGATTGCGCTGCGTCGTGAGGCAGCCCTGTCGGTTGGCTGTCGCAAGTTTGTCTGATGACATTCCGGATCAAACCACGTAACCAGGAACGTGCGGGATCCCTGTAGTTACGCCGGTGCCAGGCAAGCTTGTAGAGGATTTTCTCCAATTCAAAGGGGAGATCGCAGATTTCCATGGACTCCGCGCCAGGCGTGCTGAGGGCAAATGTCAGTGGAACTGCGCTAACGAAGTCCGATTTCCTTGCAATGTGGATGGCATCCTCCGCTCTATTGACGACAAACTTAATGTCGCGCTTGTACCCTTTGAGGCTAAGCCAATTGTCAATAATGCCCGCCTGGCGCGTAGCCTGCTTGACCAAAACATGCTCGGCTTCAATAAATGCCTCAAGAGATACCGGTACGTTTAGCGAGCTGTGACCCCGCCGAAACACGCAAACATATCTATCTGAGAAGACGCTTTCGAGCTGAAGGTCGGCATCGACGTTTGGAAACATACCCACGGCACAATCCAGCCCGCCCCGTTGCAGTGCATCGAGCGAAGTGGGATTGGAATGCAAATGAAATTGCAGTTTGGCGAGCGGGGCTTCCTCGGCAAATTTGACGGCAAGTGCGGGTGCAACGCGCGAGACCAAGGTATCGGTTATCGCAATATTGAAAGTCAGGTTAGTTTGGCTCGCGTGAAAATCGAGCGGTAAGGCGATTGCCCTGATCTGTTCCATCGCCTGTTGAAGATCCGGCCATATCTCAAGGGCTCGCTCGCTTGGGCTGAAGCCACCCGCCACTTTGATGAAGAGTTCATCCTTCATGATGTAGCGTAATCTTCCCAGAGCGTTGGATACCGCAGGCTGGCTCATTGAAAGACGCTGCGCGGCTCTGGTCACACTGCCCTCAGCGAGGACGGTGTAGAGCACGTTCATCAGATTGAGATCGATCCGTGTCTCCGGGGATGGCGGCTTCATACCGTCTTCTCGCCCTTGTTTTCCGTGACGGTTCCCTGAAGTCATCGTTTCGGTTTATCTCTGCTGTCGATCATCAGCAGGTCGGGCCGGTTTGAGGGCGAACAAACCTTGAGCAGGTGATCGGAAGTGAAGTTGCGCGTGTCACCGTTTGAAGTCTAGGGCCGTCTTCCAGTCGAGTCCAGAATGTTGCGCTTATACACGGCTCGTCACTTCTTGCGCAACATGACTTCGTGGATTGGCGCACCCGCATTAATTGCCGTCTGGCGCAGCGCCTCGCTCTCGGCAATCTTAAGCGCGTGGGTCAGAACCTGCTCAGCCCGTGCGATTGGTACGAAGCACACGCCCACATCATCTGCCAACACAAGATCGCCAGGGTTGACTGCCACGCCGCAGATCGTAACCGGGACATTGATGCCGACGGTTCGCACACGCCATTTACCCGTAATCGGGCTGACGCTGCGCGACCAGATCGGGTAACCGATTTCGCGTGAATGGTTGATATCGCGCACAGCGCCGTCAACAATGGCTCCGAGTTCGCCCTGACGCTTGGCAATGCTGGCCAGAAGACCGCCCATGTTCGAAATCATGTCCACGCCCTGCAGCACCAGAACGTCACCCGGTTCCGCCAGATTATGCGCTTCCACGTCTGCGAGCATTGACAGGCCAGAACCCACAGCCTCTTCAGGCGTATCGTCGCGCGGCAAGTTGAGAACGGTCAGAGCCCGACCGATCATACGAGCACCGGGTGTCGTGGGTTTCAGAAAGCCGCCAGCCACTGCGCCCACTATGCAAAGCTCATCCATGGCATCGGAGGTCATACCTGTCATGTCAGGCAGGGAATGGAAACCCGCCAGCAACTCCGGCTTGATCGGTAGCAGCGTCATGATGCCGAATGCTTCGGCAGGAAGCCGGCCAAGCGTCTTTCTGACGTCACCTTTAGAAAACTGATCGATCTTCATCATTTACCTTTTTCGGCCTTCAGCCGAGAAATTCGGGTTCGGGCAGCCCCGAGACGCCAACATGGATTGCAAAGACGCCTCCGGCATGAGGCTGCACCGCCAGTTCGGCCTCGCTCATGCGCTGACTTGCGGAGGTGACGTAGAGAATATCGAGGTTCGGGCCGCCAAAAGAGCAGCTGGTGGGTGATGAAACCGGCAGGTCGATGACCCGGTCGATACGACCGTCGGGGGTATAGCGAACCACGCGCCAACCGTCATATTCTGCGTTCCAGAGAAACCCTTCGGCATCCACCGTGGAGCCGTCTGGCCGGCCTTTGCGGTCGCGCGTTTCAGCAAAAAGTGTCTCGTCGAAAATCCTGCCACTGTTGGCGTCGAATTGAAACGATCTGATCTGCATGCGATACGTGTCGGCGAAGTACATCAAGCGATCATCGGGGCTCCAGCAAATGCTGTTGGGAACGATGATGTCACCCCGCATCTTCGTGGCTTCACCGTCCGGGTCGAACCGATAAAGAGATCCGGTCGGGTCACGCCGAACATCGTTCATCGTGCCGCTCCAGAACCGGCCACGACGGTCGCAACGGCCATCGTTGAACCGGTTCTCGAACTCATCTTCTTCTGGATCCGACAGAAAGGTAAGGTTATTGGCATCGAAGTCGAATTTATGAAGCCCGTTGCTCAGGGCAACAATTAGCTTTCCTGCACCGGCGCTGCGCAAGCCAATGCTCCCGACAACGCTTGGCAGAGTTTGCGCTTCAGTTATGCCTGTGGCGGGATCATGACGAAAAACCGCTGGCCCACGGCTATCCACCCAATAGAGTTTTTGCTCGCGCACGCTCCAGACCGGACTCTCGCCGAGCCTGTTTCCACCATCAACAATGCAATTGATGCTGATTGCCGCCACTTCCGCTCCCCGCAAAGTCTTTGGTGCCTGGAGAAATATTCTCAACAGGCAATTGTGTATTGTTGGCAAACGCTACACCTTTGGCTTGCTGTGGCAATTTCAAAGCGGAAATGCTCCCCATAAGCCAGAATGATATCGGGTATGCTGTACGCAAATTTGACCGTCTTGTAGGAATTCCTCAAGTTAGCTTTGCACCGATGAGCCGACAGGCATCTCAAAGCTCGCATTCCCTTGGATCGCTCAAGGGGGAAATCCGCGACCGATCCGCATGGCAGGCAGGACAAGATGATCAAGACACTGACAATTCTGGTAAGGCGCGACGACTGGACACACGAGGAGTTCGTCAAATATTGGCAGGATATCCACGGGCCCATTGCACGCGATATCAAGCAGATCAGACGTTATGTGCAGTCGGAATTCCTGCAGGAGGTTATCCGGAAGGATATCGAAGAGATCAATCTGCCCGTCGATGGCATCGCAGAGGTCTGGTATGATAGTATCGAGAGTATGCAGGAGGCCCGGCAGTCTCCGCAGGGAAAGGCGCTTTTGGCCGATGGAGCAAAATTCATCGGTCGCGCTCGCACACTGATCCTTCGTGAGAACGAAATTATTCCTGGCGATATCGCGGAGGAAAAGCGTTGAGCGCCAACAGCCCGATGGATATTCCCGCCGTCAATGCATCCGAGCTAGACGCATTGCTGGAGCGCGCCGGCCTAGAAATCAGGCCAGAATGGCGGCCGCAGATGCTGATAGAATATGCTCAGCTTCGCATGAACATGAACATCATTCATGAGCTTGCGAACTCATCTCCCGATCCGGTGAACATCCGACAGTGCATCACCTTCGGCAGGACTGAAGCATGAATTTCGCGGCACTTTCCATTGCGGAGCTCGGAGCGAAGCTTCGCCAGCGTGAGTTCTCCTCCATCGAGCTGACACGCTGGACGCTGGAAAAAGCTGAAGATGTCAATGGCACTCTCCACGCCTTTATCCGTATCCTGCCCGAAACTGCCTTGCGACACGCGGAGATAGCTGATCGGGCTTTTGCCTCCGGGACTGATCTTGGCCCCATGCAGGGAATTCCCTTCGCCGCCAAGGATTTGTTCGATGTGCGGGGCGTTGCGACTACGTGCCACTCCAAGTTCGGTTTAAACGCCATTGCGGATTCTGATGCTGGCGTGATCGATCGCCTACAGAACGGCGGCGCAGTTCTGATTGGCAAAACTGCAACCTTTGAATATGCCTTATATGGGCCAGATCCGGAACTGCCCTTTCCGTTAGCCAAAAATCCCTGGAATCTTGAGAGTTACACTGGCGGCTCCTCAAGTGGATCTGCAGTGGCAATAGCAGGCGGCGTGCTCAGGATGGCACTCGGCACGGATACCGGCGGTTCAATTCGCACTCCGTCTTCGTGGTGCGGGACTGTTGGTCTCAAGCCAACATTCGGCAGAGTAACCAGACGCGGTTGTTTCCCCTTGTCGGCCTCACTTGATCATTGCGGGCCGCTGGCGCGAACCGTTTCCGATGCCGCTATCGCCCTGCAGGTTCTGGCCGGACACGATCCCGCCGATCCGGATTGCCATGATGGCCCGGTTGCGGACTATGTCAGCGGTTTGAACAAGCCGATTGTGGGCTTGCGCGTTGGAATTGCACGTACTCTACTTGAGACGGCTTCGGAGCAGACCCTTGCTGGCGTCGAGAGAACGGCAATGCTGCTGCGCTCCGAAGGGGCTGAGGTTTTTGATGTCGAAACGCCCATGTTGCTGCAATTCGGTTCGGTCGTCCGCGCGCTGCTGGTCATCGAAGGCTTCCATGTCCACGAGCAGAGAATGCGCAATCAGATAGAGGATTTCGGCCCTCTTTCAGCGCGTCGGCTGGCGCTTGCTGCAGGCTATACCGCTGCCGATTATCTCGCGGTGCTGAAGGCTCGCCGCCTGTTGGCCGAAGCCATCTCACAAGTCATGCGAACATGCGATGTGATGCTGTGCGCGACGACGGCGGGCCCAGCACCTGCGCTGACGCAGACGGCAACGCCTTTCGACCCCGCAACGCCATCAATGACAAACCCTCAAAATGTCATGGGCAATCCAGCAATAAGCGTGCCTGTGGGGTTGGACCCGAGCGGTCTGCCTTTGGCGGTGCAGTTGGTCGGGCGGCTTTTCGACGAGGCAAGGCTCCTTCAGGTTGCCCATAGCGTTGAACGCTTGTCAGGATGGACACAGACTGAACTGCCTCGATTTACCGCCTGAAACCAAGTGTTGCCCACCATGGAGATGAAGAGATGAACGGTATCCACGATATGGGCGGCATGCACGGTTTCGGGGAGATTCCCGACATTGATGGTCCGGAGCCATTTCAGCATGGTTGGCAGCGCCGTATATTTGCTGTCAACTTCGCGATTGGTGGGCTTGGCCTGTGGAACATCGACATGTCGCGGGCCGAAATGGAAGCAACGCCACCGGACGAATATCTCGCGGGCGACGACTACTTCCGGCGCTTCCTCCTCCGGCTCGAAAGGCTTGCGGTCAAGCACGCGCTGGTTTCGCCAACAGAACTGGCAACAGGGCTCGGCAGCGAGCCGCCGCGAGCAGGATTGAACGCCATTAATCCCCAGCAGGTGGCAACGATGGTGCGCAAGGGCAGTTCCTCAATGCGACCGTCGAACCGGCAAGCCCGGTTCAAGGTGGGCGATCGGGTGAGGGCGCTGCGGATCAATCCGGTAACGCATACCCGCTTGCCTCGCTATGTGAGGGGTTGCGAAGGTGTGATCGAGCTCGTGCAGGGCGTTCATGTCTTTCCTGATGCCAGCGTGCTGGGCAAAGACGATCCGCAATGGCTCTATTCGGTTCTCTTCGATGGCGTCGGCGTATGGGGCAAGGATGCCGAGCCGGGGCTGGAAATCGTCGTCGATGCCTTCGAGCCATATCTGGAAGCAGCCTGAACCCGAACGTTTATACCCGCCGTTTAAAATCTCACTCTGACCGAGTCGAACGTACATGTCTGAACACGACCATCATCATCACGACCATGACCATGACGACGATCATTCTCATCTATCCGAGACAGAGCTTCGTGTTCGTGCGCTGGAGAGCATTCTTGTCGGGAAGGGTTATGTCGACCCGGAAGCCCTCGAAGCAATTCTCCAGACATACGAAGAAAAAGTTGGCCCGAGAAACGGTGCGCGTGTCGTGGCGCGTGCGTGGTCGGATCCGCAGTTCATGGAATGGCTGCAGCGGGACAGTACTGCCGCTATCGCGTCGATGGATTATACCGGCAGACAGGGAGAGCATATCGTCGCCTTGTTTAACACGCCGGAGGTTCACAATGTCGTCGTCTGCACCTTGTGTTCCTGCTATCCTTGGCCGGTTCTCGGTCTGCCTCCGGCTTGGTACAAATCCGCGGCCTATCGCTCGCGGATTGTGATTGAGCCGCGAAAGGTGCTGGCTGAATTCGGCTTGACCTTGCCCGATGAGACGAAAGTCCGCGTGTGGGATTCCACTTCGGAAATGCGTTACATCGTCATTCCCATGCGGCCCGCCGGAACCGAAAGATGGAGCGTGGAGCAGCTCGAAGAGCTCGTCATCCGAGATTCCATGATCGGCGTGCGGCTTGCCAATTCCCCGGAAGCCACCGAAAGCACGATCACTAACTGGAGCACCTCAAATGCCCGGTAGAGACTGCAAGGCAGCGGGAGCTGGCATTGAACCCGTCATTTGGGACAACGAAGGTCAAGTTGCATTCGGGGAGCCTTGGCAGGCTCAGATTTTCTCCATGACCGTGGCCCTGCATGAAGCTGGCCTGTTTGGCTGGAGCACCTGGGCGGAAGTTTTCTCAGGCCGACGCCGCGCCAGCAGCGTTGAGGGAAAGCCGGACACGAGCCAGACCTACTACGAGGACTGGCTGGATGCACTGGAAACACTGACAGCCAGCCTCGATCTCGCTCCCCAGGCGGAACAGGCTCGTTACAGGAAGGCATGGCGTGATGCGGCAGAACGCACGAAGCACGGCCATCCCATCGAATTGCAGCCGGCTGATTTCCACGGCCGTCTGCACCCATAGGTTTCGTATCGAACTTTCAATCACGTCCGTATATGCCTGTCTCAACCTAGATCTAAACTTGTTCCACTGGACCCTCGTCATGATTATTGACCATCGCACCTACACCGTCAAACATGGACTTATGGAAGACTATCTGATGCGTTTCGAACGCGACGCCTTGCCCGTGCAGTTGCGTCACCTAGGCAATTACATCGGCTCCTTCAAGTCCGATATCGGTCCGCAGAACCAGGTGGTCCATCTTTGGGCCTATGAGGACATAGCCGACCGAGAAGCCCGACGGGCGGCCATGGCTGCCGATCCGGAATGGCAGGCGTTTCTCTTCACCAATCGCGGAACTTTTGTCGAGCAGGAAAACAAGATCCTGAAGCCGACTGCTTTCTCCGCGCTCCGCTAGGCGCTAAACTCTTTCGGTTCACCCGACCTTCAAAACGCCTGAGCATAAGCAAAATTGCGGTCTCCGCATGGCGTATGCTCGGGCGTTTTCGTCTTGTGAACCGCGTCTATGGACCTGCAAACCATAATCTCGGGTGATGATACCCATAATGCGTCCCAATTTGACGATTCCGACCCTGCCCATAGAGTGTTTCATCATAAGGAAACGTCGAATGGAGTACTGGTCACAGGGCTGCAGAAAAGGCTTTAAGCCCTTGGTTCACGTCACAAAATCATTCGCAAAGGAAGATCCGCCTTCACCGTCACGCGGGACTTCAGCAGGTATGCAGTAACTCAACAACCGGGAGCAGATTTTGGAAGCGTATGATGGACTGATTGTCGTCTGGATGAATGTAGCAAGCCAGCACGACGACGAGGTCAACGCCTGGTACGAGGGCGAACATGTGGCGGAAGTTGCCAGCATTGATCGCGTTTACAGCGTGCAACGGTTCTTCGACGCCTCGCATTCGCTAAGATTTATGGCCATGTTCGAATGTGCTGACGAATTTGTCGAAACGGGCGCAGGCTTCCAGGGCATGGTGGGTAACGCGACCCCGTGGACCCAACGGATCAGGAAGCTTTTCGGCGAGCAGCGCCGGCGCGGCAACTATCGCAGGCTTTTGATCGCGGGGGATGCGCGAGCGCCGGAGGCACTGCTCGTTGTCCAATCGCAGGACGCTCCGACGGAGCGCGCTTTTGAACGCGCTCAGCCACTGGGCTGCCTGCGCTATCGGGCTTTTGTTCAGATGCCTCCTGAAAACTCGTTCAGGCCGGAAAACAAGTATCTCGACATTTATGACTTCGGCTCCGTTGAGGCAGCAGATGCGGCACGCGTGCAGCTTGCATTCAATTCGAGTGTCGATGTCTCGGTGCGCAAAAGCATAGGTATGCCCAAGTTCGCATAGCGTCTTCATGGCGTAACCATGAGCATGCCGAGGAGTGGCTTGCTCACAACGACAGGTGAAGAGCCGGTCGATAAAACCAAGATCAATAATACAAAAGAAGGGAACAGAGCATGTATAATCCGCAGAAAATTCGAAAACTCAGCTTGGCAGTGACCGTCGCCATGGTTGTCAGCACGGTTGCTTCCGCTCAGGAAGTAAAGGAAATACGCCTTCTGGAAATGGGCGGCATTTCCGGCGATGCCGTACAGGCTGCCTACATCGAACAGTTTACCCGCAAGACCGGCATACAGGTCGTGCGCGAAAACCCGGCTTCGCTGGGCAAGATCAAAGCGATGGTAAGCTCAGGCAAGCCAACGAGTGACATGGTGCTGGTCACAGACGGATGGCTGGCTCAAGCCAAGCAGGAGGGATTGCTAGAGCCGCTTGACTGGAATGCAATCGATCCAAAGCCGATTATGCCCGGCGCACGCGACGACTACGCGATCGGCTGGTCCTACGCCTCAGCCGTCATGGCATGGAACAAGGAAGCCAAGCCGCTGAAGACCTGGGCCGACTTTTGGAACGTCAAGGAGTTCCCCGGCAAACGCGCGCTGCCCGACAATCCGTCGATTGTCATTCCGGCTGCTCTGCTTGCAGATGGCGTTGCGAAGGACAAGCTCTACCCGCTCGATCTCGACCGGGCGTTCAGGAAGCTGAAGGAAATCCGGCCAGCAATATCGGTCTGGTGGACTTCCACAGGGCAATCAGCCCAGCTTTTGATCGATAAGGAAGTCACGTATGGTGTCACCTATAACGGGCGCGTTTATGGCAAACCCGGGATCGATTTTACCTTCAACGAGGCCTATCTCGAACTATCGTGGTGGGGCGTGCCCAAGGGAACGCCGCCTGAGCGCAAGGCCGCTGCCATGAAGTTTTTCCATGAAATTACGGTTCCTGAGAACGAAGCTATCTTCATGAAGATGGTTCCCTATTCCGGGGCCAGCACCAAGCTCGATGAAATATTGCCAGCCGACAAGCGCTCTGACTATCCAACCACGGCGGGCAATGCCAACCTGCAGTGGACCGCTAACCGCGATGAGTGGCAGAAGGTCGCTTCCTCGGCCGAAAAGCGCTGGCAACAATTCAAGCTGGGTATGTAACCTTGTCGATCTTTCCAACATGGACGAGGCGGTGGGGGTATCTCCTGCCGCTTGTCGTTTTCATCATGCTCGCTTTCGACCTGCCGGTCATTCGAATGCTGCTTGTGAGCTTCGAAAATCCTGATGATCGCCTGCGGGCGTTCAAGGAGTTGATCGAGACGCCGGTTTACCTTCAAGTCATATTGGTAACCTTTGAGCTGGCCCTGGCGACCGCCGTTCTGACAGGGTTTCTCGGTTATATCCTGGCGTACTGGATCTACACCATCAGGTCCGCCCGGTGGCGCATGCTGCTCCTCGGCACGGTGGGCATGACGTTCTGGATCAGCATTCTCGCAAGGGCCTATGCCTGGATCGTGTTGTTGGGCAATAACGGGGTGGTCAACCGTGTGCTGCTCGACCTTCGGATTGTGGATGCGCCCGTATCGATGATCTACAACGAGCTTGGCATCCTGATTGGCACGGTCAACGTGCTGCTGCCTATCGCGGTTCTCCCGCTCTATGCGGCCATGAATAATGTCGATTCTCGGCTCATGTCTGCTGCCCGCAGTCTCGGAGCAAGCGAGCCGCGCATCTTCTGGCAGATCTTCTTTCCGCTCACCGTTCCAGCGCTCGCCGCTGGCTCAATGCTCGTCTTCATTTTAACGCTCGGCTTCTTCGTAACGCCCGCCATTCTCGGCGGAAACCGCGTTCCGATGATAGCGACCGTGCTGGACAGCCTGATCAATGTCGTCTCGGACTGGCAGCTTGCAGCGGCTCTTTCAAGCATCCTGCTGCTGATCACCCTCATGTTTTACGTCATGTACAAAAAACTGTTGGATCTTTCATCTGCACCGGGCAGGGGTAGGAAACTATGAACAACCCCAATGGCAAAACTCGGATTTTCTTGCCGCTTTGTGGGGCGCTGATTTTCCTGTTTCTTTGCATACCGATCCTGATCACCTTGCCGATGTCTTTTTCGGATTCCGATACATTGCAGTTTCCGCCCACCGGCTTTTCCTTGCATTGGTACGAGAACTTCCTCGAGAGCCCGATATGGGTGCAGGCGATGGTAACGTCTTTGCAGCTTGCGGTGATCTCAAGTGTAATCGCGCTCCTGCTTGGGTCGCTTGCAGCCTATGGTCTGGTGAGGGGTAACCTCACGGGATCGATTGGTCTTGAGGCTCATTTTATGGCCCCCATGATCATACCCAATATCATCACGGCCATTGCCCTGTATTTCGCTTTTGCCAAACTCGACATGCTCGGCACCTTTAGCGGACTGGTGATCGCTCACGCGCTGGTGGCAATCCCCTTTGTCATCACTGTCGTTAGCGGGGCGATACGCGCCTTCGATGTGCGCATTGAGCAAAGCGCGCGGTCGCTTGGCGCGAAGTGGCCGAGAATTCTGGTCTCGATTGTCATACCCAACATCTATCCGGCTCTGTTTGTCGCCTGGATCTTTTCGTTCATCATCAGTTTTGATGAGGTAATTCTGACGTATTTCCTTTCCGGAACATACGTCACCATTCCAAAGAGAATGTTTACACAGCTCCAAGAGCAGGTCGATCCAACAATTACCGCAGTCGCTTCGCTGCTGATTGCGGGAAGCCTGCTGCTGTTGCTTGCCACCGCAAGGTTGTCTGCCCGCAAGGCGTCGGAAAACGGTGCGTGAGGCATGCCCGAGAGGAAAAAAATGGCACGAGTTGAAATCAAATCGATTACCAAGAAATACCGCAATGTGGTGGCCCTGGATGACATTAATCTAACCGTGGGCGAAGGTGAATTTCTCACACTCCTCGGACCCAGCGGTTCAGGCAAGACGACGCTTCTAAATATGATCGCCGGACTTGGCACGCCAGATGTGGGCCGAATTGAGATTGGTGGCTCCGACATCACCCATGTTGCCAGTGCGGATCGCAACATCGGTATCGTTTTTCAGAGCTATGCGCTCTTCCCCCACATGACTGTGTTCGAAAACGTGGCGTTTCCGCTCAAGATTCGGAAGAAGCCGTCGCCCGTGATACGCAAGGAGGTGGAGGCGGTGCTTAACCGCGTCAAGCTGATGGATTTCGTGACGCGTAAACCGTCCGAACTTTCGGGCGGGCAACAACAGCGCGTGGCGCTAGCGCGTGCCATTGTCTTCCAGCCTTCGATCCTTTTGCTCGATGAGCCCCTCGGCGCACTGGATAAAAACCTTCGCGAAGAGCTGCAGTTTGAACTACGGCAATTGCAGAAGGCCATCGGGATCACAACAATCATGGTAACCCATGATCAGGAAGAAGCAATGTCACTTTCTGACAGGATCGCTGTCTTCAAGTCAGGAAGAATAGAACAGGTGGGAGCGCCGCGGGACATCTACACCAGACCCGCCAACGAATTCATCGCGAATTTCTTCGGGGCAAACAACATCTTTCGCGGCACCGTGGCACTGAGCGGGGACAAGAAGGTCCTGACCTCGGAAGACGGCATCGAGATTGACGTTGAAAGACCTGAAGCCGTTGCGGGCAAACCGCTCGAAGTGATGGTGCGACCCGAAAGTATTTCCATCGGTCCCTCCCGGCAGCAAAATGCAATGCCCGGCATCGTGGTGGGAAGCGTATATCTGGGCTCCACCATTCGCTATCGGGTAAGCCTTGCTGGCGGCAGGGTTTTATCTGTGCAGGCACCCGGCACAAACGCGATCTATTCCGACAACGAACCTGTAACAGTGTCCTGGCACTCATCCGAACTACAGGTGCTGTAAGGTGACGGAAACGTATGTAAGGCCGCCCCGATTTCCCTTGGGCGGCCTTACATGTGCCAGGACGTTCCTGCTTGGCCATCGAATGACAGGAACACGACTGCAATCACATTTCCAGCTTCGCGCCTGATCTGGCTGTGAAGGAAATTGTCATTGTTGGATAGCCCGATCAGGTCGAAGGTCAAGCTGTCATTCGGATCAATATTGCCAAGAAAAGAGACGTCCCGTCGTTTCAACGCTTTGCTGCCGGGAAGCCAGGCATCGAGGGCACGATCTGTAAGGGCCTGAAACTGCACGACGTAGAACAGGCGAGCACCATTGAACTCCTGCGACAGGCAAGGATCAAAATGAACCGAGCGAAGTGGCTCTGTGGCACCGGTGCGCAGGCCCCAATAATCTAAGATACGGCCATTTCTGATGTCGCAGATTTAGCTGGAGGACTTTGACTAAGCCCAAATCTCTATCAGCTAGCTTTACTAGCGGGGCCGTGGCCCGCGAAGTGAATGACCTTCAGAAGTACCCATGAACATCGGGCCTCCTCGATGGCGTGGGAATCCGTAACCTGTCAGCATGACGACATCGATGTCAGACGCGCATTCGGCAATCCCTTCATCCAGTATCAACTGCCCCTCCAGCTGCATGACCCGGAGAATACGGCGCATGATCTCGTCACGGGAGAACATCCTTGCTGCACCGGCTGCCTTGGCCCTTTCCTGCTCGATGAGAAGGGTGACAACCGGATCTACTCTTTTCTCACCGGCACCGTAGTCGTACCACCCTTTTTTTGTCTTTCGTCCCAAACGACCCAACTCGCACAACCTGTCTGCAATACGCATGGCAGGTTCCGCGCTATCTTCCGAAGGCGCTGCGGCCTTACGTTGCGCCCATGCGATGTCCAGGCCGCTGAGATCCTGCACCTCGAAGATGCCCATCGGGAAGCCGAAATCGCGCATAGCGGCGTCAATTTGGTCCGGGAGCGCACCTTCGAGCAGCATACGATGGCACTCGCGTCTATAGACAGACATAATACGGTTGCCGATAAAACCCTGGCAGACACCGGATACGACAGCAATTTTCTTCAATCGTCTCGCGAGCGCTGCCCCCGTTGCGAGCGTCCTGTCGCCAGTCTTCTTTCCGCGAACGACTTCCAGAAGTTTCATGACATGGGCTGGCGCAAAAAAATGCAGACCTAACACACGTGTTGGATCAGCGGTCATCGCGGAGAGATGATCCACGTCAAGATAGGATGTGTTTGTTGCGAGCACCGCGCGACGCGGCATGATTGCATCGAGGCGGGAAAACACCTCACCCTTAACCCTCATGTCTTCGAACACTGCCTCGATGACGAGCGCGCAGGAAATAAGAGCTTTGTCGTCGTTGGTCGTAACCAGTCTTGCGAGTGCCTCGTCCGCCCCCTGGCGCGATATGACACCGCGGGCTCGACTTGTTTGGATCATATCGGCCACGCGATTGTGAGCTGTCCTCGCAGCCTCGGCATCACGCTCCAGCAAACGGACCGCAGAGCCTGAAAGCAGGAGCGCCGTCGCAATGCCGGCACCCATGGTCCCTCCGCCGACAACCCCCACCAGATCCAGATTTGCCGGTTCGCAGTTGATGGAAGTCAAGCTGCGGCCAGCTTGGCGTTCGGAAAAGAACGCATAACGCAGTGCTGCGGCTTGTTCGGAGGCAGTCATCCGCAGGAACCGCTCCCTTTCCCGGCTCAAAGCTTCGTGGGATGAAAGGCGCGCGCTGTCCTTCATGGCCTCTAGCGCCTCCAGAGGGGCAGCCGCACCGCGCGCTCTTGCCGCCAGCATTTTTTCAGTCTCAGACCAGTCTATGTCTTCTGCGTTGCGGCACGGGCGGTCGAGAAGGACGGGAGGTTTCGGCTTTCCCGCAAGGGAAGCGGCTAGGGCTGTTGCCTCCGCAACAAGATCATTCTCTGACAGGACGTTGATAAGGCCAAGAGACAACGCCCTGGCGCCTGAAACTGGCTTTCCGCCAGTGATCATCTCTACGGCGTCAGGCAACGGGATCAAACGTGGTAACCGCACCGTCCCACCGGCCCCGGGAATGGTGCCCAAGGTAACCTCCGGCAGGCCAAGCTTTGCGTTGGGGTCAGCTATACGGGCCGTGCAAGCGAGACACAGTTCAAGCCCGCCTCCCAACGCGCTGCCATGAATGGCTGCGACCCATGGTGGACGTGCATTTTCAATCGCCTCCACAACAGTCGGCAAAAATGGGGGCAGTGGGGGCTTGCCGAGTTCGCCTATATCCGCACCGGCCGCGAATGTCCGTCCCGCGCATCTCAAAACCACAGCTCGGACCCGAGGATCGCTATCGATTTTGCCAACAATCTCGAGCAACCCGGACCGGACACCTTGGCCGGTGGCGTTTACCGGTGGATTGTCGATCGTGACGACCGCAATCCCGTCGCTATATTCACAAGTAACCGGCGATGTCATTTTCGGTCTCCCATGCACTGGCAGGCACGGTCACTCCTACCCACAAGATTCTGCACCGGTTCTATAGCTTCGAACGACGCGGCAGTAACATAACCAATGGTTGGGCCCACCCTCCTGATTTGTCGTCGCAACATCAGCCGGTCGACCTGATAGTTTTCAAGGTGAAACGAGGGAACTGGATTGCCTGCGACACTGCACATCGACGCTGATCCCGATACGGGGCGCCCGCCGCTTCTGTTGGTCCACGGCCTTTTGTCCAGCCGGAACCATTGGTCTCCAAATCGGGCCTTGTCGGACCATTTTCGGCTGGTACGGATCGATTTGCCAGCGCACGGCCTGTCTCCGGCACCCACGGGCCGCGGCGATGCATCGCCAGAGGCATTGGTCGAGGCGATTGAGGCCGTTCGCGAGCGATTAAAGATCGAAAACTGGCACATCTGCGGCCAGAGTTTTGGCGCGGCCTTGACCCTGCGTTACGCGCTGACCTTCCCCGGTCGGGTCATATCTCAGGTTTTCACCAACGCAAACGGCGCACTGCGGGAAACCTGGACACCGGACCTTGAGAACCGCAACCAAGCACAGATCCGCGACATCCGTAGCAACGGCCATGCAGCCATGCGCCGAATGGCCTACCATCCATGTCATGCCAAACGCTTTGGGCCGGACATGGTAGAGACCCTCAGCCGTGATGCGGAGGCGACGGATGTCAACGGCATCGCTCTGCTTCTAGAGGTTGCTACACCGAATTTGTCCGTCCGCGACCGGCTTGGTGAACTTCGCATGCCGACCCTGCTGGTGAATGGATTATGGGAAAAGCAGTTTCAAGCGGCAAGAGATTGGATCGGACAGACGCATTCCCACATCCAGGTGTGCGATCTGGAGGGAGGCCACTCCATCAACATCGAATGTCCGGACGGTTTTAATTCGGCGGTGCTGCAGTTTCTTCAAGCGCGATGTCGAGAGTAGAGAGATGATGAGAAGACAACTTTCCGTCGGTCCAAAGGCTGCCATTCCCGGGCACCGGAGCCGTCTCGTTGGGTGGGAACAATCCCGGCCGCTTCAACTCGTTTCAATTCAGTCGTTTGGCGCGTTCGGCAAGGCCCTCGCATCAGGAGCCGGCGAAGCCGCGCAATACTCTGACAATTTTCAATGAAGAAATCCGGCGGCACCAAAGCCACCGGGTCGATTTCCACAGGAGAAACCATGACAGCCGCCCTTGCAGGATTGCGTGTCATCGACACCACCCACGTTCTCGCGGGACCGTTTGCCAGCTACCAGATGGCGGTTCTCGGGGCAGAGGTCATCAAGATTGAAGATCCCTCCGATCCGGATCAGGCGCGCCTTCAAGGCTCGGACCGGGCACTGAGCAATGCCGGAATGGGGACGGCATTCATGGCACAAGGCTCCAATAAGAAAGCGGTGGGACTGAACCTGAAAACCGCAGGTGGCCGCGAGGCACTGAAGCGGCTGATTGCGACGGCGGACGTCTTTGTTGAAAATTATCGTCCCGGTGCGTTCGATTGCCTTGGGCTCGGTTATGAGGAGATGCGGGAGATCAATCCGCGCCTGATCTACTGCTCGATTTCCGCTTTCGGCGCGACCGGACCGCGACGCGAGCAGACCGGGTACGACTCCGTCCTGCAGGCGTTTTCCGGAATGATGGCGATGACAGGCGATCAGGATAGCGACCCCATGAAATGCGGAGCGCCGGTCGTGGATTATGCAACCGGAACGACCGCGGCCTATGCAATCACGGCCGCACTATTTCAGCGCGAGCGCAATGGCAAAGGCCAGCACATTGATGTTTCGATGCTCGATGTCGCGTTGATGTTGTGCAGTCCCTATGTCACAGGGTTCTTGTGGAACGGAAGCCATCCGAAAGCCAAGGGCAACCGTTTTCCCTTTGCGACAATCGGCCTTTACCGCGCATCGGACGCCGATCTGATGATTGCCGCATCGAACATCGAGCAACAGCGGCGACTTTGGATTGCATTGGGGCGTGAAGACCTGATCAAGACCAGCAACGACCAGCGTCTCGATCATCACGCCGAAGAGGAAACGGCTCTCGTTCAGATCATCGCGACCATGCCCGCAGACTATTGGGAGAACTTCTTCCGTGAGCGTCGCATTCCTGCGGCTCGCGTTCGCGATCTCCGCGAGGCATTAGCCGATTCGCAGATAGCGGGGCGACAGTTGTTGCACAAACATACCGTGCCCGGCAGTCGCATCGATGGCCTGACGGTGCCCGTAGCAGGCTTCACGATGTCCGGCAGCGCCCCGGGACTGACATTTCCACCCCAGGCCGTGGGGGCCCAGACTGACGAGCTCCTGCGTGATGTCGGTTTCGACGAAGCGGCGCTAGAGTCTCTCCGTCAGGAAGGCTCCATCAAATGAGGGACCGGTGCATGGCGCCAACAATGTGCCGGCGGTCGAGGCTTTTGCAGCGAGCCCTGCCACGTGTCGTGTTAGAGGCAAGGAGTCATGACGGATGAACAATCCGCTATTGATACTGTCACAAGCGGCGCATGACTGGCGGAGCCGCCCGCTTGATGAGCCAGTTCAATGGGCGGCGCGACGAGCACTTCTCGATTGGTTCGCCACGATGCTGCCAGGTTGCGTGCGGGCACCCGCCACGCTCCTTGCGCCGGCGATGGTGGAGATTGAAGCAAGTGGCGGAGCTTGGTCGTACGTTGATGGAAGAAACTGCACGGCCCGCCGGGCCGCGTTCCTGAACGCGGTTGCGAGCCATACGGTGGAATTTGATGACATCTTTAAGGACGGCGGATATCATCCTGGCAGCCCGACAATCGCAGCTGCACTCGCTCTTGCCCAGGATCTAGGTTCGCCCTTGGAAGATCTGCACCGGGCAATCATCGCCGGGTATGAAGTTGGATGTCGGATTTCCCTGGCGATCCAGCCAAGCCACTATACCTATTGGCACACGACATCGACCGTGGGAACGATCGGAGCGGCAGTCGCAGGGGTCATGCTGCTGGACGGTGACCGAGACGCGATCGCCAATGCCATCGCGCTTGCGTCCAGCTTTGCAGGTGGACATCAGCAAAACCTGCAGGGTGAAGGCATGGCCAAGGCGCTGCATCCCGGGCACGCCGCAGACGCGGGGCTTCTGGCGTCGACGGCTGCAACGGCAGGCGTATCGGCGTCGCTGGAGAGTCTCCACGCACAAAATGGATTTGCCGCAGCCACGAGTTCGACGACGGGAGATTGGACAGCCGCTCTCGACGGTCTCGGCGAATGGACGCCGATCACACGGATGACCGTGAAAGCACACGGCTGTTGCGGTCACATATTTCCCGCGCTTGACGCCATGGATCTGATCAGCCGCACGCAAGGGTTCGACGCCGCCGATATCGAACGGATCACAGTATGGGGTTATCAGGCTACTGAGCGCATGTGCAATCGCCCCAATCCCATGACGGATCAGGAAGCGCGCTTCAGTCTGCAGTACTGCCTTGCCGCCCAGCTATTCCTTGGAGCCGTCCGGCTTTCGGCCTTCATGTCGAATGTCATAGAAAGGGCCGACATCCGTGCGTTGATGAAAAAGATCCACGTTTTCGAGGATCCGGTGCTCACTTCGGCATATCCTCACCGCCGACAGGCCCGAATGCAGGTTCAACTTCGCGATGGCCGTTTGTTTGAGCATTTCCAGAAGACACGCCGCGGAGATCCTGAAGATCCCTTAGATGATGGCGAACTCGTCGCGAAGTTCATCGAACTTTCCTCGGATGTCCTGGATGACGAAGGTGCGCAGAACATGATGGCCGGCATCCTGCACGGCGAGCACGTGCCAGGCCGGTCTTCGATCATTCGGAAGCCCTCACGCTAGTCGTGCCCTAAGCAATGGTTGGGTGAAGGCCGCCAAAAGGTCGGTTGCTCAACGATACGGTGGAAGACAATCATGCTTGCAATCCCACGGGATACTCTGTCGCTCCAAGCGGTTCGGCGGAAGAAGAGAAAGGAATAAGTCACAATGACCGTCAATGTTCGAGAACAGGAATTCATCGCGCTATCACAGAAGAATGGTGTGGCGACGGTAACGTTGAACCGGCCGGACGTTAGAAACGCCATTAACGACCAGATGCGGTCGGAATTGATCAACGTTTTCGAACAATTGGCGTCCGACAGGACGGTCCGCGCGGTGATCCTCACTGGTGCCGGAAAGGGCTTTTGTTCCGGCGGAGACGTGGCGGGTATGCGCCGGCGGCTGGATGCCGCACCTGGGGATGTGGCCTTCAATGGGTGGACCCGCCAGCGGAGCACCCACAAAGGTGTCGCCGTCATTCACGGCATCACGAAGCCGGTGATTGCCGCGGTCAACGGCGCGGCGTTTGGCCTGGGCCTGGATATGGCGCTGGCCTGCGACTTCATTATCGCCGCTGAGGGGGCCAAAATGTCGATGAGCTTCATAAAGCGCGGTCTCGTGTCCGATGGCGGCGGCATGTATTTCCTACCGCGTCGTGTTGGGCTGGCGCGCGCTAAGGACCTGATCTTGACCGGACGCGTCGTCGAAACAACTGAAGCTCTCCAGATCGGTATGATCGACCGCGTCGTCGCGCCGGAAGCGCTTCTTGAAGCGGCGCAGACTTGGGCCGAGCAGTTGAGCATCGGCTCACCGGCTGCTGTCGCCCTTACGAAGTCCATCCTGGACAAAACATTCGAAAGCTCGGACGAGACGATTTTCGCGCTGGGACGCGAAGCGCAAGCGATCTGCTACACGACGACCGAGCATCGCATGTCAGTTGAAGAATTCCTGAACAAGACGAACGTGTAAGGCAAGATCATGACTTTCGTTCAAGCGCTTTTGAATCCTGCCAGCGTCGCCGTGGTCGGTGCCTCTTCCGATCCCACGAAATTAACCGGGCGACCGATCGCATATCTGCAGCAGCACGGCTATCGGGGGCGAATATTCCCGATCAATCCGCGTTACGAGACGATCGGCGATCTGCCCTGCTATGCCGACGCCGGCGCCTTGCCTGAGGCACCGGACCTTGGTCTCGTGCTTGTCGGCGCAAATCGCGTAATCGAGTCGGTTCGTCAGCTTTCGGCAGCGGGTACGAAAGCAGCAATTGTGTTGGCAAGCGGTTTCGGCGAGGCTGGGGAAGAAGGGCGTCGCCTTCAGGTGGAACTGCGTGAAGCTGCAGGGTCGATGCGAATTCTCGGTCCCAACACCATCGGTTTGGTCAACCTCAGCGACGGAATCATGCTCACGGCCAGTGGCGCAATGGAGATGAAGGATTTCCGAGCCGGTGGCATCGCTCTTCTATCGCAGAGCGGCGGCATCCTCGGTTCGCTGCTGTCGCGCGGCGTCGGACGAGGCATCGGTTTTTCCAAGCTTGTCGCTACTGGAAACGAGGCCGACCTCGAAGTGTCCGACCTTCTCGAAGCGCTGGCGGAGGATCCGGCGACAACGGTTGTCGCGCTTTACCTTGAGACCGTCCGCAACGTTGAGGCGTTTCGCCACGCAGCAGCAAAAGTCATCGCAGCCGGTAAGCCGATCGTTGCCTATAAGGTCGGGCGTTCGGAGTCCGGTGCTCAATCGGCAGTCTCCCACACCGGTGCCTTGGCCGGTGCGGACAAGAGCTATGATGCTCTGTTCAAGCAGCTTGGTATCATCCGCGCGCAGACCTTCGCCGATCTTCTGGATATCCCGGCAGCTCTCGCTCAGGGCCGTATTCTCGACGGGTCGCGGGTCGCGATCGTGACCTCAACTGGCGGCGCTGCGACCATCGTTGCGGACAATGTCGGTCTCGCAGGTCTTGTAATGCCGTCCCCCGATCCGGAAACTGCACAGAAGCTGCTCGCTCTCGACCTGAAGGAGGCGGTGCTGGACCGCAATCCTATAGACGTCACGCTGGCCGGCCTCCGCCCCGATCTGTTCCGATCCATCATCAAGATCCTTGCCGAAAGTCCGAGCTACGACGCCATCGTGGTGGTCGTGGGTTCCTCCTCGATTGGACAACCCGATGTCGTGGCGCGGCCACTCCTGGAGTCCATGCATATCAGCAATAAGCCGATCATTGCCTATGTGAGCCCGGAAGCTCCTGGTATTGTCCAGCATCTCAATGCCAGCGGAATCCCCGCCTATGCAGCACCAGAAAGCTGCGCAGCGGCACTATCTGCGCTTCAGCGGCGTGCCAGCCCACCTTCGGCTGCGAAACGAGCCATCCAGTCGATCGACATTGGCGATCTGCCCCGAGGGTCGCTGAACGAGGCGGACGCCAAACGCCTGTGCGCGCGCTTCGGATTTCCGATTACTCGGGAGGAAACGGCAAAAACGCCGAGGGAGGCAGCCATCAAAGCAGCCGCGTTCAACGGTCCGGTGGTCATCAAGATCCTCTCCGATCAGATCCTGCACAAATCCGAGGTCGGTGGCGTAAAGGTGGATGTCGCACCCGTCGATGTGGAAGTCGCCTGCGAGCAAATGCTCATGCGAGTGAAGGGCGCGACGGACGCCAATATCGACGGTTTCCTGATCCAGGAACTCGTTAAGGACGGCATCGAACTCATTCTCGGCTACAACCGTGATCCTCAACTGGGACCGGCCATTTTGCTGGGAGCAGGCGGCATCACGACTGAACTCTACCACGATGTTGCGATGCGTCTGTTGCCCATCGCACGACATGAGGTGGAGGAGATGATCGGCGAGTTGAAGTGCTCGGCGCTGCTTGAAGGTTTCCGTGGCCGTCCGGTTGCCGATACCGAAGCACTGATCGAGGCGATCCTGTCATTCGCGGACATGGTGTCGACTCTTGATGATCGGCTGGAGGAAGCGGAAATCAATCCGGTCTTCGTGCTGCCGAAGGGCCATGGAGTCCGCGCCGGTGACGCTCTTGCGGTGCTTCGCTGACGCGCCCGGTGCTCAATATGAGTGGCCCGCGCTGAGACGGGCTGCGAGACCTCACCGCTCGCTCTCGCCTTTCTCGCGTTACTTGGGAGATCCGACATGTCCAACGTCTATATCTGCGACTATATTCGCACCCCGATCGGCAGATTTGGAGGAACGCTCGCTTCCACCCGCCCGGATGATCTTGGTGCGGTGACTTTGAAAGCGTTGGTGGCTCGCAATCCCTCTGTGGAATGGCTGGCGGTGGATGAGGTTGTCTTCGGTTGCGCCAACCAGGCAGGCGAGGACAACAGGAACGTGGCGCGTATGTCCTTGTTGTTGGCCGGGTTGCCCATTGAAGTGCCTGGGACGACCATCAACAGGCTCTGTGGATCCGGGATGGACGCAATCATCACCGCGGCGCGTGCCATCAAAGCCGGTGAGGCGGATCTCGTCGTTGCGGGTGGTGTGGAAAGCATGAGCCGCGCTCCCTTCGTCGTGCCGAAGGCAGAATCCGCCTTCAGTCGCAGCGCGTCGATTGAAGACACAACCATCGGCTGGCGCCTCATCAATCCACTTATGAAAGCGCAATACGGCGTGGATTCCATGCCGGAGACAGCCGAGAACGTGGCGGAGGAATTCGCAGTGTCCCGTGCCGATCAGGACGCCTTCGCCTATCGCTCACAGACGAAGGCAACTGGCGCGCTGGTGAACGGGCGTCTGGCACAGGAGATCGTGTCTGTTGAGATTCCGCAGCGAAGGGGCGAGTTGACGCTGTTCAGCCAAGATGAACATCCCCGCGAGACGACGCTCGAAACGCTTGCCAGCCTGAAGGCACCGTTTCGCCATGGTGGCAGTGTGACGGCTGGAAACGCCAGTGGTGTCAATGATGGCGCCGCGGCGATGATCCTTGCAAACGACGACGCCGTAAAAAGGCACGGCCTGGTGCCGATTGTCCGTATCTTGGGCGGAGCCACTGCGGGCGTGGCTCCCCGGATCATGGGTATCGGCCCAGTCCCCGCGTCGCAAAAGCTGATGCAACGGTTGCAATTCAATCACACCGTCTTTGACGTCATCGAGCTTAATGAGGCCTTTGCCAGCCAGGGACTTGCCTGCCTGCGGCAACTTGGCATCGCCGATGACGATCCGCGCGTCAATCCGAATGGAGGCGCAATTGCGCTGGGTCATCCGCTCGGCATGTCCGGCGTCCGCATAACGGGGACGGCGGCGCTTGAGCTGGCGAACAAAAAAGGGAGGTTCGGGCTGGCGACCATGTGCATAGGAGTCGGTCAAGGAATTGCGATCGCGTTGCAACGCGTATGACGGACCGCCCTTCACCGATGTATTGCGCAGTGTTGTCTATCTAGTATGTTCGCCGAATGAACAATCCAATTCCACCGCTAAATCCTCTACGCACCTTCGAGGCAGCAGCCCGGCTATCGAGCCTCACCCAGGCCGCGCAGGAATTGAATGTGTCGCAGGTTGCCGTAAGTCGACAGGTCAAGGTCCTCGAGGATTATCTCGGTGTTGTCTTGTTTAAGAGGCTCCATCGCGGCATTGAGCTCACCGATGAAGGTCGGCAGCTTTACGAGGGTGTGACCCGAGCCTTCGTGGAAATCGGAAATGCCGCGAAGCGAGTTTCGCGGAGAGGTCGGCGCGATATCCTTGCCATCCAGTCATATACGACATTCTCGCAAAGATGGCTCATTCCGCGCCTCACGCAGTTCCACGACGCTTTCCCTCGTATCGAAGTACGCCTAAGTTCCTCCGTGGCTCCTGTCGATTTCGAGACACAGAACCTCGATGCCGCTATTCAGGCAGGAAAGGGGCATTGGCCTGGTCTTCACAGCGAAAAGCTCGTGGATGTTGAACTCATACCCGTATGTTCACCAGCGTTCCAACAGGCGAATCGGCTGGAGACGCCCGACGATTTGAGTCGCGTGCGGCTTCTGCATTCAATGGCGCGGCCGACCGATTGGGCGGCATGGCTCAAGCGCGTCGGGTCTAACGTCGATCCTGGACCAGGCATCCGTTTCGAAAGTTCGGCGCTCGCGTACGAGGCCGCCTCTCTGGACATCGGGGTCGCCATTGCCACGAAGGTATTTGTCAAGCGCCATCTGCAGACCGGGAGCTTCGTCGCGCCGTTCAATATGACCTGTTACAGCGGTGAGGGTTATTACCTGACGTGGCCTAAAAATGTGTCTCCGTCTTTGCCGCTTCAAAAGTTTCTTTCCTGGATGCGCGAGCAACTGGACGAAGAAGATCAACCTTAGCCGTTGACCCTTGCCTTTATATGGCTCCGAATATTGGACCCTGAGCCCTAAGCGTCTTCAAATTTTTGCGAGAGGGAGGTTGAGGCCCCGGCCCCGATGAGATCTCCATCATTGATCTGCTTATGGTCACGTTAGGCGAGCTGAGTTAAGGGCCATTTTCCCTGCAACATGGCTGGAGGTTGCTTTGGCGAGTGCCTGCAGCTGACCGCAATCATGTCTGTCGCGGCACCCCCAATGTCAGATTGGCCAAAGGCCAACGAAGAGTCTTCATCAACCCGCGCGAAGATGTCTCTATCAATCGTTTTAAATCTGGTTGACTCGATAATAGGGGACGCATGTGAAACATTGGTTGCGCGCGACAGTTGCCGCTCTGGGACTGATTACCGCTAATGCGAACGCGACAGAGATGGAGGTTACGCATTGGTGGACATCCGGCAGTGAAGCCGCTGCCGTTCGGGTGCTCGCTGAGGCATTCAACGCCACAGGGAATGTTTGGAAGGATGGCGCGATCGCTGGAGCCGGCGGTGTCGCGAGGCCGCTCATCACCAGCCGCATTACCGGTGGAGATCCGATGGGGGCAACACAGTTCACGCACGGCAAGGCAATGAAGGAGCTAGTTCAAGCTGGCTTGATGCGCGACGTCACCGATCTCGCCAACCGCGAAGGCTGGCTTGATAAAATCCGCCCGCAGTCGCTGTTGCAAGACTGCACCTACGAGGGCCGTGTCTATTGCGTACCTTCGAACATTCACTCGCAGCAGTGGCTTTGGCTTGGACACAAAGCATTCGAAACGGCAGGGCTTCCGGTGCCCAAGGACTGGAGCGAGTTTGTGGCTGCTGCGCCCACGCTCGAAAAGAAGGGAATTGTACCTCTTGCGACAGGACGCCAGCCTTGGCAGATCCAGCTTCTCTTCAACGTCCTGATGGTTTCGATCGGCGGGCCTCAAGTCTTCGAAAAAGTCTATGGGGATAAGGATGCCGAGGTCGCGGCGGGCCCGGACGTCGCGAAAGTTTTTGCTGCCGCTGCGGATGCGCGCCGCCTGGCGAAGAAATCGAATGTCCAGGAATGGAATATGGCAACGCAGATGGTCATCGATGGCCGTGCAGCCGGTCAGATCATGGGGGACTGGGTTCAAGGCGAATTTGAGCAGGCCGGACTGACGGCCGGCAAAGATTATGATTGTCTCGCCGGACTTGGTGTTTATCCCTACATCACAACGGCTGGTGATGCGTTTTATTTCCCCAAGGTGAAGAGCCGAGAGATAGAGGCGGCTCAAGAGGCGCTGGCATCTGTGATTGCCGATGCCGCTGTACAAGTGAAATTCAGCCTGATTAAAGGCGCCCTGCCTGTCCGCGGCGACGTGGAGGTCAAGGATGCGAGCGTCTGCATGAAGAAGGGGCTGGACATTCTGGCAAAGGGCCAGGTTATCAGAAGTGTCAACAGTCTGCTCTCCCCGGACTCCGTGGGACGCATCACTGATCTCGTTGTGGAGTTCTTCAGTGACGACAGCTTCACGGCTGAACGGGCGCAAAACGAGTTCACGACAATCATCGAAAGCGCTGATTGAGGGCACCCACAATCGTGGGGCTCCACGGCAGTCGAATTCGCTTAAACGATGAGAAAAACTGATGTCTAAGGTTGCTTTCAGGCGATGGCGGCTCGGCAATGCGAGCGCTCTTGCTGCTTCAATTCCTATGGTATTGACCGCCTTGGTGGTCTATCTCGGCTGTACGCTGTGGACCATCGGCTACTCGTTTACAAATTCCCGACTTCTACCAAACGCGGAATGGACCGGGCTTAGCCAATATCGGCGGCTTTGGACCACGCGCCGCTGGCTCATATCGATCGAGAATCTCGCCATCTACGGCGCGATGATGCTCGTTCTTTCTTTAGTGCTGGGGTTTGTGCTGGCGGCGATGCTGGACCGGAAGATTCGCTTCGAGAACACTTTCCGCGCGATCTTTCTCTACCCCTATGCCCTTAGCTTCATCGTCACCGGGCTTGTATGGCAATGGCTGCTCAATCCTGAATTTGGTATCCAGCGTTTCGTTCGGGAGCTTGGTCTCGCAGACTTTTCGTTCGATCCGCTCTATAGCCCTCAGCTGGTACTCATTGGTGTCATCGCCGCTGCGCTCTGGCACGGTATCGGACTGGTCATGTGCCTCATGCTGGCAGGATTGCGTGGCATCGATGAGGACATCTGGAAAGCGACGCGAGTAGACGGAATCTCTACCTGGAAGACCTATCTCTTCATTATTCTACCGATGATGCGCAACGTCTTCGTTACCGCTCTCGTTCTCATCACCTCCGGCATCATCAAACTCTACGACCTTATCATCGCCCAAACGGGCGGAGGCCCGGGCCTTTCGTCAGAAGTGCCCGCGAAATACGTCTTCGATTATCTCTTCCAGTCGCAGAATCTCGGGCAGGCTTTTGCAGCCTCCACGATGATGCTGGTCGCGGTGACTTTCGTGATCATACCTTGGGCTATTCTCGAATTCGGAGGAAAGAAACGTGCCTGACCATTCGATTTCGCGCGTCGAACCTCGCGGCCCACGTCCTCAGCGTTTCATCTCGCGAGACAAGCTCTTCCTATATGGCGTTCTTATTGTCTTCGCCATTTACTATCTTCTTCCCCTCTATGTGATGATCGTTACATCTTTGAAGGGGATGCCAGAAATACGGCTCGGAAACATTTTCGCTCCTCCCGTGGAAATTACATTTCAGCCGTGGCTTGACGCTTGGTCATCGACATGCACGGGCCTGACCTGCGAGGGTCTATCCAGAGGTTTTTTCAATTCGGTAAAAATCACTGTTCCTTCGGTGATCCTCTCCATCCTGATCGCCTCGATCAATGGTTACGCGCTCGCGAACTGGCGTATTAAAGGCGCGGACGTCTTCTTCACAATCCTCATCGTGGGCGCGTTCATTCCCTATCAGGTCATGATCTATCCGATAGTGATATTGCTTCGTGAGCTCGGCCTTTACGGCTCTCTGACCGGTTTGACCCTTGTCCATACGGTCTTCGGGATGCCGATCCTCACCCTTCTTTTCCGGAACTATTTTAGCTCCATACCCGAGGAACTGTTTAAGGCCGCAAGGGTTGATGGCGCCGGTTTCTGGGGGATCTATCTGAAAATCATGCTGCCGATGGCGCTGCCCATCTTTACGGTCGCCGTCATTCTCCAAGTGACCGGCATCTGGAACGACTTCCTTTTCGGCGTGATATTCACGCGGCCCGAGAATTATCCGATGACAGTTCAGCTGAATAACATCGTCAACTCGGTACAGGGCGTCAAAGAATACAATATCAATATGGCTGCAACCCTTCTGACAGGGCTTGTTCCACTGGCGATCTACTTTCTCTCGGGCAAGTTGTTCGTTCGGGGAATAGCAGCAGGCGCCGTCAAAGGGTAACTCCATGAATAAGAGCATTTCAATTCGGGAACTCAAACTGAACTATGGCAACATCGAGGTTCTCAAGAACCTTGATCTCGATATAAGCGAAGGTGAATTTCTGGTCCTTCTTGGTTCCTCCGGTTGCGGGAAATCGACCCTCCTGAACTGCATTGCGGGGCTTATTGAGCCGACCGACGGGCAAATCTTCATCAATGGCCGCAACGTAACCTGGGAGGAGCCCAGCAAACGTGGCATTGGCATGGTGTTCCAATCATACGCGCTTTATCCGCAGATGACTGTTGCTGGAAACCTTTCATTCGGCCTCAAGAACGCCGGTGTCGCGAAACATATCATTGATGAGCGGGTCAACAGCGCCGCGTCGGTTCTGCAGATCCAATCTCTGCTTGGCCGCAAACCATCTGCGCTTTCAGGAGGCCAGCGTCAGCGTGTGGCGATCGGTCGTGCCCTTGTAAGAGACGTCGATGTTTTCCTTTTCGATGAGCCATTGTCCAATCTCGACGCAAAACTGCGCGCGGACCTGCGGGTGGAAATCAAACGTCTCCACCAGAAGTTGGGCAATACCATGATTTATGTCACGCACGACCAGGTGGAAGCCATGACACTTGCCGATCGCATCGCCGTCATGAAAGGCGGGGTGGTGATGCAGCTCGCGAGCCCGCAGGTAATCTACAACACTCCCGCCAACAAATATGTCGCTGATTTTATCGGTTCGCCCTCGATGAATTTCTTCCGTGTCACCCTCGACGGCGGCATGCTCCAATTCGGCGATTTACGCGCTCCCCTTGATGACTATCCATTTTGTGGTGATTTGAGGCCGCAAGATGCCTGGCTGGGAATTCGGCCGGAGCATTTCATTTTCGGTGCTGCCTCGAATGATGCGGATGTTCACTTCAACACGGTCATCGAGCTTGTGGAGCCGATGGGGGCCGATACGCTTGTCTGGGCCTCGTTTTCTGGGCAGACGCTCCGTTTCCGCATGGATGGACAGGCCGACGTCTCTCCCGGGGCGATAATACCCGTGGGCTTCAATCTGCACCGCGCATCGCTCTTCGACTTCGACTCTGAAAGAAGATTATAAATCGGAGGATATCGGAATGCGCCTTGCTGCCCCGGACATGGACAGTCTGAATACTGAGCAGAGGAGGGTTCATGATGTCATTGCGGGCGGCCCCCGTGGCCGCGTCAGAGGACCCCTGGCCTTGTGGCTGCACCGACCCTTGCTGGCGGAAGCCGCACAGAACCTGGGGCAATATTGCCGATATGGCTCCTCTCTCGCCCCGCGCCTGTCGGAGATCGCGATTCTGACGCTCGTGCGCCTGTGGGATGCCGAATTGCCTTGGTATGCCCATAAGGCTGAGGCTCTCAAGGTAGGCGTCGAGCCGGAGGTGATCGAGGCTATCCGCTCCAGTCACGCACCGCAGTTGAAGGATGCCGCGGGCCAGGCAGTTTATCGCTTCACCATGGAAGTCAGTAAGAACCGTCGGGTTTCGCAGGAGACCTACGACGCCGCGCTGGGAGCGGTTGGCAGCAATGGTCTCGTCGATCTGGTCGGGATCATCGGTTACTATTCCCTCGTGGCATTGACGGTCAACACATTCGAGCTCCCTCTCCCCGAGGGCGTCCTTCCCGATTTTCCGAGTTGAGTGCGGAAAGTTGCGGCGCTCAGAGGAATTCTAATAAAGATGCGACAGGAAATTGTCATGACGCAAAATTCACCCCGTGCTTTTGTTCTGGTTCCTGGCGCAGGCCATGGGGGCTGGGTGTGGCGATATTTGTCGGCGCTGCTCATTGCCGCCGGCCACCGGGTGTTCACGCCAACACTGACCGGTTTGGGCGAGCGCTCCCACCTGATGAGCGGCTCGATCACTCTTTCGACGCATATCGACGATGTGGTAAACATATTTGAATGGGAAGAGCTGGATAACGCCGTCCTGGTAGGACACTCCTATGCCGGTTGGGTCGTCAGTGGCGCGATGGAGAAGCTTGAGGGCCGAGTGGCCGGTCTGGTTTATCTGGATGCTTTCCTGCCCGATGACGGCCAGCGTGGCTTTGATTTCTTGAATGAGCAGCAGAAGGCTGCATTTCTGGCCGCACAGGAGAACGGCGAAATCTCAAGGCCAGGACCCACCTCTGCGGCGTTGAAGATTCAGGATCAGAAGAATGCAGCGTGGGTCGATTCAAAGATCTCCCGGCAACCGATCGGTGTCTCGCTTGAAACGCTTCACCTGACCGGCGCGCGTGAGCGTGTGCCGACGAAAATCTATGTGCGGACACCGCTTTTCCCGCAACCTTTGTTCGATGCTGCTCTTGAGCGCTGCCAGCAGGATCCAGGCTGGCAAACAGTGATCATGGAGGGATGCGGCCATGATCCGATGGTGGACAGACCGGAAGTGGTATTGGACATTCTCAAAAGCATTCCCTGATCGCGATCGCAGAACCGAAAAGGCGCAGGCGCGCCTTTGCAATAGTTGAGACTTCGATGGCCGCGGACATAACAATCCTTCTGGGAAAACTGCGCGAGAAACCCTTTTACCTCGACACGGCTGCGCTCACCTGGGTTCAGGAAACTTTTGCATCGTTGAGCATTGAGGAAAGGGTCGGGCAGATCCTGCTTCCGGTTTGCAGGGATCTCTCGGAAACGGCGCTCGATAGCGTCCTTGCCCATCATGTCGGCGGTCTCCATCGCATGATAAGGCGCGAAGAAGGAGATTTGCGCCGTAGTGCTGAATATGCCCAGTCACAGGCCAAGGTGCCGCTTCTCATGGCGGGCGACATTGAGTTCTCTGAAAAAAGTAGTCCGGCTGCGGGCACAGAATTTCCAAACCAGATGACGGTGGGCGCGACGGGGGATGCGCTTCACGCGCGCAGGATGGGGATAATCGCCGCAAGGGAGGGCTTGTATCTGGGATTTAACATCAGCTGGACCCCGGTCGGCGACCTTGCGATCAATTTTCGATCGAGCGTAGTCAATACCCGAGCTTTTGGCGACAATGTTGACGCAGTCGATATGTACGTGCGCGCCTACCATGAGGGTGCGCGAGAGGCCGGGTTGGCGACCTGTCTGAAGCACTGGCCGGGTGATGGGGTTGATGAGCGCGACCAGCATTTCGTGACAACGCACAACGACATGGATATGGAAAGTTGGCGTAGCAGCTTCGGCCGTATCTTTGGTTCGGCTATTGCGAATGGCGTTCAGACGATCATGGCGGGACATATCAGCTTGCCTGCCTATGCTTCTGAACTAGGTGTCCGCGCTTCCTGTCCCATGGCGCTACCTGCCTCCCTCAACGGTGACCTCAGCTTAAAGCTGTTGCGCGACGAGTTGAGATTCAATGGGGTTATCGTTTCCGATGCTACCGGCATGGTGGGTTTTGGATCGCAAGGCAAACGTAGCGAGCTCGTCCCGCTTTGTATCGAAAGCGGGTGCGATATTTTGCTGTTTCCGACGAATATTGTCGACGACTTCCGCTTCCTGATGAACGGCTTGGATGACGGAACGCTCAGTCGCGGGCGTCTCAACGAAGCCGTGCTTCGCGTCCTTGCCTTGAAGGCATCGCTAGGCCTCCATATCAACAAGGGCTCCCTGCCCCACGAGGGATCGAAGTCGATCTTGCTTGCTTCCGGTCAACATGCCGCGTGGGCTGATGAGGTCGCTCGACGTTCCGTGACGTTGGTCAAGGATACACAGCATATTCTGCCCCTGAATCCTGAGAGGCATCATCGAGTACTTCTGTCGTGGCTGGAAAACCGGAGAACTCCCTCTGGTCCTATACCGCAACTTCAGTTCGATCGACTTCTGAGAGAAGCGGGATTCGACGTGACGATCCTACGGTCCGGTGGTGATATAGAACCCTCGCGATACGATGTTGGCATCTATGTCATGGCTGAAGAAGGCATGTCCGGCAGGGAGCATCTTGGCCCCCGTTGGGGAGATTTGCACGGACCGTTTCCTGCCTCCATGGAGAGGTTATGGCATTATCTTCCCACCATTTATATTTCGCTCGGTTCACCCTTCCTCCTTTATCACATGCCGGAATGCAAAACCTTGGTAAATGCCTATTCTCCGGTTTTGCCTGCACAACGCGCCGTTGTTGCTGCGTTAACGGGGGCGCTTTCATTCTCGGGCAAAAACCCTGTGGATCCCTCTTGTGGGCTGGCTGGTGCTCTTCCCCGGCAGGCTGGTTGCGGATGAAGACGAACGCCCGTTCCCATGGTCATCCCATCCATCCGGCATCCGAAAGCGAGTTTGCCATGAACAGCAAGCTGGCGCGTAATTGCTCCCGTTGAATGACGCCGCCAAGGCATACGCGAACATGTTCGTCGGGTGCTCCTAACACGGTGAAGGCGTCAGAGGGCATCAGCCCCACGTGCCGTCCCGTCATGCGTCCCATCAGTTCGGCCCTGCTTGCCCCTACGGGTAGCTTCAACCAGATATTGAAAGCCTCGGGTTCGCCGCGAAAATTATGGCCCGCCAAGGTGTCGGCGGCTATCTTTTGACGGGCGGCACTCTCGGTTCGGACAAAGTGGCGGATAGCGTCGGCGGTCCCATCCTCGATCCATCGCGTGGCGAGCGCCATGCAGATTGGCGAAGGCATCACGGCGCTTGCGCGCAGGGCTTGTGCCAAGGAATAGGCGGCCCTGGCGTTTGGGGCGACCGTGTAAGCGAGCCGAAGTCCTGCGCCGAGGCATTTTGCCAGCCCGCCAATGTGCCAGGTCAGGTTCGGTGCGAGTGTCGCAAATGGCGCCGGCGTGGAGTTGGGAATGAAACCATAGGCGTCGTCCTCGATCAGAGGAAGCTTATGGCGAATGAGCACCTCAGTGATTTCCATCCGGCGTGCCTGCGGGATTGTCAGGGTTGTGGGGTTCTGAACGGTCGGATTTAGGTACAGAGCTTTTGGCTGATGCAAATGAATTGCAGCATCAAGGGCGTCGGACAGAATTCCGGAACCATCCATTGGCAGGCCGACCAGTTGAAGTCCCATCCTGGCTGCGATGGCGCGTAGTCCCGGATAGGTGACCCCTTCGCATAGGATCACGTCTCCCTGTCGTGTCATCGTCGACAATATGGCGGTCATGGTCGCATGTGCCCCAGGAGTGATTGCGATACGCTCGAGGCTCGGCACCATTCCGCGTTTGGAAAGCCACGAGGATGCGGCTGTCTTGTCCTGTATCCCGCCCGTGGTCGATTGATAGCGGAGCAGCGATATAAGGTTCGCCGATACCGTCTGGAGGCCTTCCTGCATACGTGCAAGAAGATCTGGATCCTGAGGTTCGGGAGGCATATTCATGGAAAGATCCTCGTCGCGGGCGCGGAGAGGATCAATTTGGTGGCGTGTGTGCGCGGGGGCGCATGCGAAGGTGCCACGTCCGACATGGCTTTCGACCAGCCGGCGTGCATGGGCTTCAGCGTAGGCGCGGCTGACTGTCGTGAAGTCAATGCCAAGTCGCTCCGCGAGTTTCCGTTGCGGCGGCAATCTTTCTCCGGCCGCTATTTCTCCGCTCTTAATCGCTGCTTCGATCGCGTCTGCGATCTGCAGATAGCGTGGTTTACCATCTGGCTTGAGCACCGGGAGCCACTTCTTCATGTCACCTTCATTCCTTAAATTGCGAATTGTTGCCACTTGTATGGATGTCTTGTCGTCGAAGCAAGTGACGATGGCGCGATGGTATCGGCAATGCGATATGCCTATCTTTTGCCTGTCTTCAGCTCAAATTCTCACCGTTTCGATGAAAAGAAATGCATAGTTTAATGCTTTGCAATTTTTATTGTATGGATATTAGACTTCTTATTGATTCATACAATTTCTGTCGTACGCTTGACCATCCCAACCGCAATAGGAGCGACAGAAATGCCCCAAGTCACGCAGGAACCCCACAAGGATGGCGACTTCTTCGTGGATTACGAATCCAAGGTGTTCGAAGATGTGAAAGCTGATCCTGGCGAAAAGGCCTTGGTGACGTTTCATACCGTCGCATTCGAGGGATCCATCGGTCTCGTTAACATTCTCAATGCCATCCGCTTGCAACGCAAAGGCTACGAGACCTCGATCCTGCTTTACGGTCCCGGCGTGACACTGGGTATCCAGCGCGGCTTTCCCAAGCTTGGTGACGAAGCCTTTCCGGGACATCTGAATTTCAACAAGAATCTGGAACGGTTCATGAAAGAGGGCGGCAAGGTTTATGCGTGTCGCTTCGCTCTGCAGGCGCTTTACGGTCACGGCGAGCCGTCACTGATCCCAGGCATCATCCCAATCCTGCCGCAGGACGTGCTGGACTGCGTGCTGCTTCACAAGAAAGCCGATGCGCTGATCATCGACACCTGGACGGTCTGATCCATCCTGGAGGTTCCCGACAGGGCACCTGTCGGGACGCCCAACTCTTTGGTTATTGCGAAGGAGCTAGTTATGTCCAGAACCGTCCGAGCCGCCGCCGTCCAGATCGCGCCCGACCTCGCATCGCGCGCTGCCACGGTCGGGCGGGTATTGAACGCTATCGCTGAGGCCGCCGACAAAGGCGCCGAACTGATTGTCTTTCCCGAAACCTTTGTGCCCTGGTACCCCTATTTCAGCTTCGTACTGCCGCCCGTCCAGCAGGGGCCAGAGCACCTGCGCCTGTATGAAGAGGCCGTCACGGTTCCCTCATCTGAAACGCGCGCTGTGGCGGAGGCTGCGCGCGAACGTAATGCCGTCATTGTGCTGGGGGTAAACGAACGCGATCATGGCTCGCTTTACAATACCCAACTGATTTTCGATGCTGACGGCAGTCTGAAGCTCAAACGACGCAAGATAACGCCTACCTATCATGAGCGGATGATATGGGGGCAGGGCGATGGCGCCGGGTTGAAGGTCGTGGAAACAGCCGTTGGCCGCATGGGTGCATTGGCTTGCTGGGAACATTACAATCCGCTCGCCCGCTACGCTCTGATGGCGCAGCACGAGGAAATTCACGCCTCTCATTTCCCTGGATCTCTCGTTGGCCCGATCTTCGGAGAGCAGATCGAGGTGACGATGCGCCATCATGCCCTGGAATCGGGCTGCTTCGTCGTCAATGCCACAGGCTGGCTGACTGAAGAGCAGATTGCCTCGATCCATCCCGATCCAAAGCTGCAAAAGGGTCTGCGCGATGGCTGCATGACCTGCATCATAACCCCTGAAGGCCGCCATGTCGTACCGCCGCTGACAGCGGGAGAGGGGATCCTGATTGGTGATCTGGACATGCGGCTGATTACCAAACGCAAAAGGATGATGGATTCCGTCGGCCACTACGCAAGGGCGGAGATTTTGCATCTGGTTCATGACACGCGGCCCGCCCAGGCGCTGGTACGGGTGGACGCTACCCCTCCGGCACTTGAAGACGTTAAAGACTCCATTGCGAAGGAGGTTCAAGATGCGTGAGTTGCAGGCGACAATCGATCCCGATCTCATTAACGATCTTCAGACAAGGGGTATGCGGCTTGTCGATCCGCGCGCGGGTCATGAAAGCCGGCGTGGTGGTGCAGGCCCCTCCGATCACAAGGCCGTCAGCTTCGGCGATACGACGGTCATGGTGCCGGTTCACACGGCTCCGGCATTCGACAGCCCCTATCTGGTAGAGGCACCCGACGCGGACGGGCGTGCGCGCATTACACGAGAGGGAACGGAGGTGGCCCGCGTCCGTTTCCCCAACCGCCCGAATTTCTACGATCTGAAGACGGCGGACGGCATACCCTATAACAAGATCGCGGTTCTGCATTCGCGCGACGTTCTCGCCACCACGATCCTGCAGACCTGTATCCGCTATGAAAGTCGCAAGAAGACCTGTCAGTTCTGTTCGATCGGCCAGAGCCTTGCCGCAGGGCGAACGATCGCACACAAGACGCCTGAACAATTGGCGGAAGTCGCCAAGGCGGCTGTGGAGCTTGATGGCGTCAAGCATATGGTCATGACGACCGGCACACCGCCGGGTAAGGACCGTGGCGCTGCAGTTCTCGCCGAGAGCGCACGCGCCGTCAAGGCTGTGGTCGATCTGCCAATCCAGGTCCAGTGCGAGCCGCCGGAAGACGATATCTGGCATCAGCGTATGAAAGACGCGGGCGCGGATGCACTTGGCATGCATCTCGAAGCGGTAACGCCGCAGATCCGCGAACGGATCATGCCGGGCAAGGCCAGCGTTCCACTCGAAAAGTACTTCACCAGTTTTGAGGCTGCGGTGAGGGTGTTCGGGCGGGGACAGGTTTCCACATACATTCTGGCTGGCCTTGGCGATACGCGCGAGGCGATCCTCGACATATCGGAGCGTCTGGTGGCGATAGGTGTCTATCCCTTCGTCGTCCCGTTTGTGCCAATCTCCGGGACGCCGCTGGAAAGCCACCCCGCGCCGACGTCGGAATTCATGGCTGGTATTCTGCAACCTCTGTCGCGGATCGTCATCGACGGCGGACTGAAGGCCTCGGATATCAAGGCTGGGTGCGGCAAATGTGGAGCCTGCTCGGCACTATCGACTTACGAGAAGCTGAGGGTTCCCGCATGAGCCACATGGATCACTCCGCATTCATCAGCCCCGAGTTCCTCATCCGGGCCGCGACGGAAAACTGGGAGCTGGCAGGCGCTGCGCGCCTCCGCCATCAGACTTTCGTGGAAGAGCAACGGATCTTTGTCGGCGACGATCACGATGACATCGACCAGAAGGCAATCCCGCTTGTGGCGATCGTAACGTTGGCGGCGGAGCCAGCCGATGTCGTCGGTACCGTCCGAATTCATCAAGCCTCCCCCGGTGTCTGGTGGGGCTCACGTCTTGCCGTCGCGCCGGCATATCGAAGGGTTGGCCGGCTTGGCGCAGAACTGATTCGCCTTGCTGTCAGTACGGCAAATGGCGTTGGATGCCGCGAGTTCAACGCCCATGTGCAGCTTCAAAACGTACCACTCTTCCGTCGGCTGCATTGGGATCCGGTGGCAGAAGTCGATCTCCATGGTATTCCGCATACGCATATGCGGGCGTCGCTTGCGCACTATCCCGCCATTTGGGATCCGGCCACTGGCTGGTCCTCCAGAGTGCGGAGAGGCTGATGAAGCTCAGTATCATCGCGGCCGAACTCGCGGCACATCCCTCCATTCGTGGAAAGCTCGATATCGCTGCTTCGACTAGGGGGCTTTCGTTATCTGCCGGAACGACCGGACAGCCGGGTGACGATGCTGCGGCAATCGCGCGTCCGGAAGGCGGCTGGGATCTGTTCGCTGGGGAGGGCTTCATGCCTCAGTTCGTGCAGGACGATCCCTGGTTTGCAGGCTGGTGCGGAGTAATGGTCAATCTGTCGGACATCGCCGCCATGGGAGGACGCGCGACCGCATTGCTGGACGCGATCTGGGCGCCGGATGCCGCCGCCGCCGACGCCCTGCTCTCAGGCTTGCGGGATGCGTCAGCGGCCTACGAGGTTCCCATTGTTGGCGGGCATACCAATCTGCGTAGCCCCGAGCTTAATCTCGCGGTTTCCGTGACGGGAAGGGCGAATCGGCTGATTTCCAGCTTTGCAGCGGAATGTGGCGACGTGCTCATTGCCGCGATCGACCACCGTGGGCATTACCGTCCACGTTTCGACAATTGGTTCGCAGCACTCGATGCGCCGCATGCTCGCTTGCGAAGTGATTATGAACTGTTGCCCGAACTGGCAGAAAGCGGCCTTGTCGATGCAGGAAAGGATATCAGCCAGGGCGGCATCGTCGGCACGGCGCTAATGTTCGCCGAATGCTCAGGCTGCGGTTTCGACCTCGACCTTTCGGCGATCCCCCTGCCGGCCGGTGTCGATCTCGTCCGCTGGCTGCGAAGCTTCCCGAGCTTCGGCTTCCTGCTTTCGGTTCGTCCCGAACGGGCGGCAGAGGTCTGTACGGTGTTTTCAGCACGCGATATCAGCGCCGCCCCCATTGGCTACGCCACAGACAGGCCGCGGGTCGAGCTGTCACTTGACGGCGAGCGGGCGACGTTCTGGGACTATGCCGCCACCCCCTACCTAAATCTTTCCAAGGAAACCGCCAATGCCTGAGGTTCGTTTCACCATCCGCTGGCCCGATGGCTCCGAGGAGAGCTGCTATTCTCCTTCGACGGCCATCAAACGCCACCTTGACGCGGGACACGCCTATCCACTCGCCGAATTTCTCGAACGTACACGCTCCGGCCTCAACGAGGCATCCGATCGGGTTACTGCCAAATTTGGCTTCACCTGTTCCTCGGCAATGGACCAACTGGCGCGGATTGAAGCCGTAGCTTTAAGTCAACCTTCCGACGGGCAGGTCATCTGCCTTTCGCTGACGTGAAGGCTCTTTCATGATCGACATCATTATCCCACACATTCCCGTGCTCATCATTGGAGGTGGGCAGGCTGGTCTTTCGGTAAGTTGGTATCTGACGCGTGACGGCATTGAACATGTCGTGCTTGAACGGCATCGCCGGTTCGAGAGTTGGCGGAACAATCGCTGGGACAGTTTCTGTCTCGTCACGCCAAACTGGCAGTGCCGCCTGCCGGGCTGGCCTTACAATGGTCGCGATCCGGACGGTTTTATGTTGAAGGACGAAATCGTCGACTATCTCGATGGTTTCGCAGAAAGCTTCAATCCTCCATTACGCGAAGGTGTGGATGTGACATGTGTGTCACCGCTCGATGAAGGCGGGTACCGTGTCGAAACCACTGCCGGAACTTGGGTAGCCGATCAGGTCGTAATCGCCACCGGAGGCTACGACAATCCAATTGTTCCGCCCTTCGCGGCCGATCTCGATCCTTCCATTGTGCAGATGCATTCACGTGAGTACCGTCGCCCATCACAACTGCCTGAAGGCGGGACGCTGATCGTTGGAACGGGACAGTCGGGTGTCCAGATCATGGACGACTTCCATCTGGAAGGTCGGCCGGTTCATCTTGCCGTTGGCCCGGCGCCCCGCAGTCCGCGTAAATATCGCGGGCGCGATGCGACGGACTGGCTGTACGACGCCGGCACCTACGCGGTCACGATCGACCGTCACCCCGATCCGGTGAAGGCGCTCACTCAGACGAACCACTACATGTCTGGGCGTGATGGCGGCAAGGAGATCGACCTGCGGAAATACGCTCTGGAAGGCGTCAGGCTATACGGTTCCGTGGAAGGGGGCTCCGGCACAACGATGACCTTCCTGCCGGATCTCGAAAAAAACCTGGATGATGCGGATCGCAGCTATCTCGGCATTCGTAAGCAGATTGACGCATGGATCTCCGCACAGGGCATAAAGGCGCCGGAAGAACCTCCGTTCCGGAAGGTTTGGCGACCCGAACACGAAGTCACGCAAGTTGACTTGGCTGCCGCTGGAATCTCATCGATTATTTGGGCGATCGGGTTTCGCCCGGACTACTCCTGGCTTGAGGTCGATTGTCTTGATGAACGCGGCAAGCCCATCTTCCGTCGTGGCGTAACCGATGCACCGGGATTGTATTTTATCGGGCTCGGCTGGCTGAATACCTGGGGTTCGGGACGGTTTCTCGGTATCGACGAAGACAGCCGTTACCTCACCGAGCAAATCATTGCCCGGCAAAAGGAGGCGCTTGCTGCATGAGTCTGCTGGCTCTTCCTCCCTCTGTTCAGCCCACGCTTAGCGAGCGGCATGTCCTCGGAATGGCCGAGATGGGTTATCGCGGCCTTTCTGAGCAATGGCTTCTGCGTCGGGCAGGAGATCTGCATTGGCGGCTGATAGCTCGAGCAATGGGGCAGAAGAAGGCCGTGTTCACCTGCGCGGCAGGCCAGCCTCTTTATGCAGCATTTTGTGCAACTAGCGTTTACTTCGTCAGGCCGGATCTTCCGCAACTCGGCGGCGAGCTCACGCTCACCGCAGGCCTCTACAGGATTGGGCAAGGGCGATTAGCCTCGCTCCAGCGGATTGGAGTGGACGGTCAGGACGTCGGACGCGTTGTTTTGATTTCGGCGTTCGTAGGGCGCTCGGAGCCCGGCAGTAATCGGTCGATTGTTCGCCGCATGCCCAAAGTACTGGCTATCCCACCCGAAGCGCCTTTTCCTGTCCAACGCATCGCGCGACATGCTGCCTTCCTCGCACGCCACGCGCAAGACGAAAAGTTTGATCTGCGAGGGGCAGGAGAGCTCAAAAAAATCCTGCCCTGCCCATCGATCGATTTTAATGCCGCCGGGCTTCTGTATTTCCCCAGCTTCAGTGCGCTTGCGGATCGTAGCTTGTTCGAGGCAGGCGATACGCCTGCACGGATGATGACCTCGCGACATGTCGTATATCTGGGCAATGTCGAACCTGGAGACGGGATCAAAATCAGCTTTAACAAGTTGGCAGGCGGGCGCGATGCAGTGTTGCGCAGCGACAACGATCGGCTTTTGGCGCTAATGCGTGTCCGGTTTCAGAAGTGCGAAATCTATTAGCGCGCCTCGGACTTCGAAAAGCTAACAAAATCCCTGGCGCGTGGCTATTCGCTGAATGCTTCTTCCCGCTTCGCACGGATGCCGGGCAACACCACCATAACAATAAGCGCAAGGGCAGCGACCAGTAGCGATAAGCTCAGTGGATGGGTGACGAAGACCAAGGGGTCGCCGCGACTGAGAAGCATCGCCCTGCGCAGATTCTCCTCCAGCATCGGCCCAAGCACAAAACCAAGCAGCAGCGGCGCTGGCTCAAAGTCGAGTTTTATAAGCAGATACCCGACAAGGCCGAATATAGCCATGATGTAGACGTCGAAAGTGCTGTTGCTGACGCTGTAAGCGCCGATCGAGCAGAAGGCGATGATCGCTGGAAACAGCACGTGGTAGGGGATCGTCAAAACCCGCACCCATAACCCGATCAGCGGCAGGTTCAACAGAACGAGCATTACGTTGCCGATCCACATCGACGTGATCATGCCCCAGAATAACTTAGGCTCGTCTGTCACCACATTTGGGCCGGGGGTAATACCCTGGATGATCATTGCGCCGATCATCAGAGCCATCACGGGGTTTGACGGGATGCCGAGTGTCAGCATTGGGATGAACGAGGTCTGCGCACCCGCGTTGTTCGCTGACTCCGGCGCTGCTACCCCCTCGATCGCGCCTTGGCCGAACTCTGCGCTGTTTGGTGAGACGCGCTTCTCAAGCGCGTAGGCTGCGAATGAAGAAAGCATGGCGCCGCCACCTGGAAGGATGCCGAGGATGGAGCCGAGGCCGGTACCGCGCAAGACAGGCCCAACAATCCTTTTCAACTCCTCCCTGGTTAGCATGAGCCCACTCACCCGCTTCACCATCACGCTGCGAGTATGCTCGTGCTCAATGTTGCGTAGAATTTCTCCCACGCCGAAAACCCCCATGCTGAGCGCGACGAAATTCATCCCGTCCATCAGTTCAGGCATATCGAAGGTGAAGCGCTCCACGCCGCTGTCAACGTCGGTCCCCACGAGGCCAAGGAGCAGGCCGACAACGATCATCGCAATCGCCTTGATAAGCGATCCGCTCGCAAGGGCGACTGAGGCGACGAGACCTAAGACCATGAGGGAGAAATACTCCGTAGGCCCGAACCGTAGCGCTGCGGAAGCCAGCGATGGTGCGGCTACCGCGAGCAGGATTGTCGCAACGGTCCCGGCAAAAAACGATCCGAGAGCGGCGGTGGCGAGCGCGGCTCCAGCCCGGCCCTTCTTCGCCATCTGGTAGCCATCGATGGCGGTAACCACCGAAGAACTCTCCCCCGGCAGGTTAATGAGTATCGCAGTGGTGGAGCCGCCGTACTGCGCCCCATAGTAGATGCCGGCGAGCATTATGAGCGCTGAAACCGGGTCGAGCCCGAAGGTGAGCGGCAGCAGCATGGCGATCGTTGCCACTGGTCCAAGTCCCGGCAGCACGCCGATCGCGGTGCCGAGTAGCACACCGACAAAGCAGTAGAGCAGGTTGACGGGGTCGAGGGCAGTGGAAAACCCAATTGCAAGGTCGCTGAGCAGATCCATGATGGGGTGTCCTACTGGCTATGAGTGGAAGTCGCGGGCCACCAGAATTCGACGGCAAGCCACGGGCCCGTCAGTGGCAGCGGCACACCGAGTCCCTTGATAAAAACGAGGCAACAGAAGGCAGCCAAACAAATCGCCAGGGGGAGTGCCGTTCGGAGACGGACGTACTGGCTTGCTGAGGCAGCCAAGAGGACGACGATAACGACAGTTGGGGCGAGACCCAGGCCGCGCAACGTCAGACCGAAGAGGAGGGTGGAACCCAAGACGAGCACGACCGCTCGCCAAGCGACCTTACCGAAAGCTGCTCCATCCGATGGATGGCGGAGGGCGAGTAGGGTGATGCCAATGCCCAACAGCACAAGCAGGGCGCTGAGTATGGTCGGGAAGTATCCGGGCCCCATGCGGATAGCTGTCCCGAACGCAAGGTTTTGAGAGGACAAGAAGAACCCGGCCCCGAGAGCAATGATCAGTAGTCCGGCGATAAGTTCCCTCGGCTTTTCAATAAGGGTGATCAACATTCGTCCTCCTTCTCTTTTGGGCTGCACATCTGATCAGATGGTACAAATCCGCGTTGTGCTTCGCGGCCGCCCAGCGAAATCCGGTGCTATCTCACAATCTGCGTCGGATCGTGGCTCGCGTCGCACGCCAGATCCGGGCGCGCCGGCGGGAGCAGCGCCACCATGGTCGTAGCATTAACAGTGGATACGGAGTTTATTCCGCGTTGCGAGTTTTGCGATCTCGCGGGCAGAGAACGAGATCAATCAGCCTTTATACCTTGGGCGTTGATTACCTCTTTCCAGCGGGCTCCTTGGGCGTCGACGAAGGTCTTGAGATCCCCTGGGGTGCCGGGAACGAAGACAAGTCCTTCCATGTTCTCGAGTTTCTTGAAGGCCTCGGACCGGATGGCCTTTCCAACTGATGCGTTAAGCTTGGAAATCACTTCGTGCGGAGTGCCGGCGGGCGCATAGAGGCCGTACCAAGCGTCGGAGACATAACCCGGCACCCCCGCTTCTGCGAGAGTCGGGATGTTGGGGAAGGCAGCCGATCGCTCGGAAGAGGTAACCGCAAGCGGACGAAGAGTGCCGCTCGATATATGACCCGTGACACTCGCCACACTGGTGAAGACCAATTGGACATGTCCGGCAAGCAGGTCGGTCAGCGCCGGGGCCGCACCCTTGTAAGAGATGTGAGTGATGTCGGATCCCGTCAGATATTTAAAGAGCTCGGCGGAGAGATGGGCCGACGTGCCGTTTCCGAATGAGCCGTAATTGAGCACGCCCGGTTTCGCTTTCGCGTAGGTGACCAGGTCTTGGACCGTCTTGAAAGGCGAGTCCGCCCTGACGACGAGAATGTTGTAGGATTTGGCGACCAAAGCGACTGGGGCGAACGCTGTTGCCGTGTCATACTTGATGTTCGGGTTCATATAGGGGTTAACGGCATGAGCAAAGCTCGCCATCAGCAATTTGTAGCCGTCCGGCGCGCTGTCGGCAACGATCTTCGAGCCGATCATCGTGCTGGCCCCCGGTCGGTTGTCGATGATAATTGATTGCCCAAGATCCTTCGACATTTCCTCTGCAAGAATACGGGAAATGGTGTCGGTGCCACCGCCCGGGGCGAAGGGAACGACAATCTCGATGACCTTGTTAGGATACTCAGCTAATGCAAATGAGGGCAGGGTAGCAAAGCTCGAAAGACCCATCAGCGCACCCGCGCCCTTCAACAATGCGCGCCTAAGGTTCACGTGCTGAGTTGCCCAACGGGACGAGGCCCAGGGTAGGTAGCTGGATAATTTCATTTGGCGATCCTCCAACGTTCGATTGTGTGCGGACCCTACCCTTCGATATCCAACCGATCGACCGCTTCGCCCAGTAGACGGAGCAAAGCAGACAGGACGGTCCGACACCTGAGGTTCCTCCGGCCCGTGGGGAGCTAACGTGTATGATCCTTCGCGGCTGCAGGCCTTGCTGCATCACTGCAGCTTCGCTTGATATCCTCCGGGCCTGCGCTGTTCGACGACGATCCCAATTCACTCCCGATGTCAGCCTAGGAGGTCGCCTTGACTAGAACCACTATTAATACGGGCATGGTTGCCCAATGATTGGTTATGCCTGCGCCTGTGGTCTCGGTATCGACGGACACGTCAGCTGCTGAGACGATGCTTGATCATTTCCACGGGGAGGCCATCATCCAGCGCGGAATGCGGACAATTTTTGTTGTAGATGGTATGTGAAGCGATACACTCCTCGAGTTGGTGGATGGAGTTGAACTGACGGGTGGATCATCGTTGTAATCGATGAGATTGCCTTTCAGACGAACCTCCTTGCCCTTAACGCCGGGGTGGAAGCTGCCCGAGCCGGAGAGGCTGGGAACGGATTTGCTGTTGTGGCCCAGGAAGTTCGCGAACTCGCTCAGCGGTCTGCGGCCGCCGCGCGGGAGATCAAGGTCTTGGTGGGGAGCGCTTCCAGAGATGTTTCCAGCGGGGTAGCTCTTGTCGGGCAGACCGGAGCGGCGTTGGGCGGGATCGAACAGCACGTTAGGCTGATCAATGAGCAGGTCCTAGCGACCGTCCAATCCTCCGCCGAACAATCGGTCGCCTTAGCGGAAATTTCCTCGACGATCAGTCAGCTCGATCAGATCACGCAACAGAACGCCTCGATGGTTGAGCAGACAAATGCGGCTACACAGTTGCTTGCAGATGAGGCCGAAAGGCTCAAGGCGCAACTTGGTGGGTTTCAGACAGAAGCAGCGCTGACTTTCGTGATCGACACCGGAAGACGCGCCGCAGCGTAATGGACCTCTATGTGGAGGAAGGTTCAGCGAGGCGAAGATCTCGCGCCTTCGGATTCCGCAAACAGGCTCGCTTCGATGATCAGCTTTTCAGAATTACCTCCGCGGACACGTCTTGGGAGTCCGACGTACCGCGGATCATCGCACGTATGCGAGGAGGGGGCTATCTGCCACTGCATTCAGTGCGAGCGATGGGGGCTTGCAGGTCGATAGGCTGCGGCGGTATTCGGGTTTTTATCGGTCGCTCAACGTGGCTGCGGTCTCCCAACTGTCGATCCGGCTTCTCCTAAGTCGGATCGACCTTTCGGAACAGGTCTAGGCGGATTATCCAGACAATTGGCTACGATCGAGCCGGAGAGAATTGCCGCCTTAGTTGATGCTTTGGGCCTTCCGGTATTTTCTAATAACCGCTCTCGCCCGCTCGACCATCGGCTCGGGCGCATCTTTCGCAGGGTCGTCTATCAGTAGTTCCAACAGTTGCGCGAGCTTGAAGATTTCGACCGCTCCGTCATGCGACAGGACAATATCGGTCGAAGTCAAGGTCACTGTTTCAGCTCGAACGATTCGCTCCGCACCATGATCCAAAACTGAGATGAGAAACATGCGTTGCTCCGGAGGTAGGCTAGCATCCCATAGTAAAACGATAACTGTCAAAGGTTAAGCGAAGCGAAGTTGCTGGATACTAATTTACAGACGCAAAATCTCATAGTGCGCCGCCAAACCCGGGGGGCAGAGCGTCAGCTAGGACAGGCGCTCCGGGAGCGAGGGAACAGGTGTGGAAGCACACTCCATCTGGGCTCCGTGGCTCGACTAATCTCGATCCGTATTCGATTTCAATGTTGGGCCATCCGCTGGGTGAGCGGCTCGCGCTCTATGCCGATGGCACGGAGCCGGCCTTTGGCCGTCTCCGCCGATCCCGGTGACGATCGCTTGTCCATAGGGTTGCTGAGGCACCCCGTCACGAGGCCCGTTCCGGTCCGCCTTGTATGTTTTCGCCCCTGACATCGCCGACCGCCCGGATCAAGGGGCAGGCGCGGCAAGCCGCTTGTCGCGCCGGAAAAAAAACGGCTTTCCGCCTGTGGTCGAACCTCCCGTTTTTCCCCGTCACGACCCCTTGACCCGAACAACCGCCGGCGAGGGGCGGGCTTTCGCCCTCCCCACTCTGTCGGGGGGAATGTCAGAGGCCATTCCCCCGGAAAGACCGGGGAGGCTTCGCCCGAGAGGGCTTGCCCTTCGGGTGGCAACGGGAAACCCTGGAGACAGACAATGAGCATCTACACCGAGACCGCACGTTTCGACACTGGCCGCGCGCTGACGGAAACCGAAATGCGCCGCATCGCCCCTTCCATCTTCGCCGTGACCGCCCACGAGAGCCGGTCCGAACGGTTCCAGCCCATTCCCACCATCGAGATTCTGCGTGGCCTTATGCGGGAAGGCTTCATGCCGGTTGGCGCCAAGCAGTCGCGCAGCCGCACCGAGGGCAAGGCCGGTTTTACCAAGCACCTCATTCGCATGCGCCGCATCGACGACGGCAAGATTTATCATGTCGGCGATACCGTTTGCGAAATCCTCCTCAAGAACGCCAATGACGGAACCAGCGCCTATGAATTGATGGCCGGGCTTTTCCGCGTGCGTTGCCTGAACTCTCTGGTGACGCAGACCGGCACGATCGACGCGATCAAGGTGCGCCATTCCGGCGACGTGCAGCACAAGGTCATCGAGGGCACCTATCGCGTTCTTGGCGAAGCCGAACGCACCCTTGCCGCTCCGCAGGACTGGTCGACTCTCAAGTTAAACCGCGATGAAAGGGATATTCTCGCAGACGCCGCCCATGTTCTGCGATTTGGGGACGGCGAAGGCGAAACGACGACGCCGATCAAGGCCGAACAGTTGCTCGTTCCCCGCCGTCACGATGACCGCGCCGATGATCTGTGGACGGTCTGGAACGTGGTGCAAGAGAATGCCGTCAAGGGAGGATTGCGCGGCGTTGGCCGTGACGATCTCGGCCGCCCGCGCCGCATGAAGTCCCGCGCGGTAAACGGCATCGACCAGGATATCAAGCTCAACAAGGCGCTTTGGCTGATCGGTGAGAAGATGGCGGCGCTGAAAGGTGCGAGGTGATTGTTCAAGCAGCGCGCGCCGTCGGCACAGGGCGGCGCAGCTTCCATGTTCATCAGAGACGGCCGGCTCGAGCGGGTGAAGCTGCTTTCCTGCCCCGGGCCGCATCGAGCGGCGCGGGCAGGCGCGAGGGGTGCCCCTGGCGCCCCACCTCTCGCAGCTCCCCACCCGCCCTCATGAAAACGGAGCGCAAGGAACGGGGGCGGTCGATCCCGCTTCCCCTTCGGGCCACTTTGTTGAAGCTCCTGCGGCTACCCTTTTTCCGCTCCTTGCGCGTCGAGAATTCCCGAAATCCCGGCCGGCGGCCGGCGCTATGCTGATTTCTCCAATGAAAGAACACAAGTACAAAAACGCCTTGTTTTCGTGGCTTTCCCTGGGTTTGGTTCTACTTTGACCGGTGTTTCGGCCAGTTGGCAAAATCTTCCTCGTTCGAAGGACAGCGTGTTCCGTCCTTCGGTCTTGAACCATTCTCCAATCCGTGCCCCTGATGCCGTTTCCTTTCCGGCTTCGGTCACATAGTGGCGTTCGGTTCCCGGTTTCCCATTCTCCGATAAGAGCTCAGCCCAGACCTGCCGGGCTCGCTAAGAAATCATCGGGACAGCCGGGATATCGTTGCCGACGCACCTTCTTCACCAACGACGCCGCGCCTCTCGTAAGGGCGCTGGTCACGCAGGATCTGGAAGGCGATCGTCAAGATCTTGCGCGCGATCGCGACGCGCGCCTTGTTGTTGGTTGAGTTGAGCTTCAAATGTTCATATTGGGCACGAAGCTGCGAGTCGGAAGCGACAGCCGGTGCGACGGCCTCCACGAAGGCCCAGCGCAGCCACTTGTTGCCCTGCTTGATGATCTTCCCATGATAGGTCTTGCCACCGCTCGAATAGGTCGAGGGAACAAGCCCGGCATAGGCGGCTAACTTCTTCGGATTCCGGAAGCGGTCGATGTCGTCAATCTCGGCATCGATCAGCCGGGCGAAGAATTCCCCGATGCCAGGGATGGTCTTCAACAGCTTTACATTGCCGTTGGTCTTCGTCATCGCCTTGATCGTGGCTTCGGCCTGCTTGATCCGCCCGTCAATGTCGCCGATAAACTCCAGCCCACGATCGATCTGGATGCGGTCGATCGCTGATACATTGAGCGTGGCGAGCTGCTGGAGGCCGGTCTTGTTGAACAGGTCGCCCAGCTTTTTCAACTGCGTCGTCTGCTCTGGATACCGGTCGAACACTGTCACAACCCGGTTCTTCACCATCGTGCGCAGCCGTACATAGAACATCCGCTCACGAAGCGCGACGCGAAGGTCCCGCGCCTTATCCGTTGGTGCCCCAGGCTTCCGGCACCAGATCGGCACGCAACAAGTGCGCCAGCACCGTCGCGTCGATCTTGTCCGTCTTGATTTTGGCGTCGGCGATTGCCTTCACCTTCAACGGATGCGCCAGAACGACATCGTCGCATATTTCGTCCAGCCAATCATACATCACCATCCAGTTGCGGGTCGCTTCCATCACTGCATGGCTGTTTTCCCGATACCGTTCCAGGAACGATCCGAGAGACTGGCGGTCGTTCTTCACACGACCGGATCGCAATGTCTTCCCGGCAGAATCCTGCACGACAAGGTGGCTGTAGCTTTTGTGGTAATCCACGCCAATGTGATAATCATAAGGGGCAGTCACGGTTTGCTCTCCTTCATTGAGTTTGCGAAAACCCAGGTAAGGTAGCCAAACGCTGCAAGGCGTGACTGTCCAAAGAGCACATCCATCTCCGATATCCGTTTCTCGGTGGGCTCGACCTCTTTCATGCCACCTCCGATATTCTTCATCTTTGCAGGATCGCGCCGTGCTCGTTTCACGTCACGCTGGCGCGATCGACAGGACAGAGTCTGCGCGTGAGCGCTGTCCGAAATCGTTTTCCAGCCGCAGCGCCGCCGGGGCGGCGCGACCGCGGCCGGAGTGAGTCGGTTTGCCGGCGAACGGTAGCCAGGCGGAGGAAACCCGCGCTCCCATCTAGCGCCGTAGGGTTTTACGGAGCCTCGTGGGAAACGACCGCCGGCTCCCGGCGCCTATGTCTCGAAGATAATCCGTTCTGTTCGGGCCATCCGCTCGCCGAGCGGATCGCGCTCAATGCTGATGGGCACGGTGCCGGCCTTCCGCTGTCTCCGCCGATCCCGGTTACGATCGCTTGTTCAGCGGGCGCTTACGCACCGATTCAGAGGCCCGTTCCGGACCGCTTAGATTTGTCCGCCCCATGACATCGCCGGCCGCCCGGATCAAGGGGCAGGCGCGGCGAAGCCGCTTGTCGCGCCCGCAAAAAAACGGCTTTCCGCCTGCGGCCGAACCTTCCGTTTTTTCCCCGTCACGACCCCTTGACCCGTCCGACCGCCACCGCGGGGCGGGCTTTCGCCCTCCCCCCTCTGTCCGGGGGAATGTCAGAGGCCCTTCCACCGGAAAGACCGGGGAGGCTTCGCCCGAGGGGGCTTGCCCTTCGGGGTGGCAACCGCAACCAACGGAGACAGACAATGACCGACTACGCAAACTTCATCCGCTTCGGTGAGAACAACACCCTGACCGGCAACATCGCTTCCATCTCCTACGACCTCGACATAACGGGCAAGGAAAACCGCAGCACCAACCCCGATGCGCCGGTTTACCGCGTCTTCGCAAAGTCCCCGAGGGGTCGGCAGGTCGAAATCGGTGCGATCTGGCAGAGGAAGAACCAGAGCGGCGGCGACTATTACAGCCTTTCCATCAACACCGGCCATGGGCGGCTCAATGCCAACCTGGGCCGTTCCCCCGGTCAGGACG
>Ga0209676_1000655_pt1 | contig 49591 bp, 43 predicted proteins | sample AraplaCvi_mLB_r2_FD_184282 | JGI IMG/M metagenome (GOLD analysis project Ga0209676, IMG submission 184282) | Arabidopsis root microbial communities from North Carolina, USA - plate scrape MF_Cvi_mLB_r2 (SPAdes) (version 2) | ecosystem: Host-associated > Plants > Roots > Endosphere | place: USA... | reverse complement strand
CATGCCCAACTTCAAGGACAGCGTAATCCACGACCCGGCACTGGCGATTGCCTTCAGCCAGCTGCACCAGCTGTCCGAAGCCGGCGCCAGTGCCCTGCAGCAGCAGACCGCCTGGCGCCAGGCGGTGCTGGCCCTGGTGCAACGGCACGGGCAATGCGCCGAACCTGCCACCCCTGGCCACGAACCGCTGGCAGTGGCCCGCGCCCGCGAACTGCTGGAAAGCCAGCTGGCCGACCCGCCCTCACTCGAAGCCCTGGCGGCGGCGGTCAACCTGTCGCCGTTCCACTTCGCCCGGGTGTTCCGCCAGGCCACCGGCCTGCCGCCTCATGCCTGGCTGAAGCAGCGCCGGCTGGCCCGCGCGCGGGAAATGCTGAAGAGCGGCCTGGTGGCGTCGGAGGTAGCGTTCGACCTGGGCTTTGCCGACCAGAGCCATTTGAGCAGGCAGTTCAAGCAGGCTTACGGTGTGTCGCCGGGGGCCTATCGGCAGGCATGTGTTCATTCGATCGTGCCAACCAAACGACTCAAAACGCCAGCTCAAGCTGCAAAGGGTCCGGCAGACTCCTTCGAATCCTGACGGCAACACCTACCAGACGCACCGCTCGCCCTTGCCGTTTGGTATCCCAAAGCATGCGACATAGCCCGTGCATGACCTGCGGCTGTAACGTCAGGGCGGGTGCCTCGGCGCTGGCAATGGAGAAATCGGAGAACTTGAGTTTAACCAGGTTCCTGACAATGGGCGGCGTATGGTCAAGCGCTTCCAGGCGGCTGCTCAAGGCCGCCAGCAATACGTCCAGCTCCCTGGCACAACCGGCAAAGTCATCACAGTCGCTGGGCAACGTATGTTCCACCCCCAAGGACTGGACACCTCCAGGCTTCCCTTCATAGCCCTCCAGGCCTCGGCAACGCTCCCACACATAGAAACCGTGCGCACCAAGGTGCCGCAACAGAGCTGGTATCATGTCCTCAGTAACATCAGCACACTTCAGACACCCTAAAGCCTGTAACACGCCCCATGTCCTAGGCCCCACCCCAGGGATCTTGCGAATATCCATATTTGCGAGAAAAGCCTGCACCTGATCGGGTGCGATGACAAACTGGCCATTGGGTTTGTTCACTTCCGACGCCATTTTCGCCAGATACTTCAAAGGCGCGACACCAGCGGAGGCTGTCAACTGCAGTTCCTGCTCGATCGTAGCCCGGATGCGGCTTGCCATATGCGTTGCCGAACCGTTGCAGTGCATCTGCCCTGTCACATCCAGCGTGGCCTCATCCAGCGAGAGAAACTCAACGCCTGGGGTATAGCGCCGAAAAATGTCCTCCAGTTTGCGAGTCACTGCCTCATACCGCTCGAAGCGCACAGGCAATAGCACCAAGTCCGGGCATAGACGTTGCGCAGTGGCTGTTGCCATTCCACTTCTGACGCCAAACCGCCTGGCAACATAGTTGGATGTGCTGATCACTCCCCTGTCTATCGCCTTGCCACCGACAGCGACCGGCCGCTCACGCAGCCATGGGGCATCCAGCAATTCGACGGCGACAAAGTAGGAGTCCATGTCGACGTGAATGAACTTACGTCCTTGACCTTGCAGTTGCGTGAGTGTCCCACCCAGCGGTTGAGAGCGTTCAGTCAAGCACGAACACTCCGAACGAGACCGATCCATCGGCATCGCTAATCCTGTGCACACCCTGAATGTGCGGCGCGAATTCGGGGTACTGCGCAGACAAATCCTCCACTGCTTGCAGATAGCCAACCAAAGTAGCTGTCCAGCACTCGCCGGGAGCGATGCACATGATCCCGGGTGGGTAGGGAATAATGCCTTCGGCCGCAACCCTGCCTGCAACCTCCGAGATCTTCTGCAAGCTGGCCTCTCCACGCACGAACCGTTGGTTGGCCTGATAAGGGGAGCAATTTCCCTGCGTCGCGCCCATGGCACTGAAAATCTTGCTCTGCAGCAGCTCAACCTGATGTGTGCGATAGAGCGCTCTGATGCGCTCCCCTAGCTCAGCGATGGACAGATCCTGATACGCTGCCGAAGCCGCACGTAGCGAAGGCAACAGTTGCAGCACCGCAGTGCCCTTGAGCCAATGCGCTTCGAAATCCTCCAGAGCGCCCACCAGCCTGTTCAGCGCGGCACTGTCGCTGGACGGCGTGATCAGCAGGGTGAGCGTGAAGAAATCTGTTTTCTCCGGGGTGAAGCCGCAATCTCGCAGATACCGGGCAATAATGCATGCAGGTATCTCTGATTGCCCCCGGGTGCTGAAGATGGCCTTACATGGGTCGATATAATGCATGCCGGGTTCTATAGGCAACGCACCCTGCGCCTGGTATTCGAGCGCAGCCTGCGAAACAGGCGGCATCATTGGCTGGATCAACCGGCAACGGCGTTTAACCTGTTCGCGCAACGCCTGCGCTGCGACCAGCGCTTGCCGCCAGTGGCGCTCACCCTCGCCGTCGGCCAGCATGGCTGCATTCACTTCCAGCGACATGAACAAGGGATAAGACGGGCTGGTTGAAGCGTGCTGCATGAAAGCTGCATTGAACACTGGCCATGAGCAATAACGGCGCAGGTGGCAAATATGCTGGTCCTTCTTGTGGATCTGTGAAGTCTGGGAGAGCCCCGACATCTGTTTGTGCACCGACTGGGTCACAACAATGCCTGGAGAGGCGCTGGTCAATTTCACGCTCAGCGGCGATAACCTGGCCAGCGCAGGAACGAAAGGTTCATACCCAGCCCAGGCGCCATCGAACAACACGTATTCACAAAGGTGCCCGATTCGCGCAAGCACTGCTTCAGCGTCGACCACCACACCATCACAAGTCGCCTGCTGAATTACCGCCAGGCGAAAGGGCCTGGGTTCGCGTGCCCGATGCTCACAGATCTGCCCCGCCCGGCTGCGCAGATGGGCTTCACCCAGAGCCCCCAATCGGTACCCCCCTAGCAGCCCCCGCTCATCTCGTACATTGTCCAGGTACACCGGCAACGCGCCGCACTGGACCAAGGCACCGAGAAACACCGACTTGTGGTTGTTGCGATCCATCAGCACCAGGTCGCCAGCTGCCAACAGCGCACTGGCAACGACCTTGTTGGCAGTGGACGTGCCATTGAGCACGAACCAGGTGTCGTCAGCACCAAAAACCCTTGCAGCCAATTGCTCGGCCTCCTGGACCGGGCCTTCGTGGCCTAAAACATCACCCAGCTCAGGCGCTGCATGGGGTACATCCACGTGGAACACTTCAGGCCCCAGTAACTGCCTGAAACGAGCTCCAGCGGGGTGCTGCTGCAAACAGGCTCCTCCCTGGTGACCTGGGCAGGCAAAGGTCGGCCGACGCATGTCGACAAAAGACGAAACCGCACGTGTGAAGGGAGGCAATACCTGGTGTTCAAAGGTGAGTGCAGCCGCCATCAGCCGGGCCCTGTCAGGCCCTGACAGCGGCACGCTCAGCCTTCGCTCATCGCCGTCCGCCAGGCCATTCACACCTTCCGAGGCAATGAAAAGTGGTAAACGCCAGCGCGTAACCGCCTCAAGTACAAACGATTGCTGCGCATCCTCCGGCGTCAAGAACAAGGCAGAAGCAAGTGCGAGACTAGCGGACGAATGAAAGGGCGCAGTTAGCACGCCGTCCCATGCGTCAACATCGAGCGCCGCGCTAAATACGATTGTCGGTGTCATCGGCATTTCCTTTCAGGTTCCAGCGCACAGGCGCGATGCACAGCATCAGCGTCATCCAGATGAAGGTTGCCGGCCCCGCAAGTACAAACACCAAACTGGCAACCAGGCCTGAAACGGCATCACCAATGACGGCCGTGAAGTAATAAAGGGAAAAATTCCTGCCCACCTCATGCTCACTCGACAAGCACTGGATGTTGGTCACGATAGCGATATCGACAAATGCGCCGATAAAGCCGACCAAGAACAAGACCGATAGAAATAGCCAGCTGTTGAACTGCAGTGCCACTGCTGCAGCCAAAAACAATGCGCCGTATAGCAGCCAATAACGCAATACCAATCGTGCGGTTGTGTGCGGATTGAAACGTGTGTAGAGCACACCCCCCAGAACAGTGCCCGCTGCAAGCAATGAAAGAACGTAACCTACCGCTGCTTCAGAAGCGAAATGCTCCAGCACGGAAGCCGGAAGGATGAAGCGAATTACCGACGTGGCAAACATCGCGCAGAGCGTGGTGCAACCAATAACGGCAAACAACGGCGCATTGCTGCACCTTAGCTGGCTTACACTGCGCGCAGTATCGCGGACGATGGCACGCCCATCGAAGGCCTGCCTGGTATTTTGCCTACCTGGCCCCAAGGTGGCGATAGAGATGGCAGACAGCACCAGACATGTCGCAAAAAACAAGAACGTTGATTCGCGAGAAAGCAGCATTACGCAGGCCGAAAAAACCAGCGGACCGATAATCGAGGCAGCATCCTCGATCACCTGGACACCGCTATTGACTGAGGCCAACTGCTCCCTTGCGACAATATCCGGAAAATACGCGCGAAATGTCGGCACATAGAGGCATTCGAGTGCCGTCATGACCATTGCAAGACCAATCAATAGGGGTAACACCGGTTTGAACAGGCCGAACATTGCAAAAAAGGCAAGCGCCAAAAGGCCTTTCGCAGCCTCGACTGCCAACAAGGTTTTCTTTTTGTCGGTGTTATCCGCCAACCAGCCACCCAAGGGCGAAAACACGACACTTGGCAAGTAACGAAAAAAATAGGCAATGCCAATCAAAAGCAGATCAGCATCGGTGAGGGACACGATTGCCACGGCAAACGCGGCTTCGAAGGCAAATTCACCACATTTGGAAAATCCATAACCAAACGCCAGCGATCGCGTTCCGTAGTTAAGATTCAGCGCTTGCATACCTCATGTATTCCTCAGCCAGCGGCATAGATTAACTCGTGCTCGGTAATATCTCGCCCAGGTACATCAAGCCGCTCGAAAACCAGCTTCCTGAGAATGTCCTGCTCACTTGCCGGCATCAGGTAGAACATGATGTTGCTGTACCAGAGCCAGCCGAGTCGCGTCAGCCGATAGAACTGTGAGTCCTCAAGCACCAAGCCTGCCTGGGTCAATGCATCAAGCCGCCGCATCAGCGCTTCGGGCACACGGCCCAGTTCCACCAGACGTTTGTCGACTGAACCGTGATACGCCAGGCGAACTACCAACGGTTTAACCACATCCAGCAGAGGATCATGTCTGCTCACTTGGCACAAGTGCTCCCCTTGCGCCATGCCTCGGGTGTATTTTTCGCGAGATGAAATATTGGTAATGACGTGCCCCGTCACCGACGAGATAGCCCCCACACCGAAGCCCAGCAGGTCGTGATCGGCATAGCCGTAAACATGCTCGTGGTAGATGAAGGAGTAATCTTCGGCAAACAGCGCACTGCCAGCCGCCGGTCTGCGCACGTAGCCATGGCCGTTGTAGGGAACATAGCCATATTGGCGCAGGTGCTCATCGAGCATGAACTTCATGTTGAGCTTGCGCATTGCAGGCATTACGTCAGCGAAGCGGGCCTTGATCTGCCTGTGCAATTTGACGGATGTTGCAGCATTATTGATCGGATAGATGTCGATATTGCTGACCCCCATCGCCACTGCCTTGTCAATATCGACGAGCGTTTGCTGTTCGCTACTGCCGTTCATGCCATAAAGGACGTCACAAAGCACATGCTCAAATTGGTTGTTCAACAGCTCGGCAGCGCGCTCGATCTTGCCTACATCCGGGTCGAGGTTGAACAGTTGCCGCCACTCGCGATCCATCGTTTGCAGGCCAAATCGTGCATGGGTCACACCTATGGCAGCCAGAGCGCGAATGCGCTCTTCGGTGACACTGGTGACACTGAACTCGAATGAGAACTCCTGCACGTCACGCATGTCGAAATGACGATGTAGCGCCTCGCCAATGTCGTGGATGTTTCGCGGCGACAGCAGTGACGGTGTCCCACCGCCAAAAAATATGGCCCTGACCGGAACTGTCTTCAAATTCATTGATTGCGACTTGTACTCGATTTCGCTGATCAGCGCCTGTGTATAGCGGTCTATGTCACTGGCACTCTTGTACAGCCCCCGGGTAAACGGGCAGAACGAACAAATGGCCTCACAAAAAGGGATGTGAAAGTACAAGGCGCGTGAACGCGAGGCCTGATTGGCAGCAGACATCATATCAGCGAACTGATGTGGATCTGGTTGGTAAACATTGCACGCTTGCGTCGGAAAGAAAAAATTGTACAGCGGAAACTGATAATCAAACTTCAACAACCCCTTATTGAGTAGCTGCATCTTCCCCTCCTCGTCGCTCAATCACCGCACTGCCGCGCAGCAGCGTTCTTCTGTTGACCTGTACGCCCGCACCAAAAAACTCCGAAATTTGATCATTGATCAAATGATTGTTTTTTCCACACGTATATACATCGATACTGATGTATTCGCGCTCAGGGTAGGTATGGTAGGAAAGGTGAGACTCCGACAACAGAAAAAGCCCGGTGACGCCCTCCCCACCTGAGGAAAACTTGTGGATCATATCGCTTATGATGTTGAATCCGGACGCCTGCAACGCAGTCAGAAAAAAGCGATGCAATCTTTTATCATTGCTCAGCAACGTTGCGCTAGCACCCGTGATATCCCAAATGGTGTGATAGCCACGATCATCCATAAAGCGTGCTCCTGCTCAAGGAAAATAAAGGGGCGGCACGTAGCCGCCCCCTTGTTTACCACATGCACACACCCTTGGTGGTGACGCCAGTTACATCGGTCTTGAACAGTTCGATTGCAGATTTCATGTGTGAACTCCTTTCAGGTTTTTGGAATTACCCTTGCATCGCTTGGGCAACTACAACCTAAGGCTAATCCAGCATCACACTCAATATCCAAGTTGTAACAACGCCAAGGCCTGCGGGGTGGATCGAACCAAGGCCCAGGAACATTCCTACAAGTTCACTTTATGGAGGCGGGACATCTTCCACTGTGCAACCCTGCGACACAGAGCACTTCAGCATGTCACCTTTCAAGTTACGACTGGCCTACCGCATACATCGCAACGGCACCGAACTTAAACACGTTGTTTATAAGTAACGAGTTATTGCAGCGTCTCAGAAGCAGCCATTTGCCGCTGCCTCAGCCCAGCTGCACTGGCAGCAGTGCGGCGCCAGCTCTCTGCTACACTGACAGGGCTGAATGGAGGATCCTGCCATGTCCGAAAGAGAGCTCACCACCCTCCTGTCGCTGATGAACCAGCGCCAGGCCTGCCTGAGCAGTGCCTGCAAGGAGATAGCCGACTGGATCGACCGGCAGGGCGACGTGCCCGCCGCCGGCAAGATCCGCGCAAGTCTCAAGGCCCTGGAGGCCGATGAGGCCCAGGTCCGCAGGACCTTGACCTCGCTGACCCTCGACAGGCCGCTGCCCAGGTTTCGCAGCTGATTGAACCGGGGGCTGCCTTGCAGCCCATCGCGACACAAGGCCGCTCCCCAGGGGATACGCGTTCTCCTGTGGGAGCGGCCTTGTGTCGCGATGGGGCGCAAAGCGCCCCCAAAGGGTTCAGCCTGATCAGTGCTTCATGTGCATGTGATCATGCCCACCGCCCGCTTCGGCGTTGAGTGCACGCACGTCGGCCTGCACGTCCAGGGTTTCCTTGACCCCCTTGGCATCCTCGATGGTCAGGGTCAGCGGCACTTTCTCGCCTTCCTTCACCTGGTTGTTCAGGCCCATCAGCATCACATGCAGGCTATTCGGGTCGAGGGTCACTGCCTTGCCGGCCGGCAATTCAACCGCCTTGACCTCACGCATGCCCATCACGTCGCCGTTCATGGTCATCTCGTGCACCTGCACAGTCTTGGCCACAGGCGACGCCACGCCCACCAACTGGCTGTCGCTGCTGGCAGTCAAGGTCATGAAGGCGCCAGTGGACTGCTGGTGCGGCACAGTCGCACGAACCCAGGCATCACTCACGGTCGTCTGGGCCAGGGCCGGTAACCCCAGCCCCATCAGCACCAGGGCAGCCAAACCGCGTTTGATCGGTTGCATCGACATTCAGCAAATCTCCATCAGGGTGACCAGGTCTTCGGCGCATTCCTTGGCAGTCAGGGAATGGCCCAGGCTCAGGCGCAGGGTGCCACGCGTATCGTAGACGTAGCTGGTAGACGAGTGAGAGACGGTGTAGGTATCACCGGCCGGTACCTTCTCGTAAAACACCTTGAATTCCTTGGCCACCGCGGCGATTTCCTCGGGGGTGCCGGTCAGCGCGGTGAACGACGGGTCGAACGCCTTGACGTAGGCATCGAGCACTTCGGGGGTGTCGCGCTCCGGGTCCAGGGTGATCAGCACCACCTGGAACAGGTCGCGATCGCGGCCCTTCAGCAGCTGGCGGATTTGCGCCGCACGCGCCAGAGTGGTCGGGCACACCGCCGGGCACTGGGTGAAGCCGAAGAAGATCATCGGCATGCTGCCGTAGAAACTCGACAGGGTGCGCACATTGCCTTGGGTGTCCTTGAGGCTGAACTTGCGCCCAAGGATCTCGTTGCTCATGTTCTTGCCGTGCTTGAACTCGAGCCCCCGGGCCGGGCTGCAGCCTGCCAGCAGGCCAAGCCCGAGAACGCCCATCCCGGCGACAACTGCGCGCCGGGTATACAGATCATTCATGAAACCATCCTTTACAGGGAAGGTGCCGACCCTCGGGACGGGCCGGTCGAAAAACCGGGGCATTCTGGCACGACACCCCGAGGGGTTCTACCCGACGAAGGCAAGGTTCGGCTGCAGCCCTTTGAATACGGGCTGCGGCCTGTTGTCGCAGGGGTTGAAACGGTAACACTTTGTTGCTAAGGCCAGGCCAGGTTGCGCAGTCGTTGTGGGAGCGGCCTTGCGTCGCGAAGGGCTGCGTAGCAGCCCCGGGATGCTGGCGCCGAAGCTGATATTGCCGGGGCCGCTTCGCGGCCCTTTCGCGACGCAAGGCCGCTCCCACACACAACAGGCCGCGCCTGCCTCTACATCAGTAGTAGGCGTTCTCTTTCTGGCTGTGGTCAGTCACGTCACGCACGCCCTTCAGTTCGGGAATACGCTCGAGCAGGGTGCGCTCGATGCCTTCCTTGAGGGTGACATCGGCCTGGCCGCAGCCCTGGCAACCACCACCGAACTGCAGCACGGCAATGCCGTCGTCGACCACGTCCACCAGGCTCACCTGGCCGCCGTGGCTGGCCAGGCCGGGGTTGATCTCGGTCTGCAGGTAGTAGTTGATACGCTCGTTGATCGGGCTGTCTTCGTTGACCATCGGCACCTTGGCATTCGGCGCCTTGATGGTCAGCTGGCCACCCATGCGGTCGGTGGCATAATCGACCAGTGCATCTTCCAGGAAGGGCACGCTGACCGCGTCCAGGTAGGCGGTGAAGCTCTTCAGCCCCACGGCGGTGTCGTCAGGCTTCTCTTCGCCCGGCTTGCAGTAGGCGATGCAGGTTTCGGCGTACTGGGTGCCCGGCTGGGTGATGAAAATGCGAATGCCGATGCCAGGCGTATTCTGCTTGGACAGCAGATCGGCCAGGTAGTCATGGGCGGCGTCGGTAATGGTTATAGCGCTCATGTAGGTTCCTCACAGACTTGCGGCCAAGTGTACGCCAACCCGGCCTTCGAACAAAGTCCTAGTATTTGACTCGGGAAAGCGCATATTCAGGGGCCCGCCCCCGTGGCGCCGCCAGCCAGGCCTGCATGCGCCGGTACAGGCCGCGCTCCAGCCACTGGTAGCTGAACCACGACATTAGTCCAATGGACGGCACGCACAGGGCGAACACCAGGTACGGGTTCAACTGCAGGCGCTGGCAGGCGAACCAGCCGGCGTACAGCACCAGTACATGGACCAGGTACACCGAATACGAACAGTCGCCCAGCGCCTTGAGCAACCGGTTGCCGCGAAACACAGGCTCCAGGGCGACGAAGGCCAGCACGATCATTGCGCTCGGCACGCCCCAGTGCAGCAAGCGCCGGGAAGCGTCCAGGTGGTAGATGGCAAGGGCTGCCACCGCCAGCAACGCCAATGGCAGCCAGCGGCCCTGGTGGATCAGCCCGCGACGGTACAGCACGCCCAGGCCGATGCCGAGCAGGAATTCGTAGATGATGTCATTGTTGTAGAAGCGGCTGAGCACGCCCAGCCGGCCCATTATCTCGCTGGCCAGCAGCAGCGCGGCAGTGACCAGCAACTGGTGATGGCGCTGACGCACCAGGAAGGCCAGGCCGAACAGCAGGTAGAAGAACATTTCGAAGTTCAGCGTCCAGCCCACGTTCAGGGTCGGGTACAAGCCGTAGCCACCGGGGTTTTCCGCCGGGATGAACAGCAGCGACAGCAGCAGGTGATGCCAGGTGAATGCCTGGTGCGGCATCCATTGGCTGCAGACCAGCAGCAGGGTTGCCATCAGTGCCGTATAGAACCAGTAGGCCGGGACGATGCGCAACGCCCGGTTGAGCAGGAACTGGCGGGGCTCGATGGCCTTGTCGCAAGTCGACAGGTAAATGACCAGCCCGCTAATGACGAAAAAGATGTCGACGCCTGCGGCGCCGCGGTCGGTGAACAGTTGGCCGATAGGGCCGGAGGCTTGGAAGTCGAAGAATATCTGCATGAAATGGTGGCAGACCACCACCCAGGCGGCGAACGCCCGCAGTGCCTGAAGCGAATACAGCATGGAGTACCCTGCAATTGCCGGTGCATTGAGGCCCGGCGAGCGCACCGCGCTCGTTCGCGGGCTTGCCCGCTCCCACAGGGCTCATGCCATGCCCGAAAGCACTGCAATTGCTGTGGGAGCGGGCAAGCCCGCGAATGGGGCTGCACAGCAGCCCCCGGACCACCCACCCATTCCGACCGCAGGGTAATCGGAAAGGTCAGCCCGACCGATCAGAGGTTCTCGTAGCGGTTCATGTCCAGCACGCCCGCCTCGACCGGCTCGGTCTCCTTGATGTAGCTGTTCAGGTCATGGAAGTAGCGCCAGAACTCAGGATGACTGCGGCGCACACCCCAGCGCATGACGATGCGCTCGAACCTGGCCGGGTCATCCTTGGCATACTCCATGTCCTCGACGAACTCCGGCACATCCCGGGTCGGGATGTTGAAGATGAAGTTGGGGTAGCTGCTGAGCACGCCCGGGTACAGGGTCAGGGTATCCAGCCCCGGCTGGTAGCGGTACGCCTCGCCCAGCAGGAACGCCACGTTGCTGTGCGCGCGGTTGCGCAGCAGGCTGTACACCTGGCGCTGGCCGCCCTGCCCTTCGATGCGCAGCATGGTCGCTTCGGGCAGCTGGTTGATCACCTTCAACCCGGCAGCCGGGCGCGACACCAGGCGGCTGAGCGATTGCTCGGCATTGCGGAACTCATCGCTCACCTGCGGCCGTGAACAGAACGCGCCCTGGCAGCGGTTGATCGGGTCAGACGCGGCATTCAGGCTGCCGGTGCGCTGCAACAGCTTCAGGCCGAAGTCACGCTTGGGGTCGCGCGGGTCGAGCGGGATACCGCTCGGGGTATCGGTGTCGATGTCTTCATAATCCATCCACATCTTCACCTTGCCGCTGTTCTGGTACCAGTCGCCGAGAATCGCCTTGCGCTGGTCGGCCGGCATCAGGCGCAGGAAGTTGATCTCGGCGCCGTTGCGGATAAGGTCGAAGTACAGGCGCGTCTGCAACTGGTGCGAGACGTTGCCGAACACATCGAAGTTGACCGCCAGCTGGTAATAGGTGCGCTCGAACAACGGGTAGTCGAACAGCCACACGGTCAGCGGCACGTCACCGATCAGGCCCTTGGTGACCGAGGCGCTGTCGAAGTGGCGGAAAATGCTCAGCAACGCGTTGTCGTTACCGGCCCACAGCGTCGCCCAGCCCGGCGCCGGCATGTCGGCATAGGCTTCGCGGCGCAGCTTTTCGTACTCGTTGCGTTTGTCACGGTAGGCGTGCCACAGGCTCAGCACGCTGCCCACGTCATCGATCTGCCCAGGCATCGCCAGCAACGGCGTGGCCTTGCCACGGTACTCGGCATCGGTGATGTAGCGGTCGTGGGCCGGTTCCTGGAACAATGCCCAGAAGTTGTCGCGGATCACGTCGGTGGCAATCTGCCCACGGCATACCGGGCCACGGATGAAGGTCCGCACGAAGTACTCGGCGTTATCCAGCATGAACTGGTAGCGCGCCACTGCCGGGATCGCTTCGAAGGTTTCGAACGGGTTGGCCCGGTGGCGCGGGCCATAGCCTGGCAGTGCAGCGGCATGCCAGTCACCGGCATAGAACAGCTGCTTGACCCGCTTGAGCTTCTGCGGCCCCATCGGGTAGGTGATGTGCGTCTTGTGCACGATCACGCCCTGCACCGGAATCAACCGGTAGTAAAAGTCGGTGCCCGGCGGGTCATTCGGGCGGCGCGTGGCGATCAGATCGACCGGCTGGCCGCTCGGCGTGCGCGAACGTACCCACTGGAAGAAGTGGCCCTGCTCGCCACCGACGAAGTAGATATGCGCCAGGAACAGGTGCTCGTACAGCCAGCGGCCGACCAGCGCCTCGGTGGAACCCGGGCGGTTGAGCAGCTCTTCCCAGTCGGCGATCTGCTTGGCTTCAGCCGCGCTCGGCTTGATCGGCTGGTACTCGACCGGCGCACCGGCGGCCAGCCAGCGGCGCATGGTGTCGTATTCCTTGTCGGTCAGCCCGGTCACCGCCAGTGGCATGCCTTCCCTGGGGTGGGCGCCGGCATAGGCATCGAACTCATGCGGCAGCGGGCACATGTTGTTGCGGTTCAGGCCCAGGACGATGTCCTCGGGCAGCTTGGCGTTGGGCGTGAGCGGGGTCTTGTGCCCAAGCTCGAGCATGCGCGCCATCAGCGCGGCCTGGCTACCCTGGCTATCGAGCACCGAGTAGAAGCCCTTCTTGCGCCACTCGCCCTCGCTGTGGGCGTCGTAGAACAGCCGCGTGGTGGGGACTGCCTTGCTGCGCTCGCCCTGGTACACCGGAACCTTGGTGGCCCCGCGCACCGCGCCTTCGGGGCTTTCCAGCTTCAGTTGGCAGGCGGCGTCGTTGCAGGCGTGGCAAGCCACGCATTTCTCGGTGAAGATCGGTTGAATGTCCCGGGTGTAGGAAATAGCCGGGCTCGACTGGGGGGCTTGCCCGAACGCCACACTGCTGACGAGCAGGGCGAAAACGCCGGCAAGAATACGATGCACCATGTGCGGAAAGTCCTGGGTATTGAAAGCCATCACGATGTGTTGCCTGGTCGTCCTGGGGTGCCCTGCTTTGCCGTCGCCCGCCAACATGAGCCATTTTCATGCAAATGGGCGATGTGCCTAAAAACCGCGCAGCTTTGTTATGATTCTGCACCTTCTGAAATTTGCCCGACCAGGTAGTTCCTATGTCCGACCGCAGCGCTCGTCTCCAAGCACTCCAGAACGCACTCAAAGAGCGCATCCTGATCCTCGACGGCGGCATGGGTACTATGATCCAAAGCTACCGGCTCGAGGAACACGACTATCGTGGCACGCGGTTCGCCGATTGGCCAAGCGATGTCAAGGGTAACAACGACCTGTTGCTGCTCAGCCGCCCGGACGTGATCGCCGCCATCGAGAAGGCCTACCTGGATGCCGGTGCCGATATTCTCGAAACCAACACCTTCAATGCCACGCAGATTTCCCAGGCCGACTATGGCATGGAATCGCTGGTCTACGAGCTGAACGTCGAGGGGGCGCGCATCGCCCGCCAGGTGGCCGATGCCAAGACCCTGGAAACCCCGCACAAGCCACGCTTCGTCGCTGGCGTGCTCGGCCCTACCAGCCGCACCTGCTCGATTTCCCCGGACGTCAACGACCCCGGCTACCGCAACGTCACCTTCGATGAGCTGGTAACGAATTACATCGAGGCGACCCGCGGCCTGATCGAAGGCGGCGCCGACCTGCTGCTGATCGAGACCATCTTCGACACCCTCAACGCCAAGGCGGCGATCTTCGCCGTGCAGCAGGTGTTCGAGGAAGACGGCATCGAACTGCCGATCATGATTTCCGGCACCATCACCGACGCCTCGGGCCGTACCCTGTCAGGCCAGACCACCGAGGCATTCTGGAACTCGGTGCGCCACGCCAAGCCGATTTCCGTGGGCCTTAACTGCGCCCTTGGCGCCAAGGACCTGCGCCCCTACCTGGAAGAACTGGCGACCAAAGCCGACACCCATGTCTCGGCCCACCCCAATGCCGGCCTGCCGAACGCCTTCGGTGAATACGACGAAACCCCGGCGGAAATGGCCGTGGTGGTCGAGGAATTCGCTGCCAGCGGCTTCCTCAACATCATCGGCGGCTGCTGCGGCACCACCCCGGGGCATATCCAGGCGATCGCCGAGGCCGTGGCCAAGTACAAGCCACGGGAAATCCCGGAAATCGCCAAGGCTTGCCGCCTGTCGGGCCTGGAGCCGTTCACCATCGACCGCCAGTCGCTGTTCGTCAACGTCGGCGAGCGTACCAACATCACCGGTTCCGCCAAGTTCGCCCGGCTGATCCGAGAAGAGAACTACACCGAGGCCCTGGAAGTCGCCCTGCAGCAGGTCGAGGCCGGCGCGCAGGTAATCGACATCAACATGGACGAAGGGATGCTTGACTCCCAGGCTGCCATGGTCCGTTTCCTCAACCTGATCGCCGGCGAACCGGACATCTCGCGCGTGCCGATCATGATCGACTCGTCCAAGTGGGAAGTGATCGAAGCGGGCCTGAAGTGCATCCAGGGCAAGGGCATCGTCAACTCCATTTCCATGAAGGAAGGCGTCGAGCAGTTCAAGCACCACGCCCGCCTGTGCAAGCGCTATGGCGCTGCCGTGGTGGTGATGGCTTTCGACGAGGTCGGCCAGGCCGACACTGCCGCGCGCAAGAAGGAAATCTGCCAGCGCAGCTACGACATCCTGGTCAATGAAGTGGGCTTCCCGCCGGAAGACATCATCTTCGACCCGAACATCTTCGCCGTCGCCACCGGCATCGAAGAGCACAACAACTACGCAGTCGACTTCATCGAGGCCTGTGCCTACATCCGTGACCACCTGCCGTACGCCCTGAGTTCGGGCGGTGTGTCCAACGTGTCGTTCTCGTTCCGTGGCAACAACCCGGTGCGTGAGGCGATCCACTCGGTATTCCTCTACCACGCGATCCAGAACGGCCTGACCATGGGTATCGTCAACGCCGGCCAGCTGGAGATCTACGACGAGATCCCGGCAGCACTGCGTGAAAAGGTCGAGGACGTGGTGCTCAACCGCACCCCGCACGGTACCGACGCGCTGCTGGCGATTGCCGACGACTACAAGGGCGGCGGCGCCACCAGGGAAGTGGAAAACGAAGAATGGCGCTCGCTGCCGGTGGAAAAACGCCTGGAGCACGCACTGGTCAAAGGCATCACCGCGTTCATCGTCGAAGACACCGAGGAATGCCGCCAGCAGTGCGCCCGCCCGATCGAGGTGATCGAGGGCCCGCTGATGAATGGCATGAACGTGGTCGGCGACCTGTTCGGCGCGGGCAAGATGTTCCTGCCCCAGGTGGTCAAGTCGGCCCGTGTGATGAAACAGGCGGTAGCCCACCTGATCCCGTTCATCGAAGCCGAGAAAGGCGACAAGCCGGAAGCCAAGGGCAAGATCCTGATGGCCACCGTAAAAGGCGACGTGCACGACATCGGCAAGAACATCGTCGGCGTGGTGCTGGGCTGTAACGGCTACGACATCGTCGACCTCGGCGTGATGGTGCCGGCCGAGAAGATCCTGCAAACCGCCCGCGACGAGAAGTGCGACATCATCGGCCTGTCCGGCCTGATCACGCCATCGCTGGACGAGATGGTCCACGTTGCACGCGAAATGCAGCGTCAGGGCTTCCAGTTGCCGCTGATGATCGGCGGCGCCACCACCTCCAAGGCGCACACCGCGGTCAAGATCGAGCCCAAGTACAGCAATGACGCCGTGGTCTACGTCACCGACGCTTCGCGCGCCGTGGGCGTTGCCACCCAGTTGCTGTCCAAGGAACTGAAAGCCGGCTTCGTCGAAAAAACCCGCCAGGAATACGAGGAAGTACGCGAGCGCACCGCCAACCGCAGTGCCCGCACCGAGCGCCTGAGCTATGCCCAGGCCATCGCCGCCAAGCCGCAGTACGACTGGGCTGGTTACCAGCCAGCGGTGCCCTCCTTCACCGGCGTCAAGGTGCTGGAGGACATCGACCTGCGCACCCTGGCCGAGTATATCGACTGGACCCCGTTCTTCATCTCCTGGGACCTGGCCGGCAAGTTCCCGCGCATCCTCACCGACGAAGTGGTCGGCGAGGCTGCCACGGCGCTGTACAAGGATGCCCGCGAGATGCTCGACAAGCTGATCGACGAAAAGCTCATCAGCGCCCGCGCGGTGTTCGGCTTCTGGCCGGCCAACCAGGTGGCCGATGACGATATCGAGGTGTACGGCGAAGACGGCCAGGCCCTGGCTACCCTGCACCACCTGCGCCAGCAGACCATCAAGCCGGACGGCAAGCCCAACTGGTCGCTGGCCGATTTCGTCGCGCCGAAGGCCAGTGGCGTTACCGACTACGTGGGCGGTTTCATTACCACCGCCGGCATTGGTGCCGAGGAAGTGGCCAAGGCCTATCAGGACAAGGGCGACGACTACAGCTCGATCATGGTCAAGGCCCTGGCCGACCGCCTGGCCGAGGCCTGCGCCGAATGGCTGCACGAGCAGGTGCGTAAAGAGCACTGGGGTTATGCCCGCGACGAACACCTGGACAACGAGGCGCTGATCAAGGAGCAGTACCGCGGCATTCGCCCGGCCCCCGGCTACCCGGCCTGCCCGGACCACACCGAGAAGGAAACGCTGTTCCGCCTGCTTGATGGCACGGCCATCGGCGAGACCGGGCCGAGCGGCGTGTTCCTCACTGACCACTTCGCGATGTTCCCGGCGGCGGCGGTCAGCGGTTGGTACTTTGCCCACCCGCAGGCGCAGTACTTTGCCGTGGGCAAGGTCGACAAGGACCAGATCGAGCGTTACAGCGCGCGCAAGGGGCAGGATGTGAGTGTCAGCGAGCGCTGGTTGGCGCCTAACCTGGGTTACGACAGCTGAATTTGCGTTGGCTTCTTCGCGGGCTTGCCCGCTCCCACAAGGACCGCACTGCTCTTCAGGGCTGCGCAGTACCTGCGGGAGCGGGCAAGCCCGCGAAGAGGCCGGCAAAGCCAACCTCAGCCTCATTGCCTACACTGTCCCTGATTGCCTCTGATTTCCTCAGGAGCCACCATGGACGATCCCAGCCAGGGCAAGCCCCCGACCTTCTGGCAGATGCTGCACAGCATCCTCGCTGCCGCCTTCGGCGTGCAAAGCGGCAAGAACCGCGCCCGCGACTTCACCCACGGCAAGGCCAGCCATTTCATTGCGCTGGGGACGCTGTTCACCCTGGTGTTCATTGCCGTGCTGATCGGCCTGGTGCAGTTGGCCCTGCACCTTGCTCGCTAGCCGGTGCGGCCTCTTCGCGGGCCCTTGAGGCTTGCGCCGTACCTCTGGGAGCGGGCAAGCCCGCGAAGAGGCCGGTGCCGGCAAAGCAAAAACACCTGCGGGATTCCCTCCCGCAGGCGCTCTGGCTGCTTCATGGTCTTGAAAACACGTCTACTGGTGGCTGACCCAATACACGGCAGTGACCACCACCAGAACGATCAGGCAGAGGATCGCCCAGGCATCGACGCTGCTGTCAGCTTTGCGGACCTTGGTTGAGTTTCCCATTGCATTGCCTCTTGTAGTGGTTATGGGAATGCACGTCACCCCAAGCAGTTAAGACGAGCAATGCCCTTCACTCAAGCAGGGTCTTTCAATAATTGATCGGTGACGTCAGAAAGGGGTACTGATAGCCAGGCGGCCGCCCTTCGGCGCTGTACTGCTGGAAATCGACGCCATAGTCGGCCCGCTCCAGCAGTTTCAGCCAACGCTTTGCCCTGTCCTGATCGATCAGCTGCAACACCGGCATGCGATGCTCGCGCAGGCCGTCGCGGTTCACCGCCAGCCCCAGGGCGTCATCGTGCAGCATCACCATGGCCCAACCGCCAAGCGTGAAATGCCCGCCCATCAGCACGCTCAGGCGCCCGTCGATACGTGCCCGCAGGGCATCCGGCGAGCTGTTGATGGCGCTGAACAGCACATCACGCCCCGGCTTGCGCCCCGCCTCCTCGAACGCCTGCATGGCACCAAAAGCCATCTCGTCATTGGCCGACCACACCAGGCGAGTGGCGGGGTAGCGCTCCAGCAGCTGCTGTGCCTGCTCATAGGCGCGCTGGCGGCTCCAGCCGCCATACACCATTTGACGCAGACGCACCTGGGGGAAATCGGCCAGGGCGCGGCGCATGCCCGCCTCGCGCAGCTGCGAGGCCGGCGTGGTCTTGACCCCGGCGAAGGCCACCAGGTCCACCGGCCCGCTGTCGCGGGGCAACTGCGCGACCATCTGGCGCAACATCTGGAAGCCCGCCTGCTCGTCGTTGGCCGTCAAGGTGCCCAACAGCTCGGCATACTTGTCGGGCTGGGCCTCGATGCTGCGTGCCTGGCTGGCAGTAAGGCCGTTGTTGACCAGAAACAGCTTGACCCCGCTGCCACGCGACAGGCGGATGATCTCCGGCGCCACGTATTGCTCGTTGACCAGCACCAGGTAATCCGGCCGCTGCGGCCCGCTCAGGATCGACCTGGCATGGGTCAGTGCCAGGTCGGCGCGGCGCTCGCTGTATTCCACGCGCAGGCTCATGCCCAGCTCGTCCGCGGCGGCCTGCATGAAGCGGGTGTAACTGGTCCAGAACGTCTCGGTGGACAGCCCCGGGTTGATGAAAACCACCGAAGCCGGCTGCGCGCTTGCCGCCAGCGGCAAGGCAAGACACAAGCTATGGCACAACGCCTTGAGCATGGGCTGACATCCCTGCGAAGCAAACAGCGGATTATAAACGCCAGGCCACGCCCAGCGCACAAATGGCAGTCAGTCTCACATAGTCCAATTGGTTCTTTTCATATGCAAAAACATCACTTTAGCGCATAAACACAACCTGCTATCGTTCCTCGGCTCCGAAGCGGAGTGCGCGGCCGTGCGCGCGAATAGCTGCATGCCTGAGACAGGACTTTTATGTACGTATACGACGAGTACGATCAGCGGATCATCGAGGACCGCGTCAAGCAGTTCCGTGATCAGACCCGCCGCTATCTGGCCGGTGAGCTGAGCGAAGAAGAATTCCGCCCTCTGCGCCTGCAGAACGGCCTTTACATCCAACGTTTCGCACCGATGCTGCGTGTCGCCGTGCCGTACGGCCAGCTTAACGCCACCCAGGTCCGCACCCTGGCCAAGATCGCCCGCGACTACGACAAGGGCTACGCCCACATCTCCACCCGCCAGAACGTGCAATTCAACTGGCCGGCACTGGAAGACATCCCCGACATCCTCGCCGAACTGGCCACCGTGCAGATGCATGCGATCCAGACCAGCGGCAACTGCCTGCGCAACACCACCACCGACCAGTTCGCCGGTGTGGCCGCAGACGAAATCGTCGACCCGCGCCCGTGGTGCGAAATCGTCCGTCAGTGGACCACCTTCCACCCGGAATTCGCCTACCTGCCGCGCAAGTTCAAGATCGCCATCAACGGCTCGCAGGAAGACCGCGCCGCCATCGAAGTGCACGACATCGGCCTGGAGCCGGTGCGCAATGCGGCAGGCGAACTGGGCTTCCGCGTGCTGGTCGGTGGCGGCCTGGGCCGTACCCCGGTGGTGGGCTCGTTCATCAACGAGTTCCTGCCGTGGCAGGACCTGATCAGCTACCTCGATGCCATCCTGCGCGTGTACAACCGTTACGGTCGCCGTGACAACAAGTACAAGGCGCGGATCAAGATCCTGGTCAAGGCCCTTACCCCGGAAGTGTTCGCCGAGAAGGTCGAGGCCGAAATGGTCCACCTGCGTGGCGGCAGCACCACCCTGACCGAAGCCGAAGTGCAGCGTGTATCGCGCCACTTCGTCGACCCGGCCTACCTGCCCCTGGACAACGTCGACTACGCCGCCCAGGACGCCGAGTACCCGGGTTTCGCCCGCTGGCGCTCGCGCAACACCCGCGCCCACAAGCGCCCTGGCTACGTGGCCGTGACCCTGTCGCTGAAGCCCACCGGCGTTGCCCCGGGCGACCTCACCGACAAGCAGCTGGACGCCGTGGCCGACCTGGCCGAACGCTACAGCTTCGGCTTCCTGCGTACCTCGCACGAGCAGAACATCATCCTCGCCGACGTCGAGCAGCGCCAGCTGCACGCGCTGTGGCTGGAACTGCGCGAAAGCGGCTTCGCTACCCCGAACATCGGCCTGTTGACCGACATCATCTGCTGCCCGGGTGGTGACTACTGCTCGCTGGCCAACGCCAAGTCGATCCCGATCGCCGAATCCATCCAGCGCCGCTTCGACGACCTGGATTACCTGTTCGACATCGGCGAAATCGACCTGAACATCTCCGGCTGCATGAACGCCTGCGGCCACCACCACGTGGGCCACATCGGCATCCTCGGCGTGGACAAGAAGGGCGAAGAGTTCTACCAGGTGTCGCTGGGCGGCAATGCCGCACGTGGCGCTAGCCTGGGCAAGATCCTTGGCCCGTCCTTCGCCCAGGACGACATGGCCGATGTGATCGAGAAGCTGATCGCCGTGTACGTCGAGCAACGTACCGAGGAAGAGCGTTTCATCGACACCTACCAGCGTATCGGCATCGACCCCTTCAAGGAACGCGTCTATGCAGCGAATCATTAAGAACAACCAGATCGTCGACGAAACCTGGCATTTGCTGCCCAAGGAAACGTCCTTTGACGAGCTGACCAACTGCGACGACTACATCGTTCCGCTGCAGATGTGGCGCGACCATGCCCATGTGCTCAAGGCCCGCGATGGCGGCCTGGGCGTGTGGCTGGACAGCGATGAGCAGGCAGAAGAAATCGGCGAGGACGTGCATCACTTCCAGGTCATCGCGCTGAACTTCCCGGCCTTCACCGACGGGCGCAACTACTCCAATGCGCGCCTGCTGCGTGACCGCTACAAGTTCAAGGGCGAGCTGCGCGCCATTGGCGACGTGCTGCGCGACCAGCTGTTCTTCATGGCGCGTTGCGGTTTTGACGCGTTCGCCATCCGTGCCGACAAGGACCCGGAAGACGCGCTGCAAAGCCTGAAGGACTTCTCGGTAACCTACCAGGCTGCCACCGACGAGCCGCTGCCGCTGTTCCGCCGCCGCTGATCGTCACCTAGCGATGCCAGACGGCCCGCCTCCATGGCGGGCCGTTTCGTTTCCCGACCCGGCCTCTTCGCGGGCTTGCCCGCTCCCACAGGAATGCCACTGTGGTGTACCTGTGGGAGCGGGCAAGCCCGCGAAGAGGCCAGCACAGGACAAAACCGATATTCCAGCAACACAGTCACGACTTGCCCGCCGATTCTTGACTGCGAGTCAAATGACCTTGGCCCCACCCCACCTTAATCAATCCCCCTCAAACCCGCACACTGCTGCCCACACGAAGAGCGTCGAACCCGAGCGACCAGGCTCGGTTCGGCTCACCCCTCACTCACCAGGAGCAGATCCATGAGCATTCCATCCTTCGGCCTCGGCACCTTCCGCCTCACCGGCCAGGCCGTCATCGATTCGGTCAAGTCGGCCCTGGAACTGGGCTACCGGGTCATCGACACCGCACAGATCTACCAGAACGAAGCCGACGTCGGCCAGGCCATCGTCGAAAGCGGCGTACCGCGCAACGAGCTGTTCATCACCACCAAGATCTGGGTCGAAAACTACGCCGCCGACAAGCTGATCCCCAGCCTGCGCGACAGCCTGCAAAAACTGCGCACCGACTACGTCGACCTGCTGCTGATCCACTGGCCAGCCCCAGGCAACGGCGTTGAGCTGCCCGAATACATGGCCGCCCTGGCCGAAGCCAGGAAGCTGGGTTTGACCCGCCAGATCGGTGTGTCCAATTTCAATATCGACCTGACCCGCCAGGCCATCGAAGTGGTCGGCAAAGGCGAAATCGCCACCAACCAGATCGAACTCAGCCCGTACCTGCAGAACGCCAAGCTGACTGCGTTTCTCAAGGAGCAAGGCATCACCGTCACCTCGTACATGACCCTGGCCTACGGCAAGGTGCTGAAAGACCCGGTACTGGCCGACATCGCCGCCAAGCACAAGGCCACCGTCGCCCAGGTTGCCCTGGCCTGGGCCCTGCAGCTGGGCTACGCGGTGATCCCGTCGTCGACCAAGCGCGAAAACCTGGCCAGCAACCTGCTCGCCCGTGACCTGAAGCTGGACGCCGACGACATGGCACGCATCGCCAGGCTCGAGCGCAATGGCCGCGAAGTCAGCCCTGACGGCCTGGCGCCACTCTGGGACTGATGCCATGACCACGCCCCTCGAACGCCTGACCGCGGGCGGCTTCAGTATCGGCCTGGAAGCGCCGCTGGACCACGACTGGACGCCCGCCGGTGATCAGGCGCGGCGCCGCGACGGCCGCCAGTTCGGCGAGCCGGACCTGGCCCGCCACGCAGAACTGGCACAACTGGCCGACCGCCTGGGCTACCGCGCCCTGTGGGTCCGCGATGTGCCGCTGTACGACCCGTCGTTCGGCGACGCCGCCCAGGTGTTCGAGGTGTTTGCGTACCTCGGCTACCTGGCCGGGGTAACCCGCGACATCCTGCTCGGCACGGCAGCCGTGGTGCTGCCGATTCGCGAACCACTGCTGACCCTGAAGTCGGCCAACAGCGTGCAGCGCCTAAGCGGTAATCGCCTGCTGCTGGGCGTGGCCAGTGGTGACCGGCCGGTGGAATACCCGCTGTTCGGGCGGGATTTCGAGGGGCGCGGCAACGCATTCCGCCAACAGGTCGCGCTGCTGCGTGATGGTGCCAATGGCCACCTGCCCGAAGGGTTGGCCGTATTACCTGGCACCGTCTCGCCGCTCCCGTTGCTGGTAGCCGGCCTGGCCCAGCAGAGCCCGGCATGGATCGGCAGCAACCTGGACGGCTGCCTGGCCTACCCCGGCACGCCGGACGACCACGGGCGGCGGGTCGCTGCCTGGCGTGCGGTAGCGGGCAACAAGCCCTACAGCAGCTTCATCCACCTGGACCTGGCGGACAACCCCGACGAACCGCTGCAACGCTGGCGCTTCGGTTTCCGCGGTGGGCGCAAAGCACTGGCGGCCGAACTGGGCGCCCTGCGCGCGGCGGGCGTCGACCATATCGGCCTGCACCTGCGGCGTAATGTGCGGCCGCTGGACGAAACCCTGCGCGAAATCGCCGAATACGTATTGCCACAATTCCATGAGACAAAAGCCCAACTGACGGAGGTCGCCCCATGCCAGGAGCATCCACAATGAAAGCCGGGCGCGTCCTGTTTGCACTGGCCATCGGTGCCTTCGGCATCGGCACCACCGAGTTCACCCCGATGGGCCTGCTGCCGGTGATCGCCCAAGGTGTCGACGTCAGCATCCCCAGCGCTGGCATGCTGATTACCGCCTACGCCATGGGTGTGATGGTCGGTGCGCCGATCATGACCCTGCTGTTCAGCCGTTTCGGCAAGCGGGCTGCGCTGATGGCGCTGATGGCCATCTTCACCCTCGGCAACCTGCTGTCGTCGCTGTCGCCGGACTACTACACGCTGCTTGCCTCGCGCCTGGTCACCAGCCTGAACCACGGCGCATTCTTCGGCCTGGGCGCGGTGGTGGCCGCCAGCGTGGTGCCCAAGGAGAAACAGGCCAGTGCCGTGGCCACCATGTTCATGGGCCTGACCATCGCCAACATCGGCGGCGTGCCGGCCGCCACCTGGGTCGGCCAGCAGGTCGGCTGGCGCATGGCCTTTGCCGGTACCGCGTTGCTGGGCCTGCTGGCCATGGCAGCGCTGTGGTATGCCCTGCCCAAGGGTGAACGCGGCAGCGTGCCGCACGTGCGCAAGGAACTGGCCGTCATCGCCCGCCCCAGCGTGCTGCTGGCGATGGCCACCACCGTGCTCGGTGCCGGCGCCATGTTCACCTTGTACACCTACGTGGCACCGGTACTGGCCGAACTGACCGGCGCCTCGGACAGCTTCGTCACCCTTGGCCTGGTGCTGATCGGTGTGGGCTTCACCCTGGGCAACAGCCTGGGTGGCCGCCTGGCCGACTGGTCGCTCGATGGTGCAGCGCGGATCTTCCTCGCGACACTGGCGGTGATCATGCTGCTGATGCCGCTGGTGCTGGGCAGCCATATCGGTGCCGCCATCGCCTTGCTGGTGTGGGGCATGTTCACCTTCGCCGTGGTACCGCCGCTGCAGATGCGGGTGATGATCGCCGCCATCGAAGCACCGGGGCTGGCCTCGTCGATCAACGTCGGCGCGTTCAACCTGGGCAACGCCGTGGGCGCGGCGCTGGGTGGTGCGGTGATCAGCCTGGACCTGGGCTATGCGGCAGTGCCGATGGCAGGTGGCATGCTTGCGGCTGCCGGGCTGCTGCTGGTTTGGCTGGGCGGGCGGAGCAAGGCTGCCGGGAAAACCGCAGCCGACGCTGCCTGATAGAGTCCCCCTTTGTGGGAGCGGCCTTGTGTCGCGAAAGGGCTGCATCGCAGCCCCGGCAATCTATGCATCACAGCTGAAATCCCGGGGCCGCGTTGCGGCCCTTTCGCGACACAAGGCCGCTCCCACAGGGATTGCGTAAACCTTCAGATTTGAGCAAGACAGTTGCCCGATCTCGAGCGGTCTGAATTGTTCCACGCACTGCAATTATGATGTGCCAGGCGCACCCATTTTCCGTTCAGCCAGCGGCTACTACTCTCCTACATGCCAATCGACCTGAGGAGAACCCCGATGTCCCGTCCCCCCCTGCCACCCTTCAACCGCGAAAGCGCCATCGAAAAGGTCCGCCTGGCCGAGGACGGCTGGAACAGCCGCGACCCGGCCAAGGTCGCGCTTGCCTATACCGTCGACACCGTCTGGCGCAACCGCGTCGAGTTCCCCCGCGGCCGTGCCGAGGTCGAGGCGTTCCTGAGGCGCAAATGGAACCGTGAACTGGAGTACCGCCTGATCAAGGAACTGTGGGCCTTCACCGGCAACCGCATTGCCGTGCGCTATGTCTACGAGTACCACGACGACAGCGGCCAGTGGTACCGCGCCCATGGCAACGAGAACTGGGAATTTGCCGACGACGGGCTGATGCAGAACCGTCACTCGAGCATAAACGAGCACCCCATCAGCGAAACCGAGCGCAAGTTCCGCTGGCCGTTGGGCCGGCGCCCGGATGATCACCCCGGGCTCAGCGAACTGGGGCTCTGATCAGCCCGGCGGCAGCATGATCCGTACTTCCAGCCCGCCACCCGGGCGGTTGGCCAGGGTCACGCTGCCCCCCTGTTCCAGCACGATGGCCCGTGCTGCGGGCAGGCCCAGCCCCACGCCACCGGTATGGCGGTTGCGTGAACCTTCGATACGGTAGAACGGCGCGAATACCTGCTCATGCAGCTCCGGCGCAATGCCCGGCCCGCGATCCTGCACGCTAATCTCGATCTGCCTGGCGCTTACCGACCACACCACCGTGGGCTCACTGCCATACTTCGCGGCATTGTCGATCAAGTTGACCAGCACGCGCTTGATACCTACCGGGCGCCCCGTGTACACACAGCGACGTGGCCCGCTGAGGCCGACCTCCACCCCTGCATCCTTGAAGTCGTCCACCACGGTCAGCAGCAACTCGCCCAGGTCGAATACAGTGGTCTGTTCCAGCCGTGCATCATCACGGAAAAACCCCAGCGCCGCATCGACCATCGCCTGCATTTCGTCGACGTCCTTGAACAGCTTGGCTTGTAGCTGGGCGTCGTCGATGAACTCGGCGCGCAAGCGCAGGCGCGTCAACGGTGCACGCAAGTCGTGGGAAATGGCCGCAAGCATCTGGGTGCGGTCGTTCAGAAAATGCTTGAGCTGTGCCTGCGTGGCATTGAACGCGAGAATGGCCTGACGCAGGTCGTGCGGGCCGACCACCGGAATGGGCGGGGCGTTGAAGTCCTTGCCAAAACGCCGCGCACCTTCGGCAAAGCGCTCCAGCGGCTTGGCCAGGTAGCGCGTGGCCAGCAGCGCGACAGCCAGGCTGGAAACCAGCATCAAGCCCAGGATGATCAGGTTGCGCGGCAGTTCATCCAGGCCCCAACTACGGCTGGTGGCGCGAAACAGCACCCAGGACCTGTCGGTCAGCTCGATCATCAGCGCGTAGCCACGTTCCGGTGCGAGCGCTGGCATGTCGGACGGTTCGAAAGCCTCGACCCTGGCATCGGGGCGCTTGAGCAGTGCGCGCAGGATAGGCGTGCCCTGGCTGAACTCGGCATCGACCAGCACGGGCACGCCCGCTTCGTCATGGCTGCGCAACCATCGCACGGAGTACGAGCCGTCGCCCGCCGCACTGGCGATGTTGGCACGCTGCGCCATGGGCGCGGCGTCGAGTATCCGGGTCACCGCTGCCACCTTCTCGATCACCCCGCTCTCCAGCAGCGGTGGCTGCGCCCAGACGCTCAGCAACAGGCTGAACAGCACCTTGAGCAGCAACAGGAACAGCATCGCCGTCAGGGTGGTCAGCGCGATCCAGCGGGCAATGGTGATTCTGGGCCGTGGCAGGGCCTGACGAACCCTGGCGAGCAGTTTCATCGCTTCGCCACCGTGGGCGTGAACAGGTATCCGGCATTGCGCAGGGTACGGATCAAGGGTTCGTTGCCGTTGTCGGTTTCAAGCTTGCGACGCAGCCGGCTCACCTGAACGTCGATGCTGCGGTCATAGGCGTCGTAGGCATCGCCACGGGCCATGTCCAGCAACTGCTGGCGGCTGAGCACCCGCCGAGGATGCTCGGCGAACACCAGCAGCAGCTCGAACTCACCGTTGGACAAGGGGATCATGACGTTGTCCGGCGAACGCAATTCACGCCGCACCACATCCAGCCGCCACCCGGCAAACTCCAGGGTCGCGCAGGCATGGTCCGCCGTGCCGCCGGCCGCTTCACCGGCACGGCGCAGTACTGCCCTCACCCGGGCCAGCAGCTCACGGGCGGCGAACGGTTTTGTCAGGTAGTCGTCTGCCCCCAGCTCCAGGCCAACCACCCGATCACTCAACTCGCCCATGGCGGTGAGCATGATCACGGCCACGTTGTGCTCGGCCAGCAAGCGCTGGCACAACACCAGGCCACTGTCGCCCGGCAGCATCACATCCAGAATGACCAGGTCCGGCACCCGCCGCTCAACGGCCTGCCAGAGCGCCTTGCCATCACTGGCCACGTCAACCTCGTAACCATGCTGGCAAAGAAACTTCTGCAGCAGGTCGAGCACCTCGACATCATCGTCGACTATCAGCAAATGGCTCACAAAAAGCACCGCAAAACAAGGTTACCAAGCGGTACTTTACGGCCATGGCCATGCGGCCGTCATATATTTCAATCCGGAAACAAAGTGTCGACACCGAGACAATCCGGACATTTCCGGGCAAAGAAAATTGCGCAGCATCGCCGCCAGTTCTTGCCAGGAATGCATCTATGTCCCGTTCATCGTCCGTCTCCCGTTCAGCGCGCTCTGCCGCGCTGGCCTTGTCGCTGCTAGCGGCGGGAGGCTACAGCCAACGCGCACCCGCCACGGCGGCCTGCGGCAATGTCGCCTACCAGGTCAGTGACCCGGCAGAGCCCGCCAACCGCGCCGTGTTCGCCTTCAACCGCAGGGTCGACGACTATCTGCTGGCCCCCGTCGCACGGGGCTACGCCGCGCTGCCCGGGTTTGCCCGCCAGGGCATGCACAACTTTGCCAGCAACTTCGGTGAGCCCAAGGTGTTCGTCAACGACCTGCTGCAGGGCAATGGCGAACGGGCGATGACCAGCCTCAGCCGCTTCATCTTCAACACCACCCTGGGTGTGGCTGGGCTGGTCGATGTGTCTGGCAAGATGGGGCTGAGCCAGCATCGCTCGGACTTTGGCCAGACCTTCGGGGTGTGGAACATTGCCGCTGGCCCCATCGTCGAGTTGCCCCTGCTGGGCACCCACAACCTGCGCGATGCCACCGGCACGCTGCTGGGCCTGGCGCTGGACCCGTTTGGCGGCAACAGCGATACCGTCGAAACCATGGCCAACGTAGCCACGGCCGGCGGCATCGTCGATGCACGGGCCGAAGCACTGCCATTGACCGCCGTGCTGCGCACCTGGCCTGACTACTACGTTGCGCTGCGTGACTACACCGCGCAGCGGCGCAGCAACCGGGTAGCAGAAGGCAAGGCCGGCGAGCCGGGGACGTGGCCGGTGGATTGTGCAGGGGGTGCCCGTGACCAATGATGCCCAAGCCGCGATGCTGCTGTTCAGGCGCCTGGAAGGCGCTGCCCGGCAACCGTTGTTGCTGCATGAACTGGAGGCACGGGTTTCTGCCGATGGCCGGAGCCTGGTGCTGAGCCGCTATCGCGAACGCCTTACCGCCGAGGGCAAGCCCTACCGGCACGAGGTTCATCGCAGCGTACCGATTGCCGCCTTGCTGCGCTGGGTGGCGCGGCAGGGTCAGTAAAATGGGGGCCGCTCTGGCGGCCCTTCGCGGGCACGCCCGCTCCCACAGGGACCGTGCAAGCAGCACAAATCCTGTGGGAGCGGGCGTGCCCGCGAAGGGCTGCAAAGCAGCCCACATTGGAGATGTCCGAAACGCGACAGTAGCTGCCTGTTCGGCGTGAGACAGGCAACCCAGGTATTGGCTAACCTGCCCCCGCAATGCCTTGTTCCCTTTCGCCAGAAGAAGATCGCCGATGACGACCTCCACCGCCTCCATGGCCGCCACCCCATCTGCCGACCAACCCCAGGGTTTTCTGATCCGTATCGTCGGCGCGGCCGCATTCGCCCACCTGCTCAACGACCTGATCCAGGCCGTGTTGCCCGCTATCTACCCGATGCTCAAGAGCGATTTCGCGCTGAGCTTTGCCCAGATCGGCTGGATCGCCCTCATCTACCAGGTGACCGCCTCCCTGCTGCAACCCTGGGTCGGCCTGTACACCGACAAGCACCCGCAACCCTACCTGCTGCCGGCTGGCATGTTGGTGACGCTGCTGGGCATCGCCCTGCTCGCCTTCGCCAGCACCTATGAAATGCTGCTGGTAGCCGCCGCGGTGGTCGGCGTGGGCTCGGCGACCTTCCACCCCGAAGCCTCGCGAGTAGCCAGGATGGCTTCCGGTGGGCGTTTCGGCACCGCGCAATCGACCTTCCAGGTCGGTGGCAATACCGGCTCGGCCCTCGGCCCGCTGCTGACCGCTGCCATCGTCATCCCCCATGGCCAGGCGGCCATTGCCTGGTTCATGCTGGCAGCCGCGCTGGCGGTATTCGTGCTGCTGCGGGTGACCGGCTGGACCGTGCGCCACGGCCAGACCCGGCTCAAGACCTTCGCCGGCCAACAGGCCCCCGGCCTGTCGCGCGGTGCCATGTGGCGCGCCGTGGCGGTTATCGCCGTGCTGATGTTCGCCAAGTTCGTCTACATCGCCTCGTTTACCAACTACTTCACCTTCTACCTGATCGAGCACTTCGGCCTGAGCGTGCAGCACAGCCAGTTGTACCTGTTCGTGTTCCTCGCGGCCGTGGCGCTGGGCACCTTCGCCGGTGGCCCTGTGGGTGACCGTATCGGGCGCAAGGCGGTGATCTGGGTCTCGTTCCTCGGCGTAGCGCCCTTCGCCCTCGCCCTGCCCTACGCCAACCTGGCCTGGACGGCGGTACTGGCAGTGGCCATCGGCCTGGTGATGTCCTCGGCTTTCGCCGCCCTGGTAGTGTATGCCCAGGAAGCCGTGCCGGGCCGGGTCGGCATGGTGTCGGGGGTGATGTTCGGGTTGATGTTCGGGATCAGCGGCATCGGCGCCGCCGGGCTCGGCGAGCTGGCCGACCAGCATGGCATCGAGTGGGTTTACCAGGCCATCTCGTTCTTGCCGCTGCTGGGGCTGGCCACCGCGCTGCTGCCGGCGACCCGCTCGCATGCCCGCCCAAGCCGCTGCTGTTAAAGTGGGCGTGCCGGGCTGCCAGTAAAAGGGGGCGAAATGCTGAAGCCGCAGCGTGAATTGCTGGTGGAGGTCGATCAGTGGACCTGGGAAGTGGGCAGCCGTGCGACGGACTACCCGACCGACTGGTTCATCGAACCTCACAGCCATGCCAAGCATCAACTGATCTATGCCAGCAAAGGCCTGATGATCGTCGAGTCCGGCAACGAACGCTGGACCGTGCCCCCCAGCCGCGGCGTCTGGATGCCCTGCGGCCAGGTGCATGCGATCCGCTGCGTGGGCGATGTGAAGATGCGCAGCGTGTTCGTGCGCAGCGACGCGGCAGTGCAGCTGCCACTGCAGAGCAAGGCCATCAGCATCTCGCCGCTGCTCAGCGAACTGATCAAGGCCTCCGTAGGCTTTAGCGCACCGTTTGCCGAAGACTCGCGGGAAGCCCGGGTGATGCGCCTGATCCTCGACGAGATCTGCGTGCTGCCAACCTTGCCGCTGAAGCTGTCGCAGCCCGGTGACAAGCGCCTGCAGGCGATCTGTTCGGCATTGCATGAGCGACCTGACGATAGAGCCACCGTGGCCGACTGGGGCCAGCAGCTGGGGGTCGACGAAAAGACCATCCAGCGCCTGTTTCGCAAGGAAACCGGCATGACCTTCGGCCAGTGGCGCCAACAGGCGCGGCTGATGCAGGCACTGGAGCGGATCGCCATGGGCGAGCGGATCATCGATGTGGCGGGGACGCTGGGGTATGACAGCCCTAGTGCCTTCGCCAGCATGTTCAAGCGCCAGTTCGGCATCACGCCGAGTCAGTTCTTCAAATAGCCTGTAGGAAACCTGTGAGATCGCCCCGGGTCGCCTGATCCTGCGCAGCAACCCTGCCAAGCCGTGTACAGTACCCCGTACAACAAAGTCCCCAAAAGGAGCCCGGCACATGAGCGTGACGCTGTCCCCCCTGCAGATCGACTGCGATTTCGATTCCGGCAACATCCAGGTGCTGGATGCCAGCAACCCGGCCAGGGTGCACCTGGCCATCCGCCCAGACACTCACAGCGGCCACTACCAGTGGTTCCACTTCAAGGTCAGCGGGCTGACGCCAGGCCAGGTCCATCGTTTCAGCCTCGACAATGCCTCCGGATCCTCCTACAAGAACGCCTGGAGCGGCTACAACGCCGTGGCCTCCTACGACCAGCAGACCTGGTTCCGCGTCCCCAGCCAGTTCGATGGCACGGCGCTGTCCTTCGAGGTCAAGGCCGAACAGCCACACATCTGGTTCGCCTATTTCGAGCCCTACCCGCGCGCGCGCCACAACCAGCTGATCGAACGTGCCCGGCAACTGCCAGGGGTCGAATTGCTCGCCAGTGGCCGCAGCGTACAGGGGCGCGACATTCCCCTGCTGCGCGCCGGTGACGGTGCCGCTGGCAAGCGCAAGCTGTGGCTGATTGCCCAGCAACACCCAGGCGAACACATGGCCGAGTGGTTCATGGAAGGCGTGATCGACCGCCTGCAGGCCAATGACACGGTGATCCGGCAATTGCTGGCAAAAGCCGACCTGTACCTGATCCCCAACATGAACCCCGACGGCGCCTTCCTCGGCCACCTGCGCACCAACTTCAAGGGCAAGGACCTCAACCGTGCCTGGCAGGACGCCAGCATCGAGTTCAGCCCCGAGGTGTTCTTCGCCCAGGCACAGATGAAGCAATACGGCGTGGATGCGTTCATCGACGTGCATGGTGACGAGGAGATTCCCCATGTGTTCACCGCGGCCTGCGAGGGCAACCCGGGCTACACGCCGCGGCTGGCCAAGCTGGAAGAGCAGTTCCGCAGCACCCTGTGCAGCCTGACCCGCGACTTCCAGACCGTGCATGGCTACACCCGCGACGAGCCAGGGCAAGCCAACACGACGCTGGCCTGCAATGCGGTGGGGATGGCCCATGACTGCCTGTCATTGACGCTGGAAATGCCGTTCAAGGACCATGACGACGCGCCGGATGCCGTCACCGGCTGGTCGGGGGCGCGCTCGAAGGCGCTGGCCGGGGCGGTGCTGGAGACATTGGCGAAGATGGTGGGTGATTTGCGCTGAGGCCCTTGGCTGACGCGCCCCCTGTGGGAGCGGCCTTGTGTCGCGAAAGGGCCGCAAAGCGGCCCCGGCGCTATCTGCGGTGAAGCTGAAATGTGGGGCCGCTGCGCGCCCCTTCGCGACACAAGGCCGCTCCCACAAAGAGCGCGTCAGCCGGGAGCCATGTCAGAACTGCACATCCAGAATCACGCTATCGGTATAGGTCGCTGCCGGCGGTGTAGCCTGGTCGGTGTAGACCTTGGCGTTGTAGTTGAACACCTGGCTACCGGTCCCGGTACCCGTGCCCGGGTTCACATCGGCATCGGCACTGGCCCGTCGCGCAGCCCCTGCCGCCCCCCAGCGCACCGCACCGGCGCTCTTGAAAATGTCATAGGCCAGGTAGTTGTTGGCCGCCGACTTCATCCGCCGTCGCCCATTGGCTGCGTTCTGGCCGTCATCCAGGCCCACCGTGTAATTGCTGCCCTTGGTGCACGATACACTCAGGCTCTGGTTCACCGTGCCGAAGCCTGCCACCACAGGCGCACTGGCGAAGCTGATACTGGGTGTGGTGATCTGGCAATCGTTGGTCACCGTCAGGCTCACGTACAAATTCTGGCTACCGGAGTTGACGTCACGCCCCGCGCAAAGCCCGCCGAGGCCAATCCCCGCACAGTAGTTCCAGCTCCAGGCCACGGTCAGGGTCTCCTGGTACAGGCCTGCGGCGACGTTGCTGCCAGTCTGGGTGCGCATGTAGATCGGCACAGTCTTGGGCGTGGAGCTGCCGAGCAACCCCAGCACGTCGATGATATTGTTGCGGGCGAAGTCGTAGGGCTGGCCACGGGTCAGCGGATAGTTGGTGCTGTTGTCGGCATACAGGGTGTAGGGGATCACGTCACCCGTCGGGCCGACCAGCCCGCCCGATGCGGGCAGGATGGTGGCATAGAAGTGATCATCGCTACTGAGCAGGGTGAGCAGCGAGCCGCTGCACTGCAATCCCGAATTCAGCGTCGAGGTGCTTTGTACCGTATTCAGGACCTGCCTCGAGCTGAGGCTGCCGAACGCTGCCGGCGACGTCGCGACCGACGAGCACAGCGCCCACGCCGAACCTGCCGGCAGTAACAGCAACCCCGCCCACAACCCGCGCCAGCAGGCCGTCATTTGCACACCAACGGGCCGATCAAGGGGATCGAGCCTTGCGCTTCAGGCAGGTCGAACGCCACCTGGCAATGCCCACCCCCTTCCAGCTCCACCTGCAGGCGGTTATGCGGCGCCAGGTTCTCCAGGTACACCAGGCCATCCCAACCGACGACAGCCTGGCCGCCACTTTCAGCATGGGTGACACGGCTGCCCAGCCTGAGCGCCTGCCGGTCAGCGTCGACCAGTTCGACACTGGCCGCCAGCACGCGCCTGAGCGGGAACTCCAGCAAGTAGCCACTGCCCCGGCGAACCGCCACCCGCTGTTCCACTTCCGGTGCGAGGATGTCCGGCGGCAGGTCCATGGGGTCGATCTCGTACTTGCCGCGGTAATAACCGCTGCCGTACGGCACCAGCAGGTGGCCGTCGGCATCGGTACGGCCGACCTCCTGGTTTTCATAACGCACCGGCACATCGGCGTAACCCGCAGTGCTGACCACCACGAAGGCATCGTCGATACGGTTGGCGGCGAACAGCCCGGCATCCATCCACACCAACGAACCACTGGCATCGGCCCAGCGGGTCATCTCGCCACTGCTGCCGTACACACCGGCCTGCAACTGCACCGACTGCAGGCGCCAGGTGACATCGGCCTGGCGGTAAGCATCGCGCTCGCTACCGGCGGCATAACCCAGGTTGTACCCGAAACCACCACCCACCGGCGTCGCGCGGCTGTAGTTGACCCGCTGCAAGGTCTCGCCTTCCTGGCTGCGCTCCATGCCCAGGGCCAGGGTGCCGTGCAGGTCGAACGGGATCACCAGTTGCGCCTGCACCGCCCACTGGCTATCCCCCACTTCACGGTTGGCCGACAGGTACACGCTGCTGTTGCCCCACAGCGGCCTGCTGTAACTCAGGTTGACCAGCCGGGTGCGCGTGCCGTCACCGGCGCGCACGTCGAAATAGCCGGCACCGATGTTGCCGTACTCGTTCAGGTTCAGGCTCAACGTGACCTGTTCGCTGCGCTGGCTAAGCTGCATGTCCTGGCTATCGACCCGGGTCAGGTCGGCGTAGTCGCCGTAGCGTTGCAGGCGCTGATAGCTGAAGCCGACGCGCTGGCTGTTGTACTGGTAACCGAGGGCAACCTGGTGGCCCTTGTCGCCGTCGAACCGGCTCTGCGCCAGGGCCGCGTTGAGCACACCGACGTTGCCCAGCCGCATGTTGCCGCCCAGGCCGCCCAGCATCAGCGAGTCCGCACTTTCGGCATGGGTCTCCAGGGTGAACACGTCGCTGACCCCATAGCGCAGGCTGGCCGAGGCAACCCCGGGGCCATAGGCAAAATCGCGCACGCCATAGTCACGGCGCAGGCTACCGGCCGCCACCGAATAATCCGTCAGGCCCTGTTGCAGCAGGCTGCTGGTGACGTAGAACGGCAAGGTGGTCGACACCTGCCGGCCAAGGGCATCGGTGGTAACCACCACGGCTTCCCCGGCGCCGTTGATGAACGGCACATTGGTCAACGTGTAGGGGCCCGGTTGCAATTCGGCGGTGCTGGACTTGTAGCCATTGATGAACAGGTCCAGCGAGGTGGGCACCGCCGCTTCACCTGAGAACGCAGGCAGCGGGTAGGTGACCAGGTCGGGACGTGCGGCAAAATCGCGCGACAGCTGCAGGCCACCGACCCGCACCGAGCTGGTCCAGGGCAAGGCCCCGGTTACCAGGTCACCGGCTTCGTAAGTCAGCAGGCGCTGCTCGTCGGTAAAGCGCCAGGTAGTGTCGTAGCGCAAGAAACCCTGGCGCACATCGTCAGTCGGCGCACCATTGAACGACTGGCGCCACTGCCCGGTGCTGGAGAACGTGCCCCAGCTGTCGAACAGGCGCAGTTCGTTCCAGGCCGCCAGGTAGCTGCCAGCGTCATCGGTGTCGTTCAGGTACAGGTCGTAGTTGAACAAGGCGCCGAAACTGCTGCGTGCCTCGCTGGCCGGGTACAGGTTACGGTCGCCCAGTTGCTGCCCGGGCAGCCAGGCCGGCGGCACTTGCAGCAACAGGCGCTGGTTCTGGCTGTCATAGTCGGCATGCATCCCCACGATGGTTTCCAGCGCCACCTCGCCCTGGGGGTTGCCCGGCAGCGCGATACCCGCCGCCCGCAATACCTCGCTGTCCAGGTACAAACGCCCGGCGCGCTGCTGCACAGGAACCAGCTCAGCCCTGGGCATCTGGTTCACCAGCAGCTCGAGGTACAACGTGGCATCGGCGATGGCGGACAGCTCCGCAGGTGGTGGCGGCAGGTCGTCGGCCAGCACCAGGCCAGGGCCGACCAGGGCAAGCCCCAGGCACCAGCGGTGAGTCCCCCCTGTTAGCCACCTCACACACGGTTTCCAACCATTGCCGGGTCCCCCATGGCCCCTGCGCGGCATTCAGGCGCGGGCTCATTGGCTTTGGCGGATGGCGTCCGCGCTGCTCTGGCCGTTTACCCTCCCCTTCAACACGCTGCCGGCATTCGGTGCCAGCGGTGCCGGCCAGCGCATGCTGGCCCCCGGCAGCACATAGCCCAGCAGGCCCTCGGCCAGTGGCTTGCTCTGGCTGCCCTGCTGCACCACCACATCGGTCAGGCGAGCATGCACCGGGCCGGTGTTGCGCAGCTCCACGTAGGGCTTGCCCTGCACGGTCACCGCGCGCCAGCTGAGTTGCGGCTTGCCGACGCCCTCGGCATTGCGCTTGCCCGCCGGGTCGGCCTTGCCCCACAGGCCTTCGCCATAGACGAACAGCGGGACCGAGTAGCGCATCTGCAGGCGGATCGCCGCGGTGGTGCCGGGCTCGGCCTTGTCGACGGGGATGGCGGGCGGGATTTCGTCGATGATGATGCGGTAGGCCTGCTCCTGGCCGACTGGCGAGGGGCCTGTGCGGGTCAGGCGGATCAGTTGCTTCTGCCCGGGGGCGATGCTGGCCACCGGCGGGCTGCCGATGATCTCGCGCTGCGCCTGATACTGTTCCTGGTAGTCACCCTGGCGCCAGGCGAACACCCGCACCTGCAGGTTGGCCGGTGCTGTGCCGCGGTTTTCCAGCCAGAGTGCGCCGGCCTTCTGGTCAGCCTCCAGCACCGGGTCGATCGGCCAGATCAGCACCGAGGTGGCGGCCCCGGCCGGCAGGCTCGCCAGCCACAATGCAGCGATCAATCCACGCGCCCACTTCGCGCCTGCCCCCATGAAGCTCTCCTTGGATACTGGTCGTTGGTGCCGCCGTATTCACCAGGTCACGGTCACCTGTACTACATCGGTGTAGGTCCCTGCCGGCAGCGTGCCGCTCAGCTGGACCCGTCCGTACACCGGCAGTTTGATCGCCGTCGGGTCGGTGTAGCTCACGGCCACGCTCTGCCCGATCCCCAGGCTCTGGCTGTAGGCCGCGTCCCGGTACAACTGGTAGGCCAGCAGCTGCGTGCCGCCCGTTCGCTTGAGGTTGCGCATGCCGCTGGCACTGTTCTGCCCGCCATCCACACTCATGCTCACGGCGACCCCTGGGGTGCACTGGAAGGTCACCGTGGTACCGCCCAGCGAGGTGCCGATACCCCCGGTGGCCAGCGCCGACTGCGTGCCGTAGTCAAGCGTCCCGTAGCTGCTCGCGCCGCCAACCACCAGGCACCCGGCGACGATCTGCGCCGTCACCAGGAAGCTGCTGCTGGTCGCCGCATCCAGCGGCGCGGCCAGCAGCACGCCGAGGCTGCTCAGGCCAACCGCCAGCCAGTTGCGCATGGTTCAGAACGACAGCTCGACGGACACCGTATCGGTGTACACCCCCGCCGGCAGGCCGGCCTTGCCGCGCGCCTGGCCATACAGGTTGACGACCTGGGCCACACCGCTGCTGGTCGGCAAGGTGATGGTGCCGTTGATCGCCAACAGCTGTGTGCGCCCGGCATCGGTGTAGAAATCGTACGGCACGAAGTTGCCGACGCCATCCGCCAGCGCACGGCTGCCCCCGGCCGACTGGCCGTCGTGGGAACCTGCACCCACGCGGATCACCGGTACCGTGCCGGCCGAACAGAGAATGCTCATCGCCCCTCCGCCGCCGCCGATTACCTGGGCATCGGCTGATGTGAACAGGGCATCCTTGGTGCCGAAGTCCAGGGCACCAAAGCTCACCCCCGAGGTGCCTGAGCTGCCATTGACCTGGCATGCCGCGGTCAAGGTCAGCTTCGAGTCGATGGTTCCGGTCGTGGCGGCCTGGGCCTGGGAAGCCAGCGCCAGGCCCAGACCGGCGAGGATGCAGCGTGAAAGGTTCATTCGCATCGAAGTCTCCTTGCGTCGTTACCAGTCCAGGGTCACCCTGAGGGTGTCACGGTACAGCCCGGCCGGTAGCGCGCGCGGTTGCGCCACTACCACACCGTAGATGGGGATCGGTATCTGCCGGGTACTGCTGATGGTGAAGGCCCGCGCCTGGCCGATGCCGTAACGGCTGTTACCGCCCGGGTCGATCGCCAGCTGGTAAGGGATCAGCTCGCGGCCGTTACTCAGGCGCCGTATACCGTCACTGCCATTCAGGCCACCGTTGATGCGCACGTTGATCGCCCGCACCTCGGGCGTGCAACTGATCTGCAGGCTGCCCTCGCCGCTCATGTCATCGACCCGGCTGCGCAGCGGCTGGTCCCAGTGCGGCCCGCGCTCGCCGAAGTCCAGCACTCCCGGTTTGCCCACCACCGTCGGTTGCGTCGCATTGCTGCTGACCTGGCAAGCCGCGCTGATGACCAGCCGCGCCTGGATGAACCCGGTGCTGGTGCCATGCGCGGTACCGCCGGGCACCAGCAGCGGGCCGAGGGTGAGCAGCAGGATAGAGGTGCGGTTCATGGCGTCGCGTCCTTGGGCATGGCGGCATCCCTACCAGGTGACGGTGACTTTGAGCAGGTCGGCATACCTGCCTGCGTGCGGTACCCAGGCCAGCTTGTCGATCCGTGCATACAGCGGCAGCTCGACCGAGCCGCTGTCCGGCACCCGCGCGGCATGCACCCCATTCACGACCAGCGGTTCGCGCCAGGCGGGGTCACGGTACAGGCGATACGGGATAGGCCGGGCCGCGTCATCGTCGCTGGCCAGAAAACGCAACTCGCCGACGCCACCATGCTGCCCCCCGTCGACGCGGACCTGGTACGGGGTGTCGGGGTTGCACTCCAGACGTGGCGGGCGCTGGCTCTGCAACACGCCGCTGAGCGGTGCGCCAGTGCCATCCAGTCGCGCGGCAACACCCAGGTCGATCCGCCCCAGCGCCTGTGCCCCCGCATCGCGGGCCTGGTTGACCAGCATGCAGCCGCGCTGCACCAGCACCCGAACCTCCACCAGGAAATCTGCCGCCACGGCACTGCCGCTCAACAAAAGGCCCAACAGGGCTGCCAGGAAGCGCTCCGTCACCTTGTTTTTCCTTGTCGATGTCTGCTGGTCTGAGCGTAGCAGCGAGATGGTGTCACAGTGCTGGCATGCAACCATTTTTTTGTATTAGCCGAAAAGCGCTACCCCCTGAAAAAAAAGCCACACGCAACAGAACGCATCGCCAGCATTCCTCTCAAATGGCCATAGGCCGGTAACCAGGCCGATATTCTGTTAGGGTGTATTCCCTTCATCCTGCCTAGACTCATGCGGCATGCATGGACGGACACGACAGGAGCGTTTTCATAGATGATTGCAGACAGCACGCTCACCCAAGCCCTCGAGCGCTGCGCCCAGGAGCCGATCCAGCTGCCTGGCAGCATCCAGCCCCACGGTTTCCTTCTGGTGCTGGACGAAACCGACATGCGGGTACTCCAGGCCAGTGAAAATATCGAGCACTGGCTGGGCATACCGGCCGCTGAACTGACCGGTCGTGACTTCGCCGAACTGGTCAGCGGTGGCTTCGACCTGCGCCTGCACCTGGCACGCTTGCCGCAGGACGAGGTCTTTCCTTTCCACATCAGCGATGTGCACCTGCGCCAGGACGCACCTTATCGCGGCAACCTGCACCTGCTGGTCCACCGTCACGACCAGGTGCTGATCGCCGAGCTCGAACCCCCTCGCCTGCCGGCAGACCTTGCCGGGCAAGGCGACTACTACCCGCTGGTGCGCAGCTTCGTCGGCCGTTTGCACCAGGCCGGTAGCCTCGAGGAACTGCTGCAGCAGACAGTGCTGCAACTCAAGCGCATCACCGGCTTTGGTCGGGTCAAGGCCTACCGCTTCGACGCCGAGGGTAACGGCCAGGTGCTGGCCGAAGTGGCCGACCCGGGTTACCCGAGCTACCTGGGCCTGTGTTTCCCCGCTTCGGACATACCGCGCCAGGCGCGCGAGCTGTACCGAATCAACCGCATCCGCGTGATCGAGGATGCCAACTACCAGGCCTCGCCGCTGCTGCCCGCTGCCAACCCGCGCACCGGCAAGCCACTGGACCTGAGCTTTGCCGCACTGCGCAGCGTGTCGCCCGTGCACCTGCAATACATGCGCAACATGGGCACCCTGGCATCGATGTCGCTGTCGATCGTGGTCGACGGGCAGTTGTGGGGGCTGGTGTCCTGCCACCATGAGCAGCCGCGCCCGGTGGACCTGCGTACCCGCACCGCCTGCGAACTGCTGGCCAGTGTGTTGTCGCTGCAGATCGAGTCGCGCGAGTCCCATGCCAACACGCGCCAGTTGCTGGAGTTGCGCCAACATATCGTGCGCATGATCTCGTCCATGGCCGACCATGACAGTGTCGGTGACGGCCTGCGCGACTTGCCCGAAGTACTGCTGGCTTTCGCCGGTGCCCAAGGTGCCGCGGTCATATCCGCCGAACGTTGCGACCTGATCGGCAAGACCCCACCGGCCGCGCAGGTAAACGCCCTGGTGCACTGGCTGTCGCAACGTGGCGAAGAGAGTGTGTTCCACAGCGACAACCTGCGCCGCGACATTGATGAGCTGCCTGAGCTCGCGGCCCATGCAGGCGGCGTCCTGGCAGTGGCCATTTCACAGATCCACTCGCACTACCTGCTGTGGTTCCGCCCTGAGCAGGTGCGCACGGTAAACTGGGCCGGGCAGCCGAACAAACAGGTCGGGCCGCAGGGTAACCTGGACCCGCGCCACAGTTTCGAACGCTGGCAAGAACAATTGCGCGGCTACTGCGAACCCTGGCACCCGCTGGTCATCGAGGGCGTGCAGGAGCTGCGCACGGCTGTGCTCGGCATCGTCCTGCGCAAGGCCGAGGAACTGGCACAACTGGCCAGCGAACTGCGCCGCTCGAACAAGGAACTCGAAGCGTTTTCCTACAGCGTGTCCCATGACCTGCGCGCGCCCCTGCGCCATATTGCCGGCTACTCCGAGCTGCTCGGCGAAGTCGAGGGCCAGAACCTCAGCGAGCGTGGCAGGCGTTTTCTGCAACACATCGAGGAAGCCGCGCATTTTGCCGGAAGCCTGGTCGACAACCTGCTCAACTTCTCGCAAATGGGCCGCTCGGCCCTACGCCTGTCCGAGGTCGACCTCAACACCCTGGTCGAGGCCATTCGCAGCGAACTTGCGCCCGACTACCAAAACCGCGAAATTGTCTGGGACATCGCCCAGTTGCCCAAGGTGATCGGTGACCCGGCGTTCATCAACATGGCCTTGCACAACCTGCTGGCCAACGCCATCAAGTACACCCGCGGCCGCACCCCGGCACGCATCGGCATCAGCGCCGTGCAACACCCGGGCGAAACCGAGATCTGCATTCGTGACAACGGCGTGGGCTTCGACATGGCCTACGCCAACAAACTGTTCGGCGTGTTCCAGCGCCTGCACCGCATGGAAGACTTCGAAGGCACCGGGATCGGCCTGGCCAGTGTGCGTCGCATCATCGAACGGCACGACGGCCGGGTCTGGGCCCATGGCAAAGTTGGCCAGGGTGCGACCTTCCACTTCACCCTCCCGCGCCACCCTGCGACCACCTGAGGCACCGTACCATCATGCTCAAACCCATCCTGCTGGTCGAAGACAACCCACGGGACCTGGAGCTGACGCTCCTGGCGCTGGAGCGCAGCCAGTTGGCCAACGAGGTCATCGTGCTGCGTGACGGTGCCGAGGCACTCGACTACCTGCTACGGCGCAATGCCTATGCCGAACGTGACGATGGCAACCCCGCGGTGTTGCTGCTGGACCTGAAACTGCCAAAAGTCGACGGCCTGGAGGTGTTGAAGGAAGTGCGCGCCACCGCCGAGCTACGCAGCATCCCGACGGTGATGCTGACCTCCTCGCGTGAGGAGCCTGACCTGCTGCGCGCCTACGAGCTAGGGGTGAACGCATACGTGGTCAAACCGGTGGAGTTCAAGGAATTCGTCGCCGCCATTTCCGACCTGGGGGTGTTCTGGGCGGTACTCAACGAGCCGCCACCCGGCTCGCTGCGCCTGAACCGGCGTGGCGGCCTCTGAGGTGACCGCGACGATGCAGCCAACACCGCTGAAACTGCTGATGGTCGAAGACAACTCGATGGACGCCGAGCTGACCCTGATGCGCCTGGAGCGCAGCGGGCTGCATGTGCAGGCACACCTGGTGTTCGACCATACCGGTGTCGAACACGCCCTGCGCGAAGGGCCGTACGACCTGATCCTGTGCGACTGCGTGCTGCCGGGCTCGTCCGGCAGCGAAGTACTGGCCATCGCCCAGCGCCTGGCCCCGGACATTCCGTTCATCTTCCTGTCTGGCATCTATGGCGAAGAACATGCGGTGGAAATGATCCGCCTGGGCGCCACCGACTATGTGTTGAAGAAGAACCTGCCGCTGCTGCCCAAGGCCGTACGCCGGGCCCTGACTGAAGTGCAGGAGCGCCAGCGCCGGCGCCGCGCGGAAGAGGCACTGGCCGATGTCGAGGCACGTGCGCGCATCGCCATCGACGCCGCCGGCATGGGCACCTGGGACATGCGTCCGCAAGAAGGCCTGTTGTTGTGGGATGACCGCTGCAAGACCCTGTTCGGCTTGCCCGCCAGTACCGAAATGTCCCTTGAGGTGTTTTACGCCGGCATCTACCCCGACGACCTGGCGCAGGTGCGTGAGGCCGTGGAACACGCCATGTGCCCGGAAGGTGGCGGCCATTACCGGGTCGAATTCCGCATCGCCCAGCCCGCTGGCCTGGAACCGCGCTGGTTGCTCAGCAGCGGCCAGAGCCAGTTCGTCAACGACCAGTGCGTGCGCTTTTCCGGGGTGTTGCAGGACATCCACACCCAACGCCAGGCTACCCAGGCGCTGCGCCAGCTCAATGAGATGCTGGGGGAAAGGGTCGAGCGTCGCACCCGCGAACGCGACCGTGCATGGGAGCTGTCGCAAGACTTGCTGGCCGTGCTCAACAAGGACCTGACCCCGGTCGCGCTGAACCCCGCCTGGGAAGCCAGCCTGGGCTTGTCCCGCGAACGTCTGAGCCAGTCGTCCTTGCTGTACCTGCTGCCCGAGCCCGACCAGGAACTGCTGCTCACCGAACTGGCTACCCTCGCCCAGGGCCGCACCAGCGCCCGCTTTGTCGGGCGCATCCTGGATGCAGGTGGCCAGCAGCGCTGGTTGTCGTGGGTGGTGGTACCGGAAGACACCCTGCTGTACGTGGTGGCGCGCGACATCACCAGCGAGCGCGAGGCCGCCCTGGGACTGGCCGAAGCCAACGCCCGCCTGCGCGAGCAGATCGCCGAACGCGAACGTATCGAGGCCGCGCTGCAGCAGATGCAGCGGCTGGAGGCAGTCGGCCAGCTGACCGCCGGGGTGGCTCACGATTTCAACAACCTGCTGACGGTCATTCTCACGGGCGCCAGCTTCCTCGAGCGCGACCTGGCCAAAGCCGACCTGGAAAAGGCCCGTGCGCGGCTCAAGCACATTCGCGAAGCGGGCGAACGCGGTGCCAAGCTGACTTCGCAGTTGCTGGCATTCTCCCGCCGCCAGCGCCTGGAACCGGTGGCGCTGAACCTCAACCGCACCCTGGCCGGCCTGGAGGAGTTGTTGCGCCGCACCTTGGGCGGCAATGTCTCGGTGCGCCTGGACCTGGAACCCACCCTGTGGCAGGCGCTGACCGACCCGACCCAGACCGAAATGATCATTCTCAACCTGGCGATCAACGCCCGCGATGCCATGCCCGACGGTGGCCAACTGACGCTGTCGACCCGCAACACCCGGATCGACGCCCGCCCGCAGCGCCCGGAAGACCCGGACCCTGGCGAGTACGTGATGTTGAGCATCCGCGATACCGGCTGCGGCATGAGTGAAGAAGTGCTGGCCAAAGTGTTCGAGCCGTTCTTCACCACCAAGGATATCGGCAAGGGCTCGGGCCTGGGCCTGGCCCAGGTGTTCGGCTTTGCCAAACAGTCCGGGGGTGGCGTGCGCATCGATACCACGCTGGGGCGTGGCACGCAGGTGGCCGTGTATCTACCGGCAGTCAAGGATGAAGCCTTGAGCGAACCGACGCCGTCACTGCTCAGCCACTCGGTAAGCGAATACGGCCATAACCGCACCGTGCTGCTGGTGGATGATGACCATCTGGTGCGCGACATGCTCGGAGATGTGTTGCGCCAGTACGGCTACCAGGTGCGCCAGGCGCACAGTGGCGAACAGGCCCTGGCCTTGCTGGATGGGCAGATCGACCTGCTACTGAGCGATTTCGCCATGCCCGAGTTCAACGGTGCACAACTGGCACTGGCGGCACGCGAACGCTATCCGCAACTGCCGGTGGTACTTCTCACCGGGTATGCGGAGTTGCAGGGCCTGGAGTTGCCAGGCAGCCTGGTGATCCAGAAGCCGATACAGGCCGACGAACTGGCCCGCTTGCTGAACGAGATGCTTGGAACTGCCAGGTGACCGAACAGAGCCCAGGCAAAATGCGCGGAAACGACAAAGCCCAGCGCTTGTCTTTCCAAGCACCGGACCGAGATACGTTTGAAGCATGAAAATGGCAGGGGCGGCTGGATTCGAACCAACGCATGGCAGGATCAAAACCTGCTGCCTTACCGCTTGGCGACGCCCCTGTATCGGATGCAGCGTAAGCTGCTCTGACAATTCCAACTGAGTGACAACCGGGTTGTTGTCTTGGAATGCGCGGCACTTTAACAACAAAGTTTCGGTCTGTGAACCCCCTGATGAAAAAAAATTACCAAAAAACAGCGAGTTAGTCATTTCCGCTGTTGGCGCGATGACCATCCGTCGTTTTCTGCCCGCTTGGCTTCAACACAATCGCATTCATTCCTTCCAATCAGATGAGCCATCTGCATTGACCAAGGAGGACCCCATGCCTGTCTCCCACGATCTTTACCAGGACTTGCACTACCCGCGCGAAATCGTCCAGCAACGCCGTCAGCAGGACAAGGCACTGGACCGGCTGCTGGACGAGTACATGGACATCGACAACCAGGTGCTGGCCGCCGAGTCTATTTCGGCGGGCAACTTCGAGGATGAAGACCTGCGCCACCTCAAGGAACGCCGGCTGGCAGTGAAGTACATGATCGAGCGCCAACTGGAGCGCAAGGCCTGAGCTAGCCCTCCAGCCGGGTCAGGGTCAGGGCGTCCGGCTCACCGTCATAGAACTGCACCAGCGCCAGCTGGAACAACGGGTTGTCGGGCGCGGCCCGGGCGAACAGGGTCAGGCACGAGCGCAGCTTGAGGTGGTCGGGGCTGCCAAGCACTTCACGGGCGCTCTTGTCACTGTGCCGCAGCAGAGCCGTCACGCAGGCTTGCAGGCGCGCGCCAAGCAGCGGATGAGCCAGGTAGGCGCGGGCCTCGTCAACGCCGGCCAGCGCATAGCGTTCGGCCATGGCGCTGTGGCCCAGGCCATCGAGCTGCGGGAATACGTACCACATCCAGTGACTGCGCTTGCGCCCGGCCTGCAGCTCCTCCATTACTTGGTCATACACCGGGTTCTGCGCCTCGACGAAGCGCTGCAGATCAAAGTCGGCGTGCATGCTCGCCCCTCCTCGCTCAGTTTCCAGCCTTTACTGTACGCCTGCATGGCAAACCTATCTCGTCAGGCGATCAATGCCGCGCAGATTCTGTATTAGTCAAAATGGCCGCCCTCGGGCAAGCTGCACGCTACTCCGTCATCGCCCAAGGAGCTTTGCTTTTGCCTGCCTGGATCCCTACCCCGCTACGCCAGCTTGGCCAACGCCTGCGCGGTGCCGCCGCCAACCAGAGCGAACTGCTCGGCTGGTTCGAGGACAAGGCACACAGCCGCGGCTACCAGCTTAGCGACGGCCAACGCCGGGTCATCCACTGCATGGCCGAACAACTGGCGCAGCTCGAACGAGGTCAGCCGCGCAGCCTGTACCTGTACGGCCCGGTAGGCCGCGGCAAGAGCTGGCTGCTCGACGGCTTTTTCCAGGCCGTGCCGGTGCAGGCCAAGCAGCGCCTGCACTTCCATGACTTCTTTGCCCGCCTGCATCAGGGCATGCACCGCCACCGGGCGCTGGACGATGCACTGGGCGCGACCCTCGACGAGCTGCTGGGCGATTGCCGGGTGCTGTGCTTCGACGAATTCCATGTGCACGACATTGGCGATGCGATGTTGCTCACCCGCCTGTTCAACGCACTGTTCGACCGTGGTGTGTTCTTGCTGGTGACCTCCAACTATGCGCCCGAAGGGCTGCTGCCCAACCCGCTGTACCACGAGCGCTTTCTGCCGGTGATTCGCCTGATCAACAGCGCGATGGCAGTGCTGGAAGTGGGTGGCGACACCGATTTCCGCAGTTTGCCGGCCAACCGTGAGCATCAGCGCTTTACCCGGGGCCACTACGTCTGGCCGGGCAATGCAGCGCAGCGCCAGGCGCTGAATGTGCCCAGGCCGCAGCCGGTGACGCTGGACGTGAACAAGCGCCCGCTGCGCGCACTGGCCGTGGATGGCCGGCGGGTACTGCTGGGCTTTGACGACCTGTGCGAAAAGGCCACGGCAGTGATCGACTACCTGGTGCTGGCCGGGCAATACGATGAGTGGATCATCGATGGGCTGGATGACTTGTCGGCCTGTTCGCTGGCCGCGCAGCAGCGCTTCGTCAACCTGGTGGATGTGCTTTATGACCAGGATCGGCAGGTGCTGGTGATTGGCAAGCGGCCGCTGGAAGAAAGCCTGGGCGGGCCACTTGCCGACCTGATGCGTACGCGCAGCCGGTTGGGGCAGCTGCATCAGGTAGCCCCCTAGAACTGCATTGCCTGGCGCGTTCTCTTCGCGGGCACGCCCGCTCCCACAGGTTCATCACAGGCCCTGAAAGCTGTGCCCTACCTGTGGGAGCGGGCATGCCCGCGAAGAAGCCGGCAGGTCAGAACATCAACCCGCCCGGGGCAAATCCGCCAGCACCGCTTCGATCTCCCCCAGCACCGCAGGGTCATCCAGGGTCGAAGGCGGCACATAGTCCTGCCCGTCGGCCATCTTGCGCAGCACTGCCCGCAGAATCTTCCCCGAGCGGGTCTTGGGCAAGCGCTTGACCAAACGCACCCGGTTGAAGCAGGCCAACGGACCGATCTCCTCACGCACGCTGCCCACCAGCTCCACCAGCAACTGGGCCTCTGCAATGCCCTCGCCGTCCTTGAGCACCACCAGCGCCAACGGCACCTGCCCCTTGATCTCGTCGTGCACGCCAATCACCGCACACTCGGCCACCGCCGGATGGCGCGCCACCAGGTCCTCCATCTCGCCGGTGGACAGCCGGTGCCCGGACACGTTGATCACGTCATCAGTGCGCCCCATGATGTAGACGAAGCCGTCCTCGTCCAGGTAGCCGCCATCGCCGGTGTGGTAGTACCCCGGGTAGGTACGCAGGTAAGCCTGCAGGTAGCGCTCGTGGTCACCCCACAGCGTCTGGCTGCAGCCAGGCGGCAATGGCAGCGCGATGACGATCGAGCCCTGGTGGTTCGGCCCCAGCAGATGGCCCTCGTCATCCAGCACGCGCACGTGGTAGCCCGGCACCGCCCGGTTGCTCGACCCCGGCTTCGCCGCGCTGCCTTCCAGCCCCACACATGGCGCGGTGACGGGCCAGCCGGTCTCGGTCTGCCACCAATGGTCATGCACCGGCTTGCCACTGACCCGCTCCAGCCATTCGTGGGTGCTGGAATCCAGTTTCTCGCCAGCCAGGAACAACTGGCGCAGCGAGCTCAGGTCGTGCTTGCGAATCAGTTCACCCTCGGGGTCTTCCTTGCGGATGGCGCGCATGGCAGTGGGCGCGCAGAACAGCGCGTTGACCTTGTATTGCTCCACCACCCGCCAGTAGGCCGAGGCGTCCGGGGTGCGGATCGGCTTGCCTTCGTAGAACACCGTGGTGCAGCCGCTCATCAGCGGCCCATAGACGATCAGCGAATGGCCGACCACCCAGCCCACGTCGGAAATGCCCCACCACACATCGCCGGCCTGCATGCCGTAGATATGGCGCATGGCATAGCACAGCGCCACGGCGTTGCCGCCGTTCTCCCGCACGATGCCCTTGGGTTTGCCGGTGGTACCCGAGGTGTACATGATGTATAGCGGGTCGCCCGCATCCAGCTCCACCGGTGGCACCGGTTCGGCGTTGGCCAATGCTGCCTGCCAGTCCAGATCGCGGCCAGGCTGCAACCGGGCACACGCCTGCGGCCGCTGCAGCACCAGCACGTTGCGCGGCTGGTGCCGGGCCAGTTGCAGGGCACGGTCGACCAGCGGCTTGTATTCGATTACGCGGTCGAACTCCAGCCCGCACGATGCCGTCAGCAGCAGCGTCGGCCGGGCGTCGTCGATACGCAGGGCCAGCTCGTTGGCGGCAAAACCCCCAAACACCACGGAATGCACCGCGCCGATCCGTGCGCAGGCCAGCATGGCCATGGCCGCCTGCGGCACCATGGGCATGTAGATGATCACGCCATCGCCCTTGTTTACCCCCAACTGGCGCAGCAAGCCGGCCAGGCGCGCGACCTCGTCACGCAGCTGGTGGTAGGTGTAGGCCTGCTGCACGCCGGTCACCGGCGAGTCGTAGATCAGCGCCAGTTGCTCGCCGCGGCCCTGCTCGATCTGATGATCGAGGGCCAGGTAGCAGCTGTTCAGGCGACCATCGGCAAACCAGCGGTGGGTGCCGTCGGCATTGTCTTGCAGCGTGAGGGCAGGCTTGCGGTGCCAGGCCAGGTGTGCGGCCTGTTCCGCCCAGAACGCGGCAGGGTCGGAAATGGAATGGGCGTAGCTGTGCTGATAGCTCATATGAAAGAAACCCGGTACTTGTTGTTATTGAAGGGCGAAAGTCGAGTATGGACCGCTACACCCGCGCCGCCATGGGACTAAAGTCACAACCGACCTGCAAATTTGCAGACAACGCGAAAGCGCCCCACAACGGTGCAAAGCCTCTAGAATAGGCCACCCCCCAGCCAACGAGCAGCTCATGGATATCGATCAGGCCCGTACCTTCCTGGAAATCGTGCGTTGCGGCAGCCTGGTCGCCGCTGCCGAACGCCTGTTCGTGTCACAGACGGCGATCACCGCACGGGTGCAGCGCCTGGAGCAGCAACTGGGCTGCCAGCTGTTCGTGCGCAGCCGCAACGGCGCCAGCCTGACCAGCGACGGCGAGGCATTCGTCAGTTACGCCAACCAGATGGTGCAAACCTGGGAAGCAGCGCGCCGCGACCTGCCGCTGCCCGAAGGCTGCCAGCAAGTGCTGCACGTGGGCGGTGAGGTGAGCCTGGGCAACCCGATGATGCTCGACTGGGTCAGTGCCCTGCACCGCGAGCTGCCCAGCCATGCCATCCGCAGCGAGGTGAGCGACGGCGAAGCGCTGCTGCGCAAGGTCGAGATGGGCCTGCTGGATGCCGCCCTGGTCTACCAGCCAACCTACGGCCCGGGCCTGCAGGTGGAGCAGTTGATGGAGGAAAAGCTGATCCGTGTGCGCCGGGTCGAGCGGCCAGACCCGTATATCTATATCGACTGGGGCGAGGCCTTCCGTCGCCAGCACGATGCCGCCCTGCCCGATTGCGCGCGCCCGGCGCTGAGCTTCAACCTGGGCCCGCTGGCCTTGCAGTTCATACTCGACCAGGGCGGCAGTGGCTACTTCCGCACGCGGGTGGTGCAGGCCTATCTGGACAGCGGTGTGTTCGAGCGGGTACCACAGGCGCCTGAGTTCACCTACCCGACCTTCCTGGTGTACCCGCGCAAACGCGACAGCGAGGCCTTGCAACAGGCCTTTGCCATCCTGCGTCGGCTGGTGGCCGCCGGCGCCAGCGACTGGTCACAACGCTGGGACCCGATTATCTGAAGCCTCGGCCTTGCTGAGCAACTGGCGCTTGAGGCCGGCGATCAGGTCGGTCTGGGTGATCACCCCTACCAACTGGTCGGCATCGAGCACCGGCAGGCAATGCAGGCCCTGTTCACACAGCAAGGGCAACAGGCGCTCCAGCGGGTGCTGGCTGCTGACGCTGATGACCCGGCGGCTCATCACCTGCTCCATGCGCACCGCCTTGCGGCCGAACAACCCGCGCCAACTGAAGCGACCACGCTGCATGGCCGGGCCGACCAGGTCGCTGAGGCT
>Ga0209676_1000654_pt1 | contig 49658 bp, 59 predicted proteins | sample AraplaCvi_mLB_r2_FD_184282 | JGI IMG/M metagenome (GOLD analysis project Ga0209676, IMG submission 184282) | Arabidopsis root microbial communities from North Carolina, USA - plate scrape MF_Cvi_mLB_r2 (SPAdes) (version 2) | ecosystem: Host-associated > Plants > Roots > Endosphere | place: USA... | reverse complement strand
GAAAGGTCAGTATATGGAACAGGACGATTTTGTCATGGGAACGCCTGGCGAATTCCCAATTATCGTATCGGAAAATAATATGAAATACGCTGTTAATTTAAACGATGGCGCCATGACAGGTATTTTCCTCGATCAACGAGAAGTGAGACTTGCCATTCGTGAACGTTATGCAGAAGGTAAAAATATGCTTAATACGTTCTCCTATACGGGGGCATTTTCTGTTGCAGCGGCACTTGGAGGAGCAGTAAAAACAACAAGTGTAGATGTTGCAAAGCGTAGTTTAGCCAAAACAATTGAGCAATTTAGCGTTAATAGCATTGACTACGAATCACAGGACATTAAAGTAATGGATGTCTTTAACTATTTTAAATATGCTCAGCGCCACAATTTAAAATTTGACCTTGTAGTTTTAGATCCACCAAGCTTTGCACGTACGAAGGAAAGAACGTTCTCAACTGCGAAAGACTACCCTAAATTACTAGTAGATACAATCGCTATTACGGAGAAAAACGGTATTATTGTTGCCTCAACGAACAATGCAAGCTTCGGGATGAAAAAATTCAAGAGCTTCATTGACCAAGCATTTAAAGAAACTAAAACAGCTTATAAAATTGTTGAAGAATTTAACTTACCAAAGGATTTCCGAGCCCCACGTGAATATCCAGAATTCAATTACTTAAAGGTTGTTTTCATTCAAAAACTTAACTAAATGAAAATTAGACAGAATCACTCCCAAATGATTCTGTCTTTTTGTTTGGCAGAAATATTTAGATAAACCCTCTCGCTATATTGTTAGAATCATCAGAATGTTATAAAATATCTTTTACAGATTATTGATATATAGTCATATAATAGGGTTGATTTTTATTCCAACTGGGTGCTTTCCTGGGGCATATATCAAGTAGTACAAGACGGAAACTTGAAAAGGAGTGAATTAGACTGGAATTTTTAAAAATGTAATCATTCATTATGACAATGACTTCAGTTACTTTTGGATTAATTTGTACAACTTATTTTATTAATTCAACATCTACTGTTTTAACACTTAATATCATTTCATATTTTTGGCCTTTACTATTTCTATTAGGAATCGTTTTCGGATTATTTATGTTAAAAAATTATAAAACAAATAGTTTATTTGACAACTTAATGTCCATCTTTGTTATTTGCTTATATGTTTCCTCTTTCGGTTTCTATTTATTTTTCTTATTCCTTGCTAAAATTTCGAGTTTTTAAATAACACCAAATATCGATAAACGGAGATGATTGAAATGGGTTATGTTCATGAAAAATTAATGATTACTACAGAAAGACTCGTTCTTAGATTATTTGAAACAACTGATGCAAAAACGGTTGCAAAGCTTTGCAATAACTATAATATTTACAAAAGCACCATGCACCTACCTTATCCATATAGTTTAGATGATGCCTTATCATGGATTGAACATCATTACGATAATTTTACGCAGGATATTTCGTACGAGTTTGCAGTTACAGATAAGGAAACCGGCGAATTATATGGAGCCATTGCATTATCGAATAATAAACGGTTTAAGCAAGGTGAAATCGCCTATTGGATTGGCGAGGAGTATTGGGGAAAAGGCTATGCCACAGAGGCGGCGCAGTCGATTGTTCATTTCGCTTTTGAAGAAAAGAAACTACATAAAGTATTTGCTCGATATTTTTCAACGAACCCCGCTTCTGGAAAAGTAATGGACAAGATCGGTATGAAACAAGAAGGAATTTTAAAGGACCACATCATTAAAGACGGAAAATATGAGGATTTGGTGTATTATGGAATAATTAATGAATAGCTCAAAAGTATTTCAATCAACTATTTCCTTCCTCAAGATGAAAAGGTTTTTCCCTCCCTTTAAAAAGGTGGCCTAAGAAGTCTTTCCACTTCTTAAGCCACCAATATTTTTCTTATAGATAGTCTACAAACCAATCTCTAATATATTCTAGTCGATTAATTCGTAACGTTGGTTTTCCGCTCCTTGAAAGTTCGTGATTGGCTTCAGGGAAGCGCACAAATTTCGTTTCTTTTTTACGATGTTTTAAGGCGATAAACAATTGCTCTGCTTGTTCAATCGGACAGCGATAGTCTTTTTCGCCGTGTAAAATTAACAATGGCGTCTCCACGTTGTCCACGTACTTAAGTGGTGAATGTTGCCATAGCTTCTCTATATCGTTTAGTCCCCCTTGAATTTGCCAGTCTGTAAAGTAATAGCCGATATCACTTACGCCATAAAAGCTTATCCAGTTAGATATGGAACGTTGCGTAACAGCTGCTTTAAAGCGATTTGTCTGTCCGACAATCCAGTTTGTCATGAAGCCCCCATAGCTTCCACCTGTAACACCGAGACGCTTTTGATCAATAAAATCATATTGCTCCAAGGCATAATCAACAGCAGCCATTAGATCATTATAATCATTGCCACCATAATCACCACGTACTGCATCCACAAATTTTTGACCATAACCATGGCTTCCTCGAGGATTCGTATATAGAACCGCAAAGCCTTGTGCAGCAAGGATTTGGAACTCGTTAAAATAACAGTTAGCATACATTGCGTGCGGACCACCATGGATTTCAAGAATAAGTGGATATTTCTCCCCTTCTTCATATCCAATAGGCTTCATCATCCAGCCATTTACTTTCCAGCCATTTGCCCCTTCAAATTCAATTGCTTCTGGAACAGATAATGCTCGCGTCTTTAAAAATTCTTCATTAGCTGTAGTAAGCTGTTCCTTTTCGCCAGTATTTAAATTTACGTAAAATAGATCCCCAGGATTTGTAGTCGTGCTGATTGCGGCTACCGCTCTATCATTTTTAGCATCAATTGAAAAACCATATACATATTGATCATTATGAATAGCTGGATACAATTCTCCCGATAGATTGCCAAAATAAATAGATGTATTTCCGTGATCTGTCAATTGGAAGTAAAAGCTTTTATTATCCTCTAGCCATTGAAGGCGCGGAGGAACAACACCTTGAAGGAAATCACCGATAGCAAAATCACCGACAGGCGCGTCAAATTCCCTCGTTACACATGTTTGATTATCATTGTCCAAATCATAAATCCATAGCTTTGGTTGTGTTGCATTTTCAAATTCTCTTTCACTTCCAATATAAGCTATGAAGCGGCTGTTCGGAGACCATGAAGTTTGGTAGAACACCCCTGACCCATCTGTTAGCTTACGACCATGTTTCGTTTCTAAATCCAATAAATAAATATCACATATGAATGAGAAGTCTAGATCCTCAGTTAAGTCCGCAATGTACGAAATATATTTTCCATTTGGAGACCATGTACCAAGCTGTAAATTATGTTTCCCTTCCGTCAGTAGTTCTAATTCTCCTGATGCAAGATGAACGATCGCAATTTGAGAAAATTGCTCCATATCCATAAATCCGGCTCCATCTGATTTATGTTTCATCTTTTCTATTACAAGTGGTTTTAGCTCTTTGTCTTCCTTTTGATTGTTCTCAACTTTATCATCAATGGTTTCCTCTTTACCAAGCTGTACAGAGAAGGCAATTTTCTCTCCACAAGGAGACCAAGTAGGCGATGTCGCACCATTTTTACAATTCGTAACTTGTTTCGCTTCCCCGCCTGTTTTTGAAAGAACAAAAATTTGCGGCTTACCATTTCTCGACGACACAAACGCGATTTTACTGCCATCCGGAGACCAAACAGGTGAATGCGTTTTATCTTCCCCAAATGTCCATTGTTGCGTTTTTTTATCATCCAAGTTTATGTAAAATAAATTAGACACATAGTCCTTTTTTTTCTCATCAATATGAGTCTGTACATACACCACTTCTGTTCCATCAGGTGATACTTGTGGATCTGCCACTGATTTTAATTTATATAGATCTTCTGGTTTTATCCCTTGTTTCAATGTCATAATTTTCTTATCCCCTTTGTGTAAAAATTTGATTACTTAGTACAATATTTCGATACACTAAGTATTATTCCTTCTTTTTCAGAGAAATTGTTTTTTATTCTAAAGAGGATTTCGAATACCAACTAATGACTTGCGTATAAAAAAACGTAGCTCTTCGTAATAATTAGGAACAGCTACGGCTTTCATTTATTTCAAGAGTGAATCCGGGATTGATGGTTGTGCCCCCATTTGTGTAACGACATAAGCGGCAACTTTCGTGGCAAAATCGATTGAACTTCGAAGCGAATTTCCCCGGCATAGTCCTACTGCCAAAGCGCCATTACTCGTATTTTTTCCATCAAGTTCACTCCTATAGTTAATCTATAATTTTTACTGTTTTGGGAGGATGGGTTAGGAGAAGTTATTTTTTCGAAGCCGGATTTACTTGAAAGCGATAGAACAGCCAATCAGTCGCTAAGAGCCCTCGTTATGATAAGAGGCAGATTAAATCTTTCCAATAATCAGCAGAATTTGTTCTGCGATAAAATTTATAAAAGGGTTCATTCGGACGAGCATGTTTCTGATAGAGCTCAATGATTTGCTTTAAAAAGCCTTCAATAAGCTCTACTCCTACCTTTTTCGCAAAGAGTGTCCCGGCTTTTGCATTCGCTCCCATCGGCACTGCCCCTAAATAAACATCAAAGCTATCCTTTTGATAGACAAGCCCAATATCATCATACACCGCATTATAACAGGCAGAGGCACAACCATTGACATTTACACGTAATCTTGTAGGGACAATGATTCCTTTTAATGAATGATATAGCTTTTCTGTAATTGGTGCTGCCTCCATCTTGTCACCATCACAAAAATCACATGCTTTCATCGCTACAATCGGACCTTGCTTTGCCACATAAAGGCCAGCGTCTTCTAGCTCCTCAATCGTCTTTTCAACTTCTACTGTTGGGATAGATAATAATAGGCAGTAAGAGGCAGAGTATTTTATGGCACCATTTTCCCCTACAACCTTTGCTATTGTTTGGAATTGTGCAGGGGTATAATGTTTATTAATAATGCCTGGGCTTACGGCAAGGCGAGTAAAATCCGCATTATTGTTTAAGTTTTCGAAGGTTTTGTCCGGTATATTCGAACGGAATGCATTCATAAATACTTCTCCTTATGAAGAAAGAAGCTAGCCAATTGCTAGCCCCCAATTTATTGGATAGCTTAAAAACTCTCAGGATAGAAGCCTTTCGCCAAAATTTGAATGGCTTCTGCAGCACGTACCCCTTCAGAGGCAGCAGAAAGTGGTAGGATCACAAAGCGCTCGTTTTTGACCGCTTCCATTTCCTTTAAGGCTGGATCATTTTTTAAGAAATTTATTTTTGCTTCCGCTGTTGTTTCTCCGTAATCTATGACAACTACGACTGCTGGATTACGTTCTACTGCATCTTCTTTGGACACCGTAGTCCAACCCGATTCTACATCACCAAAAATATTTTTACCGCCGGCCATTGTAACAAGTTCATTCATAATGTTTTGTCCTGCAGTGAAGACCTCTTTATCACCACTATCAAACACTAGAACAGGTAGTTTTTCTCCATCTTGCGGTAATTTTGCACGGACATCCTCTACATTCTTTGTCATTTTTTCAATTAGTGCTTCTCCACGATCTTCAACACGAAAAATTTTTGCGATATTTCGAATATCTGTGAAAATATCGTCTAAAGTTGGTTTCGTCATGATTGAGGATGTATGTAAATAAGTGTGAATGCCTAATGTTTCAAGTTCTTCTTGTGTACCAACACCTTTCTCTCCAAAGGCGCTTTTCCAACCACCAAATAAAAAATCTGCTTCTGCATCAATAACCTGCTCCTTTGTAGGATACTGTTTTGCTAACACAGGCACTTTATCGTAGGCCGCTTGTAGGGGCTCATAAATTTTATCATCTAAGTACGCCGTCCCTACCATTGAATCTTCTAGCTCTAAAGCTAACATAATTTCTGTCACGTGCTGATTTAAGCTAATCGCTTTTTTTGGGGCTTCCTTATATACTTGCGTTGTTCCATTATTTTCAATCGTTATGTCTGACTTTTCAGCTTGTGAAGCCTCTACCTTCTCACTTTGTGTAGCAGATTCTAGTTTGTCCTTTTCACTACAAGCACCCAATATAGCCAGCAATGCGATTGCAAAGACTAGCCATGAGCTTTTCCATTTCTTCATGTCCTCTTCTCCTTTGATGTTAAATATATAGAAAGAAATCGTTTAGACTTCTATGCTACCAGATAGCGATTCTAGAAAAGGGCATAAAAAAATCCCCTTGTTTCCAAGAGGTTAGCATAGCAAAAGAAAGGTTTTTCAACCTGTTCACTATCCCCATCCTCGTGGATTCAGTAATAAATACATAATGGCAGGTATCCTGGCTTAGGTTCATCATCTATACGCCTTCCCATAGTGTGGCTACAGTGGCATCTTGTATAGACTCCCCATTTACAGTTGCGGGACAGCATCGGATTTGCACCGATTTCCCTTTTAAGCAAATAACAAAGGTCATTTACACCAATACGTCGTTTTTATTTTGTTGTATATATTAATTGACTAGTAAATTCGCAATCATACATATATTAACACTATTGCGACATAAACACTATATGAAATATTTTTTATACCAATTCTGTTACAATGTTGTTAAATGAATAAATAGAAACGAGGATCTTTTTATGCATATAACAATTGGAGTACTTGCTCACGTGGATGCCGGTAAAACAACATTTTCTGAGCAGTTACTATTTCATACAAACAGTATTCAATCCCGTGGACGAGTGGATCACCAGGACACATTTCTAGATAATCATGAGCTGGAGCGTCAGCGAGGTATTACAATTTTTGCAGAGCAAGGTCGCATGACGCTTGGGAATGATACATATACCTTAATCGATACACCCGGGCACGTCGATTTCTCTCCAGAGATGGAGCGTGCCATTCGGGTTATGGATTATGCCATCATTGTTGTTAGTGCCGTCGAAGGAATACAGGGTCATACTGAAACAGTGTGGCACCTTTTACGCCAATATCATGTTCCAACCTTCTTTTTTATCAACAAAATTGATCGTGAAGGTGCAGATGTTGAAGCAGTAATGGCTGCGCTTCAAAAGGATTGCTCTGCAGATGTTTTATTCGTAGACGAACCGCTCCGTTCCGACTATGTTTCAAACGACATAATGGAGTGGCTTGCTGAACGTGATGAACACCTTCTCGATGCTTTTCTCAATGAAACAATAGATAGCTCCAGCTGCCTTACTCATTTAACTCAGCTGATTAAACAGGAAAAGGCCTTTCTATGTTTTTCTGGGTCTGCTTTAAAAGATAGTGGAATAAAGGAATTCCTAACACAGCTCCCCCTCCTTACAGAGACACAATTTAATAACAATGCTCCGTTTCAAGGTGAGGTGTTTAAAATTCGTCATGATGGACATCAACGCTTAACTTTTATCAAATCTTTGCAAGGAACGTTACATGTTCGTGATGAACTTTCATTTGGAGACGTGACTGAAAAAGTGACGGAGATTCGACTATACAATGGCAACCGGTATGAAACTTCTCAAAAGGTAGAGGCTGGGGAGATTTTCGCAGTAAAAGGGATTAGTCAAGCAAACATCGGCGATATTATTGGTTCTTCGAATAATTCTCAGCCCTTTGAGTTAGTACCGACTTTACAGGCAAAAGTACACTATGAAGGCACTCAGCATATAAAGGACGTGTTAAAAACTTTCCGTATTCTTGAAGCAGAAGAACCTTCATTACGTGTGCTATGGCATGAAAAATTCCAAGAAATTCATGTACATATTATGGGTATCATCCAACTCGAGGTTCTTATCGAAGTGCTTCATGAACGCTTCTCGCTAGACATTTCATTTAGCGAACCCCAGATTTTATATATGGAAACGATCTCCACAACGGTGACAGGCTATGGTCACTTTGAGCCATTAAAGCATTACGCAGAAGTCCATTTATTGATGGAGCCAAATACACGTGGCACGGGCAATACATTTGTCAATGCATGCCACGCGGATGATTTAACAGTTGGGCATCAACGACTCATTGAAAAACATTTATTCGAGCGCGATCATCATGGGCTGTTAACCGGCTTTCCCGTTTCAGATATTCGCTTCACACTCTTAACGGGACGCGCACATAATAAGCATACTGAAGGTGGCGATTTCCGTGAAGCAACATTCCGTGCATTACGGCAAGGGCTCGAACAAGCAGAAAATGTATTACTAGAGCCATACTACCGCTTTAAACTTAAAGCTTCTAGTGATTTCATCGGCCGCATGATGACCGACATTCAGCAAGCTGCGGGTACATTTGACGCACCAATCATAACTGAACATGATGCGATTGTAACCGGCCGGGCCCCTGTCTCAACATTTATGAGCTACAGTACTACCTTTGCCGCCTACACCAATGGGAAGGGCGTAATTTCCCTACAATTTGATGGCTACGATACATGTCACAATACAGAAGAAATTATCGCTCAAATCAGCTACGATAAGAACGCCGATCCCGACTATACATCCTCTAGTATTTTTTGCGCAAAAGGCAAGGGCTACTCCGTTCCATGGCACGAAGCACAAGCAGCAATGCATTGTATTGACTAAATTCATAAAAACAGGACATGATTTGTTAGATCCATGTCCTGTTTTCTTATGTTTCGTGAAGAGTTACTATACTTTTGTGTGTTACCTTACTTCGCGTGGGTATTCCCTTTCCTTTCGTGGGTATTCGACCTGCTTCCGCAGGTATTCCCCTTCCTTTCGCGGGTATTTGCCTTCTCTCCGCGGGTAATCTTGCTTCGCGCGGGTATCTACCCTATACGGACAACTCCATTCTATTAACTTGCAAGGAATATATCTTTCTCCTAAAGGCATTGAAATTCATCCCGCACATATTTAATTTACTAAGCTTGTATCGTTTTCTGACCCTGTCTATAAATAGGATATGAAGATTCCACCACAACGTAGCTATGGGAATGTGAAAAATCCATTAAAACCTTGCCAGGTCGACTTTTCAAAAGTTGTAAATTATCAATCAGTTCAAGCAATAGTTCATGACCATTTCCACGTGGGTGCCAATTTAAATGATGATCATTTAGTTCCTTTACAGCTTTTAGAAATTGAAGATACTCTCGCTCTATAAAATTGATCAGTTGTTTATTTTTATAAACTACTCGTGATAAATCTTCTAAATATACTTCATAAAAGCGCATCACTATCGAGCACAATAAATCATTGACCCGAGCAGCACTTAGTATTGGCTTAGGTGCTTGGGAAAGTCGCTCTAAATTTGGTTTTGCACGAGTCGAATCGATACGTGTAATTAAATGATAATGTTCGCCATTCACATCGTACACAATTGGATTTGTCGGCATATACATCATAAAATCATTTGTTTTTGTTTTAAGTTGGTCCGTAATATTCGCTTTTGCAAAAAGGTGGCCATTAAAACTTTCATTTTGAATCCAAATAATATCTTTGTTATATAAAATTTGTTCAAACAATCGTTCATTACTAATAAGATTGCTAGCTATTAATTGATCGACAAGGGATTCTACAACCATTCTTGTTGTAGCTTTCTTGGCAAGTTCAGTGCGTGGTTGCTTACAAATTTTCATTTCTACATATTGCGATTCCTGTGCTGTACTTACATGAATATTCGTCATCATTGCATCCTCTTTTCGTACATATTTTTCAAAACGGAAGTCTTCTTATACATAAAAAAAGGATTTCCTAAAACTAGAGGAAATCCTTCATTCTATCGTTTTCATTCATCACTTAATGTCAAATTATACCCAAGCATAAAAGAATCGCCTTGAAAGCGATTACCTTCTTTTATTTTGGGCATTTGACGTACGGTGACGAACAGAGCATTCTGTTTTGTCAACATGCCACCTCCTATTCCTCGTAGGGTTATGGTGTGTACTCATAATAGGCAGGTATCCTGACTCATGATCATCGCTACTTTTCCCCTTCCCGTCGTTAAACAGTGGTATTTAAAAAGTCGCTCACATTTACAGTTGCGGGACAGTGTCGGATTTGCACCGACTTCCCTTTTAAGTAAATTGCACACAATTTACACCTATTACTCCACGCTATTCAGTTGTAAAAGGAATCTAGTAAATTCTTTATTCCTTATTGATTATTAAAATTAATTGTAAATGAGTGTATTTCAAAAGTCAATATATTCCAGTTACTTGTGCTTATGCTTTTCTTCTAGTTATCTTCTTTTCCATAATGCGTTTCATAATATTTTCATTTAACGTTTTCAAGGTAATTTCCTTTTTCAAAAATTTCTTTTGAACTTACGGCAGTCCATTCCTCTGGTGTTAAAGTTGGATTTAAATCAAGATAGGATTTAACCAATTTATAACCCACACCGTAACCATAAAGACTAGGAAGACCATTACCTCCCATAAGTATTTCTAATGCCCGATTCGACTCTGACTTTTCAAGATCTAATGCAATTTTCGACCAATCATCTTTGTTGTATGCTGTATAAATTGGATAAAAATAAATGTCAGGATAGACCAACTTATCAAACATTTCCGCCTTTCTTTCAACTACTAAGTCCTCCAAAACAGTTAAAAATACACCTTTACTTGCGTACTTCTCAGTCCAAACACTATGATAATATTCTTAATTCATGTTCTGTTTCATAATTATTTGTTTCATTTTCGGATGCAATAAGATCAGAGCGCTTCTTTTATAATATTTACTGTTTTTTCCCCATCAATTTTTTCACTTACTTTTTGATTTTCTGTTAAGCAATCAGGATCTACATTTAGAACTGGATTAGCAATGTGCAAGACCTTCGTTGCCTATTATCCAATTAACTTCCAAATATTTTTTTACTGTGCTACACTCTGTATATAGATACAATTTTCAGTTATTTTATAATAGAACGGGATGGGGGTCTTAGAAAATGCATAGATGCATTTGGGGTGCCTTAATGTGTATATATGGTGTGTCTTTATATATCAAATATTTTCAAAAACTAAGTGAAGGATGGAATATTACCCTTCATTTTTTATCAGGCAGTCTATGTATTATAGGAATTTCATTAATTATTCAGGCAAGAAGAACGTTTAAAAAATCTGGATCTATTAAGCAACATTTGTAATACTATCGTTTCACACATGCCCGTATAACAAGATTAGCTATTATCTTATTCTAATTGAAATAAAAAGCAGGCTTAAGAGGTGAACGAAATGAATTTCGGACTAGGATCATTAATACTTTTTCTAATTGTACTACTTTTAATTATTAGTATTTTTGGATTTGTCATTAGAAAGTTGCTAGGAGTCGAGAGAAAGAAATGGTTTTCTTATGATTACGTTAACGAAATACATAAAAAACTAGATTTATCAGTACGAATAATTTATTTGAGTCTAGTATTAATTAGTTCGTATTATAAATTTAACTATGATAATGTTGGAATTGCTTGGTATTATGAGCTATGGTTTATCATAATTGTCTTTTTAGTAACCTCTGAAATGTTACGAGCATTTATGGAATGGAAATACGCGGAAAATAAAAAAGATGCTATTGCTACGATTGCAGAAATGATGTTTATGATTAGCATAGTATTTTTGACGATAAAGACTGATTTTTTTGGCTTATTTAATAGTTGATTCGGAAGAAATTTAAAAAAACAAGGCTATTTCGCAAATAATCTATCCCTGCAAAATAGCCTTTTTTCTTTAGTTACTAAATCTTTGTGTAAGCTTTTGTAAATCTTCTGCTTGTACACATAGGTCTTTTGACACCACTGTGTTGATTGCTTGCATTGAGGCACTTTGTTCATCAACTGAGTGTAAAATAACTTCTGTGGAATTCGTTAAACTATCCATTCCATTTGCGATCGTCGAAACTAATTTTGTAACTTCATTCGCGCTACTTGAAAGCTCTTCAGCTGTTGCGGAAATATCCTCTAGCTGATTCGTCATTTTGCTAACATGCTGAGAGATTGTACCAAATGACTTTGTAGCTTCATCAATGACGTGAACGCCCTGCTGAACGTTTTTCAAGTCTTCTTCTACAGAAGTTGCAACTTGTTTTGTATCGCTTTCAATGCCAACTACTAGATCGACAATTTGAATAGCTGAATGCTTAGATTGCTCCGCTAATTTTCGAACTTCTTCCGCTACTACTGCAAAGCCTTTCCCATGCTCTCCCGCACGCGCAGCTTCTATCGCTGCATTTAATGCAAGTAAATTCGTTTGATCTGTAATGGCCGTAATCATGTCTGTCATAGATTTTATATCCGTCATTTTGCCTGATAATTGTTGCATTAAGTTACTTGTTTTTTCAGTAGAATCTGAAATGAATTCCATTTGATTTTTAGCTACATGTAAAATTTCCGCACCATTGCCTGCAATGTCATTTGCTTCTTTCGCATGATCAAATACATCTTGTGTAGCCACGGTAATACGTTCAATGCCATCAGCAGTTTCTTGCATAGCTATAGCGCTTTCATTTGCAGACTGTGCTGCTTTTTTAAGACCCTCAGTCGTATTTTCCATTTGTGAGTCTACTTCGTTTACTGCATCTGCAATTTCATTTGTGCTTGCTGATAGCTCTTCTATACTCGCTGATAAATCGGTAGAACTACTAGCAATTTTTTGTGTCATCATATGTAATTGTTCTTTCATCTCAATAAACGCTTTACCTAACGCCGCAACCTCATCATTGGATTTTATCTCGATAGGAGAAGTGTTCAAATTCCCCTCAGCTATAGCTTGAGCGGATACTGCTAGTTGTTTAATTGGATTAATAATTTTGTATTTCACATAGAAAATACACGATATTGTCGTAGTAAATCCTATTACTGTTAATACAGTGGACACCCACTCTAATGATGTTAAATTTGCTAGGTCTATAATCAAAATAAGACCCATGATTACATTTAAAAAAGAAAAGCCAATAATACTTTTTTGTCGTAAACTCATACTAAATTCCCCTAACTATAATATTATTCCTATAAACAATTATAGTTTAAAATCCCTAAAATTGATAGAAAAAAACACCAACTTTTGTAAGAAAATAGAATTATAAAATAGGAAGTTTTTTCGTATTGTTCAAAACTTTTGTGGCGAAATTGTGATATAAAAGTTCGACTCATCGTTAAGGGTGATTTCTGTAAAGATAGGCGTCTTCTAGAGGGGGGCGGGCTAACAAATGTATTTTGCGCGAAAGCGAAGCGCCAACAAACACTTGCCCACAGACATGTAAATGAGTCGGAAATTATTACTATTAATTAGAAAAACATTCATAAAGAATTCCCTTGACCATTTGAATTTTGAACATCTAAAAAAAGCACTTTGCTCTAGACAAAGTGCTTTCAAACATAAATTATTTTAATTTCATAATACTTGATCCGGCAATACCTGGATGAGTCATCTCATATGGATCTAGAATTAAATCTAATTGTTCTTTCGTTAGTACACCCTCTTCAAGGCAAAGCTCACGTATTGAACGACCAGATAGAATTGCTTCGCGTGCAAGGCGTGCAGCTACTTCATAGCCAATATGTGGGTTCACTGCTGTTAGTACGCCAACACTTTTTTCCACATATTCTTTCATACGGTCTTCGTTTGCTTCAATATCCTTCAAGCAATTTTGTGTAAATGCTCGGAACACGTTATTCATAATACTAATAGATTGAATTAAGTTAAAGACAAGTACAGGCTCCATTACGTTTAATTCTAATTGTCCTGCTTCAGATGCTAAAGAAATTGTATGGTCATTACCAATTACTTGGAATGCTACTTGGTTAAGAACCTCTGGCATAACAGGATTCACTTTACCTGGCATAATAGACGATCCAGGTTGACGCGCTGGTAAAATGATTTCCCCTAATCCAGCACGTGGACCAGAAGCCATTAAACGAAGGTCATTAGCAATTTTCGACATATTAATCATACAGATTTTTAATGCGCCTGATACTTCTGTATAAGCATCCGTATTTTGTGTTGCATCTACTAAATGTGTAGCGCCTTTAAGCGGTAATCCTGAAATTTCAGCAAGATGAAGATCAACTGCTTGAATATAGTCAGGAAATGCATTTAAGCCAGTTCCAACAGCTGTTGCTCCCATATTTACATCATATAAATTTGGGCGAGTTTGGCGAATACGCGCAATATCACGAGTGATTACACGGCAGTATGCTTCAAATTCTTGCCCTAATCGAATCGGTACAGCGTCTTGTAAATGCGTACGACCCATTTTAATTACATGCGCAAATTGCTCCGCTTTTTGGTGGAACACTGCTTGCATGTTTTCCATTGTAAGAAGTAGTTCATCTATCAAATTCAACACAGCAATATGAATAGCTGTTGGGAAAGCATCATTTGTTGATTGAGACATATTTACATGGCTGTTAGGGCTAATTGTATGGTAATCCCCTTTTTCTTTGCCTAAAATCTCCAAAGCACGGTTAGCAATAACTTCGTTGGCATTCATATTAATCGATGTGCCAGCACCACCTTGGATAGGGTCTACGATAAATTCAGCATCCCACTCACCATCAATAACTTCTTGTGAAGCTTCGACAATTGCATCTCCGATTTCTTTTGAAAGTAGGTGTACCTCCATATTACTCAAAGCAGCTGCTTTTTTAACAATACCCATTGCTTTAATAAGTGCAGAATGAATAGTATACCCTGTAATCGGGAAATTTTCAGTTGCACGAAGCGTTTGGATTCCGTAATAAGCATTGCTTGGTAAGGCGCGTTCACCTAAAAAGTCTTTTTCTATACGTTGTGTGGACATAATTGTCGTCTCCTTTTATGTAATCCTCACACTTGATAGTAGCTAATAACTGTCGTATTGTAAACAGTCAATTGTCTGTAAAGTGAAAAATAATCATTTTCAACTTTACGTTATTGTGTCCGGAGGCTTTGTTTTCATTCATTCCATCACATTTAGCCGCTTCGCTTTCGCACAATAAACACTTGTTTCATAATAAAGATAAAAACCGAGCGCAATTTTTACGCTCGGTTTATCATTATTTATTAGAAGTCACTGTAAAACGGCTGTTTACATGCTTTGGATTTTCAATTTCATCCAACATCGCAACCGCATAATCTGCATAGCTTACATAACTTTCGCCAGAAGCATTCACTAATAAATGATCTTCTCCAGCAGTATAGCTACCTGTACGTGGACCCTCTGGATCAAAGAAAGCAGATGGACTTAAAAATGTCCAAGTAATAGTAGATTGTTGTAAGTCGTGTAGATTTTCACCTTGATTTTTAGCTGTTGCGTAGAACATTTCTGGAAAATCAGGTGTATCCATTACGCGTACATTTTTCTCTGGATCTACAAACAGACTACCTGCTCCACCGACAACCAATAATTTTGTATCAATACCCTTGAATATATCTATTAAATGGCGACCAGCTTTCACATGCAATTCTTCCTGACCAGCAGGAGCACCAAACGCATTAACGACTACGTCAAACCCTTTCACATCTTCTTGAGATAATGCAAAAACATCCTTTTCAATTACCGAAATATTTGCTGTTACTTTGGAAGCTGAACGTACTATTCCAGTTACATCATGACCACGTTGCAGTGCCTCCTCTATTATTTTTTGTCCTGCTTTCCCTGTTGCACCAATTACTGCGATTTTCATCATTCTAATTCCTCCTATTTTTCAATTGTAACCTCTTTAGTTACAGGTTAGATACAAAAGATCGACTTCGTTTATAAACGAAGTTGATCTAGCACATCCTGTAAAGTTTGTGCTTGAAGTTGTTCTTCCATTGCATGCCAAATAGATGTATAAACACCTTCCAATGTCCGTTGGATTTTTTGACCAACTGAACATGCTGGATTTGGCTCATCATGAATCGCAAATAACTGCTCTGGTCCATCAATCGCATGGTAAATAGCTAAAAGCGTTAAATCTTTTGGCTCTACTAAAAGGTCATAGCCTGCAATACCTGTTTGCGAAGTAAGCAAACCCGCTTTTTTTAGCACACCAATCATACGTCGCACAACAACTGGATTTGTATTCACACTTCCAGCAATGTACTCAGACGTCAGCTGATTTTTATCAGATGTTGTTGCAATAAGCGAAAGAATATGGATCGCTACCGAAAATCGACTGTTCACCATATGTATCACCACCCGTTGTAACTATTATAGTTACAGGTTTGAATAAAAGCAAACAAATTGCTTTATTTGTACCTGCATTTATTTTTTTCATTTTACGGAGTATTATACTTTCTTGACGTAAATGACTAATTCTTGTCGTATTTCTCCATCTTCCTCATAAAAATCTAAGTTATGAAATTCATACTTAAAATGGCCAACTGGAAACGTCACACTTTCCCCCTGTGCCGCAGCTAATGTCCCTGCCACATCATGTGACACCATATGCAAAAGCTCTGTACCTAAAACTGAATCTACAAACACCACGTTCATATTAAAACACCTCCTCAGCTATTATAGCTTAGAAGGCGCTTACATTTACAGTCTTTCTTTATAACGTTTCAAGCGAATTTCCTCAATGACTTCCATCATGATTTGTATTTGCTCCAATGTTAATTTTGTAGAGATGTTTGGTAGCTCAGATTCCACTGTTCCTCGAGGAGTATTCGTCAGCAAATTTGTCCTTAAACGCTGCTCACGCTCTCTTCCATCTATTTGAAAAACCAATGATTTCCTCACACCACTCACCTCAAAATCGTTATTTTAACTTCCATATTAAAACTTATATCGGAAAAAACTTCAAAAATTTAAATATCCTTTATATTTTTTAGAAAGTTTTGGTTCTTTTATATGTATTAAAGGGTTTCTCTCTTTTGGTGTTTTATGCGTCGGTTCTTTCTGTAGATTTGGCGGTTCTATCCACGATTTTGATGGTTCTATCCATTATTTTGACTTCTGTCCGTCGCTTTGACTCTTCTATCCATTATTTTGGCCACTCTATCCACGATTTTGTCGGTTCTATCCATTATTTTGGCCATTCTATCCACGATTTTGATGGTTCTATCCATCATTTTTGCTTTCATCCTTCACTCTGTCCTTTCTTTCCGTCGCTCTGAATTCTTTCCGACACTTCAGCTCTTTCATCCGTCACCCTGGTCTTCCTTCCGTCTATCTGATCTATATATCTCCGCTTCAATGTTAATTTACATGAAAAAACAGCAGCCAAAACGGCTGCTGCTTTAGCTTAAACGGCAATTGGTGCTTTAATTATTGGGTGTGGATCGTAGCCCTCAATTGAAAGATCCTCGAGTTCGATGTCGAAAATAGACGTTTTATTTGGATTGATTTTTAAGGTTGGTAGGTCTTTAGGCTCGCGTGAAAGTTGTTCTTTTACTTGTTCCACGTGATTTGAATATATATGAGCATCCCCAATGCTGTGAATAAATTCGCCTACTTCTAAACCGCATTCGTGGGCAATTAAATGTGTCAGTAATGCATATGAGGCAATGTTAAATGGACAGCCGAGTAATGTATCGAGGCTTCTTTGCATTAGCTGGCAGCTCAATTTTCCATTTGCTACATAAAATTGGAACATTACGTGACATGGAGGTAGTGCAGCTTTACTGCCCTTTGCTCCTGCATTGATAACGTCTTCTGGATTCCATGCATTGACAATAATGCGTCGTGAATCTGGATTGTGCTTGATTTGATGGATTACATCTTGCAATTGATCGATGTTTTCCCCAGTTGATGTTGTCCAATTACGCCATTGCTTACCGTAAACATTTCCAAGCTCGCCGTATTTATTTGCAAATTCATCATCTGTTAATATGCGCTCACAAAATGAGGCTAACTCTTTTTGATAGTCAGCATTGAATGATTCGTCCACTAAGCAGCGACGACCAAAATCTGTCATATCGGGACCTGAATATTCATCAGACTCAACCCATTTTTTAAAAGCCCATTCATCCCAAATATGATTATTGTTTTGCAGTAGATAGCGAATATTTGTATCCCCTTTAATAAACCAAAGTAGCTCACTTGCTACAAGTTTGAATGGTACACGCTTCGTCGTTAATAGAGGAAAACCTTTGCTTAAATCAAATCGCATTTGATAGCCAAATACACTATATGTACCGGTCCCTGTTCGATCTTCCTTTTTAACGCCACTCTCTAATATATGTTGTAGTAAATTTAAGTACGCGATTTCTGGATGCGCCATGTTCATCAACAGCTCCTTCAAGTATGCTGTTGACCATTATATCATCTAATAACTACATGTGAATGCCCAAAAATAAAAACAATATTTACCTATCTAAGCCAAAGGAATTGTATTCTAGCCCCCTTGCGATTTCACTCTCCATCGTGATAAAAAACATTGGCATCAAAATAATATTAAATAAAACTGGGACAATAATAAACAAAAGGTCAATCCCTGGGTCAAAATAAATACAAAACGCGTTCAATAAGCCTGAAATGATTAGAAAAACAATTTGCATACCGATAATTATTATCGGTATGGTTTGATACATATAATTTAGCTTTCGGAACTGATGCATATTTTCAGGGTCTTTAATAATTTTCTTTTTTAAGCGCCTCGATAAAATGAAACAGGCAATAAACTGCGCCAATACAAAGCTAAAATAAATAACAATATGTAGTACCATTTGCCCTTTCATAACAGTGCCATTAAAATGTCCTACCCGCTGATGTAGTAGCTCGTTGACCTCTCCCTCATAAACATATTCCTGTTCACTAAAATAAGTAGGCGGTTCTACAAAGCCGAGAGCTGCCAAATCCTTTGAGTTAGCTTGCCAGTCGATTAGTTTGCTAGCCAAAATTTTCAATTGAATGGGATCATTTTCGCCAAACATTCCTATTAAAAAAGTATATGGAATCGCTATCTTTATTTTCCCGTCTTTTTTTTCATGAATTAAATCTTTAATTGAAAAAGTATACGCCACATCCGTCTGGAGGATTTCATAACGAGGATCCTCGACCTTCCAATGACTTGCTAAGGAGGATTCTATGTTATTCTTCATTTCAACATACGGCGTATCATTATGTAAACTCTTTGGAATCTTATAGACAAAACGATTATCACTCCCAATAACGCAAATATCTACTTTCACCGTATCATTTCCAACGTTTTTAGCGATTGTTGTCATCGGGTACGACATTATGACGACTAGAAAAAGGACTATTAACAATCCTTTCTTTGTCATGCAACGCTCCCCCTTTTCGTCACACATGATAGTTTTACACTATCATAGGTTACACCGAAAAAACTACTTCGTTATTCCGAAAAAGCAATAGTGGTTTTCCGAAACAACTTTTTCGGTATTCCAAAATTACCAAAAATTATGGATAATATAGTAGTACTTAAGATTGAAATGGGGCATTATTATCATGCAAATAGTTGAGAGAAAACTATGAGAAAATGGACATATAGTATTTTCATAACCTACCTACTCATCGGTGTTTATGTGCTCGCAGTGGCAATGCGGATACCTTTAATTGATATTTCATTAGACACAAGTAGTGGACAACCTATCATAGATGAATTCATTTATCCCGATTGGGCACAGCAAAATAACATAGAAGAAGGTGATCTTCTACTAACAATCGATGGCAAGTCTGCAGAAAATGTTCGTTCTATCCAACTCGATTCTATCGTTAGAAGTGCAAAGGAACTAACGTTTATGAAGCCTAATGGGGATGTTCATACTGTTACAGTTAAGCATAAAGATATCCCGGAAGAATTATATTTCCAAATTATTTTTCCACTGTTTTATTTCGTCTTATCTTTTGGTGTCGCCATCTATTTATTGCTAAGAAATAAAGATAATCTGCTAACTATTCTACTAACATTATTTTTATTAACTTGTTCATTAGCTTATATAAGTACAGGTGCCTCAGTTAGAGGAAATTTAATTGGAATATTAGTAATATCTATTGGTATCGTTTTATGCATTGTACTTTTTATTCACTTTTTACAATTCTATTTCCGCTATCTACGTATAGAATGGCGCTACATCGATACTAAGTGGCTTTATTTAATATTACTATTAATTCCTTGTAATGATTTAATTAATATTTTTTATTCTGACTTCGATACGATGGCATCATTAATTATCTTAGGATTGTTTGCTGTTCTAGTTCTCTACGCCATCTATATTTTACTAACGAGCTATTTACGAACTAAACTGGCAAAAATCCGTCTGATTACCATTGCATTTATTACGCCTTTCTTACCGTTTTTGCTGTTTTACGCTATACCTGAAATATTAGTTCAGAACTCTATTTTACATTTTCAAGTAGCTTCATTATTTTTATTGTTTATTCCTTTTTCTTTTATCTTCATACAAGTGAATGAACGTTTATTCGATATCGAATATCAATTATCACGTTTGCGTTATTATTCGACACTTGCCTTTTTTAGTACATTAATATTAACTGCAGGCATTACCTTAATGTTTATAAACAAATTATCGATTGTTGAAATTACAAGTGTCTTTATATTATTATTCCTAGTCATCATTGCTAGTTTCTATATTAAAGAGCAGCTTGATTTTAAATATCGAAAGATTATTTTTTCATCCACTGGCAATTATGTACATAATTTATATGCTGCCGTTAATCGTATGGGGAAAGCAAAAAACCAGCAAGAATTATTGGATCAATTCAAGTATGAAATAACAGAAAAGCTTGGTACTACAGCCTTTACAATTACAACAATAACGGAAAATACTCGTAATGAAGTTACTATGGGGAATCACCTACTATTACATGATACAGGTGAAGAAAAAATCATGTTACACATTAGACATGTATTACAAAAAGAGGAGCTTCTTTGGCTAGAGTTACTAACCCTCTATGTCTCTATGTTTATTGATAATTTAAAGCTTATTGAAGATTTAATTTATGAAATAAAGCTTATGAAGGATCACAATGATACACAGCTTCCTTGGCTCGACAAAATCTTGTGGAATATTATTGAAAAGGAGAAAAGTATTTTAGCTCAGGAATTACATGACACTATTTTGCAAGAGCAACTTCATTTAGCGAGAGAGTTAGATGTACTTACTAGCTCTCCTATTATTTATAAAGAAAAGGTATTAGATATTCGTGAGCAGTTGCTGAATGCATCGAAGGACTTACGTGAGTATTGTGAGAATTTAAGCCCTCCTTTGCTGGACACATTTGGGCTACAAATCGCCTTAAAAAAACTAATTCAAAAGGTGAAAATTCGAGCAGATTTTTTGTTAAAAACTCAAATAGAACGTGTCCAATTTGAAGATGTAACTTTACATTTAGTCGTCTATCGTCTTGTGCAAGAGCTCTTAAATAATGCCATTAAGCATGCTGAGGCAACTGAAGTATCACTAAGACTACAAGCGATAAATCGTGGTTTCATCCTCCAATACGATGATAATGGTATTGGCTGTAATATTGAAAGTTTAATGCAATCTTCAAATTCTATGGGTATTAATGGTATTCGAGAACGAGTTCGCGCTTTTAATGGGGACATCACGATAACCTCCAATTTAAATGAAGGAATGCATATAGTTATTCAAATACAAGAGGACGTGGATTCAGATGATTAATATTCTTATTATAGATGACCATCCTGTCGTTTTAGATGGTACGAAAACATTATTACAGGATTTAACAAATGTCCATATAGAAACGGAACAAGATAGCTCCGCTGTTCTGTCGAGAATGGATGCTCAATCTTTTCAATTATTTTTGATTGATATTAATATGAAGCCAATCAATGGCATACAGCTTTCAGAAATGATTAAGAAAAAGCAACCAGAAGCTCTAATTTTACTCTATACAGGATATGAGCTTTGCGATTATTACGAACTACTGATTGAGAAGAAGGTCGATGGACTATTATCAAAGCTCGCCACGAAACAGCAAGTGATTCAAACCATTGAAGCCGCACTTAGGGGCGAGATCCTACTAGCAGCTGATTTTTTAGACTTTGTACAGCAGCGTACCAATCTTCCAAACGCACAGCAAGATGTTTTACTAAGTGACAAGGAACAAGAGATTTTACAGCTTGTCGCACAAGGATGTACAAATAAAGCAATTGCTTCAGCCATCGGGGTCACGCAACGCACTGTTGAAAATTATTTATCCAAGCTTTTTGTCAAACTAAACGTAGAATCTCGTGCAGAGGCGGTAATTGTCGCTAAAGAAAAAGAATGGTTAAAATAATGGGAATGTAAAATTTACATTACAAAATCGGAATATACTGGATAAATATTTGGAATTGTTATATAATCAGAACAATAATTACATTACTTCATCTTATCCGCTAAAATCATTGAAAATGTGATTTTTTTGCAAGCGATCGAAGCAATATGATTGTTTAATTTTTTTGGGAGGTTGTTCACATGACACAAGGTACAGTAAAATGGTTTAACGCAGAAAAAGGTTTTGGATTTATCGAGGTAGAAGGTGGAAATGATGTATTTGTACATTTCTCTGCTATTCAATCAGATGGCTTTAAAACTTTAGAAGAAGGCCAAAAAGTAGAGTTCGGCGTTGAAGAAGGTAACCGCGGACCTCAGGCTACTAATGTTGTAAAGCTTTAATTTATAGCTTTAACATGTAGATGCAAAATACAAGAGATATCCAAATTAATGGATGTCTCTTTTTTACGGTTATTTAATTTGTACAGCTTCAGATTTTGAATGGTAGCATATAATATTCAAAGTTCCTATATAAAACGGATAAAACAAGAGCATCGCAAAAAGAATGAACCCTTGAGCTGGCCCTGGCATGTCCCCCCGATAAGTGATTGGATACACATTCACAAATATAAACATAAAGAACGCTGTGTAAGGCATCCAAAAAATCGTTGTCCAATATACCAATCGACGATGCGCTATCCATTTATCTGTAAGCATGTATAGCGCAATAGTTGCTACAACAAAACCAACCACATGCATAATATCGAAATATTGTCCTTCCCACCCGGTGAGTCTCACAATGCGATAATAATTTACTTGCATTTCAAGAGAAATAAAGAATATTAACCCATATAACATACTCACTACATTCAATTTTAAAAAATAATTCATTCACAACATCCTTACGCGTAAGAATGTAAACCTGCTATAACTAAATTTACAAATACTTGATTGAACACGATAATTCCAAATCCAATAATCGCTAACCAAGCTGTCTTTTCCCCTTCCCAGCCTTTTGAAAGGCGGAAATGAAGGAAAGCGGCATAAAATAAAAATGTGATTAGTGCCCACACTTCCTTAGGGTCCCACCCCCAATACCTACTCCAAGCAATCTGTGCCCAAATCATGGCAAACAACAGACCCCCTAGTGCAAACAATGGGAAGCCTATAACAACTGCTCGATATGTAATTTCATCTATTAATACTGGCTGTACACGGTTTGTTAATGGCTTTAATAACACAATTAATCGTCTTCGCGTGATGAGTACAATCACTCCATATAAAATCGTTCCAACGATAAATGACCATACAATCGTATTCAATTTCTTCGCATCTAGCTTATTCGTAATCTGGAAAACACCAACCTGATCCCCACTAGCTGTTACTGCACCTTTATTAACAATCCATGGCGTCATCGTATATTCAGCTGTTTCTTTCTTTTCTAGCTTATTTTCAAATTGAACCTCGATTTTATCTCCTGCTAAGTTAAAGTAAGTTGCCACTCCAATAAAGCCAATCACGACAATTAAGCAATACATAACAAATTCCAAAGCAACTGTACTCATCGAAAATTTAGAAACATCTAATGTTCGTAACAAATAAATAATACCTGTTGCAAATGAGACCGATAAAACAGCACTTGAAAAGGCAACTGTCATAACATGAATCGTTAACCAATTACTTTGCAGCGATGGAACAAGTGGGGAAACTGTTTTTGTAAAAACGCTTCCATAACCGAGAATAATTAATGACACAGGGATAGTAAACAAACCTACAACGATTTGCTTATATAAAAAATGAATGATCAAATAACTACCAGTAAGCATAATGCCAAAGAACGTCATAAACTCATACATATTACTTACAGGTGCATGATCAACAGCAATCCACCTTAAAATGAAATAAACTAACTGTAAAGCAAATGCAATATATGTAAGTAAAAGCCCGATTTTCCCAAAAATCTTTCCTTTTGATTTCACGGCAAGTCCAATCGGTATAATGGCGATCAGAAGTAAAATAAATGCCACGAAAAATGAATTACTACTTAAACTTAATAATGTTTCGTTACTCAATATAACATCCTCCAAAGTATTTTTTGCTCATCTCCATAATGCGAGGTTGATTTTAGTTCCTACTGGGCGCTTTACCGCTGACGCTTCGCTTTCGCACAGAGCAAAGCTCCCTGAGAATTTCCAGCCTCCACTCCAACTTATATCAATGGTATTACCTTTCCCTCCCTGTTGTGATGACCCATTTTTTGAGGAAACTTTATTGTAGCTTCCAATAAAAACAACGTCATTCATCAAAGTAAGTGCCATCATTTCCCTTTAAATAGTTTTATTTTTTCAGAATTGTTACAATCCCATGGCGCAAAGTAAAGAATAAATCTCTAAATGATGCCCTCATATCAAAAAAATAAACCATCTATAAAGGAAAATAGATGGCGAATTTCAAAAAGATGGCACGACTCTAACTACATCCTACTAAAATATGAAATAAAAGTCTATTTTTAAAAATTATTTCTATACTAAATCTTGAAGGACAAAATAAAAGAACTAAGCCCGGTGGAGTACCGAATTATCGCTTCGTCACCTCTCCTTTTCGGTCATACGAGCACGAAAACAACTTTTCATCGTTGCAACTCTCGCAGCAGAAACCTTATCACGAGACATGCCTTGCTCCTATTTATATTTCACATAAATAATTTCTGGATCTCCTTCATCTAAATTTTCAATACACCCACTTTTTATAAAGCCTGCCGTTTCAAATACCTTATGCATACTAGTATTGGATTGGTTAGTAGAAGAAAAGATTTTTGGAGTTGCTGCCATTTCTATATAAAAAGCTAGTAACGCTGTGGCAATGCCCATTCTTCTCTCAGAGGGCTTCACAATAACTAATGAGATGAAGCAGTTCTCAAAGAAGTCATTCGTAAAAATAAGAAAACCACCAATCCCTTTTTCAGTTTGTTGAATGATACATCGTTTTTCGTAAATGGCTGTACGCAAATATTCGCTTCTTGAATAATCTCCAATTACTTCTTGATCAATCGCACATATTTCATCGAGATGCTCCATACGTGCTTCCAGCAAATGTGTCATTTTGTTCACCTCATTCTTTAGATACGAGAAGACTTTTGTGCAAAATTAAGTTGGTTCATCAATGTTTTTCTAATCAAGCATTTAGCTGTTAGTTTTACTTATGTAATAACTCATCACTTTAATCTCAGCCCTAAATCCTTTTGCCATCTTCCCTTCATCGACAAATCCGCATTTTTTATAAAGTGACTGTGCAGCAGTATTCGGTAGATTAACCCCTAACACAAGCTCATTAATAGTTGGAAAATGGTTTAAAACAAAGTCCGGCAAAAGCTGTAATGCCGCTTTCGCATAGCCTTTCCCCTGTTCATAAAAGTCTGTTGAAAAGGCGCGGATTAAAATAGCCTGTTCATTTGAGGAATATGGCGTAACGCCCTCTTTTTCATGTAACACAAAGAATGTCACAAGCTTATCTTCATCTAAAACAAGAACGGCATGACGATTTTTATCCTGCTTTACTAGTTCAATACTCTCTTTCGGAGACATCGTATAGCGAAGCTGCTCCTCTGTAATCGTATATCGTTCAATTAAGAAATCATCTTTTTTTTCATAAAATTTCAATCTCATCAAAGATCCCCTTTCATCTTAAATTGCCATTCTACCTAGGCGTAATTGTAACTGTCACATTACTAGTGATACACAAAACATTCGCCACTTACGAATCAAAAGCATACATTTCGTATCGTTTACTCCTATTTTAAAAATAGAAAATATAATATAATCTAACATAATTTAGAAAAAATACTATAGAGAAGGTGTGCATATTGAAACTATTAGAAAGAGCTCAAAAACGAAAAGAAACTGCCATGCTCATTTTAGAAGAATTGAAGCTGCTAGAGAAATGGAATACTATTGGACAAGCTTATGTGGTCGGCGCTACAGCATATGATTTGCTAGTGGATCAAGATATCGATATCGAAACATTTTGTGTACATCCAAATGCAGCAGAAGCTATGGCGATATTAACTGATTTAACAAGCAATCCAAAAGTTTTAGAATTAAAGTATCGTAATTATTTGAAAACACCATTTAATGGTATCTATTTTAAAATACAATATGAGCAAATGCCATCAGAAATTTGGACTATTGATATGTGGCTGTTTTCTGAAACACGAGATGGCCCTCTATCAAGAGATTTAGTAACGTTAATGAACGATTCCTTAACAAATGAAAGTCGGAAATATATTTTAGCTATTAAAGAAGAACTTCTTAAGAAATCCCTAGTGCTTCCTTCAATTTATGTGTATGAAGCAGTGTTAGACTACGATATTCAATGCACAGAGGAATTTCTTACTTGGATGGAACAACAAGATGTAGACATTCAGACAAATTGGCGCCCCTCAAAATAATAAATAAAATCAAGCGTTTCCTTAAACATTTTTAAAACAATCACCATAACGTCTAGGTGATTTCCGTTCCGACTGGGCGCTTTCCTTGGGGCACCCAGTCGGAACGGAAATCAGCATAGATAAATTACATATTTTTTAGTAAATTTCATCCTATTTAATTACTACAAGCTACTCACTTTCCCAGCAGGAAGCATTGCTCTGCTATGAACGTAAAACATTAGGAGCACTCGAGTTTTCATAAACAACAATTAGTAGAGTAGGCATACATTATAATATCAACAAATATCATTCTTCCAGTCACAGATAACCTTTCATTTCCATATTCAACAGACTTGAACAAAAACATCATTCCCACTAATAACCAAAAATGCTACTATAAAGTTATCAATACATAAGGAGTTGAGTGAATGAGTGCGAAAAGTGCAGTAGATGTTTTGTTTAAACAACAAATAATCCAAGGGTTGTAAACTCTAACTGCAGCTCTTGAACAAGGGAGAAAACAAATGGAAAACTATTTTAAAGAATTTCTTACAGGGCAAGCTATTACATTACAGCAAATGACTTCTTCCGACCTAGAAGCATTTGTAAAAATTGAGAGTGAACTGAAGGCGTTGTTACTGGCTAATGACGACATTCCCTTTCCAAATACATTTGAGGATCATTCTTCATTCTTTCAAAGTATTAGTGGAAAAAAAGAAGAGTTTTTCTTCGGTATATTCGAAAAGTCGTCAAATGAGCTTATCGGTTCCTGTGCTGTCTATGGAATCAACTGGAAGAACAGTACTTGCTCAGTAGGCATTTCAATTGGAGAACAATGGCATGGTAAAGGCCTTGGAACGGATGCAATGAAAACACTTATTCACTTTATTTTTAATTATATTCCCATTAATAAAATCAAGCTTCAGGTTTTCAGCTTCAATAAAGGAGCTATTCGTTCTTATGAAAAGTGTGGCTTTACAAAAGAAGGGATTTTACGAAATGAACTTTTCCGTTTCGGTCAATTTCATGATGTAGTTTTATTTGGCCTTTTACGAGAAGAATGGAATCAAATAGAATAAGCTTTTTTCTTCGTGTAGAAATATTTCAGCATTCTCGATAAACCAACGAGCTACAATTTTTTGTCGATAAATTGTAGCTCGTGGGTAAAACAAATTATCATCAACAGTTGAGTGATGATCATACGTGTTCTTTACTATAATTGTTCGTAGCATGTAAAGCTCCTCACATCAAAGAAAAAATATTCTTCCATCTCATTCTTAAAAAGTGTTGTTTATACGTTCAATTCCCCTACAAAAGACATTTAATCTCCCATCGCCTTCCTAGGTGCCATCTGGTCTAAATAAGCCAATACGAAAAGGATGGCCCAATAGTAATCATTTCCATTTCATAACTTATAATATGATGTAACCACCAAGGTGTAATGAACACTTTCTTACCTGAACATGCTGAATAAGACTGAACATTATTTTTTTATAAAGTGTTCAAAGTCATCTGATGGTTATATATGTTTTAAAAAAAATAAAAGGAAGTGACTTTGATGACTTGGCAATATGGTTCTTTTCCTAATGATATAGGCCCATGTCAACAAGAAGGGTCCAGAACTTGTGTTGGTGATATGTATTTTGAATGTAGAAATGGTCAATGGAGACCTACCTCCGAATATTGTCAAAGTGATAATACACCAACATGGCCACAATATCGTTATGGTCCACAGCTATCACCACAATATCGTTCTATCGAAGATATGGGACCATGTCAACAAGAAGGGTCCACAGCTTGTATTGGTGATATAAGGTATTATTGTAGAAATGGTCGTTGGAAACCTACCTACCAATATTGTCAAAGTGATAATACACCAACATGGCCACAATATCGTTATGGCCCACAGCTATCGCCACAATATCGTTCTATCGAAGATATGGGACCATGTCATCAAGAAGGGTCCACAACTTGTATTGGTGATATGAGGTATTATTGTAGAAACGGTCGTTGGAAACCTACCTACCAGTATTGTCCGAGTGATATGTATCCCTATGATTAAATATTTATACTTTATTTGTAGAGTATAGGGAACGCAAGGGTGTTTTCTCTACTAACTCACATAAACTTCAACTACACCCACCCCATTAGTTAAACAAGAAACTGGAATAGCTAAATGAAATCAATCCGTAAAAACATCGATTCAATTCTTGAACGAGCTTGTATGTCCCGTACACAACAGGTTGACGTATCCTCTGTTTTCGGAAGTTGAATATTTCTGAAACACTGTAATATCAACGTTCTCACAACTTCACTTTTTATTGATTTGCAAGATTTTATACATTGTTGATTTACCGGGCAAGGGGGCTGCCAGTAGACAGCTCCTTCTCTTTTTCTTCCCAAACTCTTTGAACATCACTTAACACGAAATGCTGAAATGTAAGTTGATAAACATCAGGCATTGAAAGTCTGTTCCAAAATGAGTAATCATATTGTGCATCAAAATATTGCATCATTAAGGCCATTATATTGCCGTGTGTACCAATCACTATATTGTCATTTGGATGTGCGAGAATAATTTTTTTCAACGTAGTAATAGCTCTTTCCTGGGCGGCTTCATTTGATTCTCCACCTTCGAATGCGAAATTTGGATAACTCCATACTTGTTGCATGGCAGTGTCAAAATCAATTATATTTCCATTAGATAGTGTTCTTTCTTTCAAAGAATCTACCTTACTTATTTCTAACTTATGCCCTTGTGCTATGCCTTCCACCGTCTGTACGGCTCTTATATATGGACTTGAATATATAGCATGGATTATTTTATTGGTAAATAATCTAGTAACACGATCCCGATCCTCCAATCCTTTATCAGAAAGCGGACGATTGTACTCATCAGCTGTATAGTGAGAATGCGCGTGTCTTACAAAGTATAATACCGTCATAATCGTTTCCTCTATTTTTCTTCAGATTTTGCCTTCTTTTCTTTCACATAATTATATATATCTACCTTCCATATCTCATCCTCTTTTAGTAAAGAAAATATCTTACGGTAGTGCGAGCTTCCGAAAATTATATCCAATTGTACAACTGCTATACTATCTGTGCTTGTTTCTTTATCCAATGAAATACTATCGTAGTATCTGTACATTAAATAATTTTGTATATCCTCATCTAATAAATAATCTATGTACTCTGCTATAAAGGTTTCTTTATCTGGAAGTTCATTGTTGTTGTAGGTAATTGCATATAATTTATCGAACTTATTTTCAAATATTAAATTCATCATAATTAACACCATTTCCTCTGGTGTAAAAATCTTTATACTATTCATATTCCCATTGCTTAAAAATTCATCATATAAAACTCTTTTTTCCTCTGGCAATTCCTCTAAATATGTAAAATCATAATCCCTATCAATAATAGGAGGGGTCGGTTTAAATTCTCTTTCATGTTGAACGGAATGGTTAGTAACTATCGTTGATTTTGGAGACTCTTCTGTTTTTGTTTTCACTTCTGAACACGAAATTAACATTAAACAAGAAACGATCATAACACTTAATAATAGTGACCTTACCTTCAACATTGTATCCCCCCTATTATTCAATAGATTTAAAACCCACATTTCCACCATTCAATATATTTCGAAAATTCTCAACATTTTCACTCAAAGTAAAATCCCTTCAATTACAAACAACAAAGAAGTTTATTTGATAAATTGTGACAAGATATGAAGCCTATGAAATTTTCAGTCTATGACACCAAATATTTTTATAGTAAAAAAGATGCAAATCTATTAAACATCACCATATCCCTTTTCTAAAATCTAGCCAAAAAAAAACCCTAATATTTTAGTATGAAGGGTAATAAAATATATGAATAATACAATAAAAGTAAATTTAGTAGTCTAAACTATCCATCGTTACTATTTTTAAATTTACTGCCCAATTTAAGAATAAACATTTTTTTCTATGACTAAATTACGAATTTCTCAACCTATACACAATGTGACATATTTTTCATTTTAGGTGAGATACAATGAAAAAGTTGAATCGAGGTCAATGTATTTCAAGAATATATGGAGAAAAAATAATAGGGGGAAAAGATTTTGGTTAATTATTTAACGCATAAACAATTCTTGAAGATGGAGATTGAAATTAAAAGAAAAATTATGTATAGCAAGGCAATGGATTTAGGTTTCACCCATCCAAGTGTAGTAGATTGTAGCCAAGAATTAGATGTCCTACTAAATAAATATTCAAAAGCGATCAATAAAGCTAGCTAAAACTATTTTCGATGAGTCGTCTAGTTTTACCCTGTATTAGTTTTTGGTTATAAAACCTATTGCTGTTGTTAAGATACGTATAAATAACATAGAAATGGGCTATCTTCTTTATGACAGGAAAAAGGAGGCCAAATAATGCAGGTATTTATTTTATCACTGGTCGCTTCAAGCTTTTTACTACAGCAACCTCAAGATTCAGTAGAAAACACAACACCGGTTCTTTGCATACCTTCTAGAACTACATCTTATAAATACCCAAATAATCAATATCAAGCATTTCGTACTGAGAATGATTTTTATCATATATTAAATAGGACAATCTATGAGGAATATAACAATGCTACCTTGAACATTCGTCAAAGAATAGCCTTTAAGGACGTATCGAAGGCTGAGGAAACATTTAATCTAAAAACAAATTTTATACGTAAAAAGACAGACCTCTCTCAACATACTTTTATTCATCCCAATCGACAAGTATATTTTTTAGCATCCTTTAAGCAATTGGATCAGGAGACTTATCATAAATACCTGGTCATTGACGCTGAGACACAAACTATCCTTTTAGGAAACAGTAATTACCAAAGTAATACCATTAAATAATTGTATTTCGTTTGTTGTTTAATTTATTGTATGCTTGAAAATTGATTAATAGTAGCAAATTCAAAGAAAAAATTAACATTTCTAAGCGCATTTTGAAATTACCATCTATTCCATAGCTGTTATAGCTCGACTCTTGGGAGTGATTTCCCCTAGAGTCGAGCTAAATTATTTTATAGGATTCATTTAATAGTTAAAGCTTTTTGCTGTATTTCTTGCTTTATTTCCTCAATAAACTGCTGTAATGTTTTTTCAATTAATGCTTGCTCGCCATATTTACGAACAGTAACATGTTGAGTATCCATTTCTTGATCACCGATCACTATAATATAAGGTATTTTTTTCATTTGTGCTTCTCGAATTTTTTTACCTAGCTTTTCTTGTCGATCGTCAATGCTTACACGGATTTGTACATTTTTTAAAGCATCCACAACTTGCTGTACATATGCTCGATGCTTATCTGCCACCCCAATAACTTTTACTTGTTGAGGTGCAAGCCACGTTGGGAACGCCCCTCCAAAATGCTCAATCAGTATGCCTAAGAAACGATCAATTGAACCGAATACCGCTCGATGAATAACGACAGGTCTTACTTTTTCATTCTGTTCATTGACATATGTTAAGTCGAATTTCTCAGGTAGTTGAAAATCGAGCTGCACTGTTGCACATTGATGACTGCGATGAATGGCATCTTTAATATGAATATCAATTTTTGGTCCATAAAACGCTCCGTCACCTTCATTTATTGTAAAAGGGAAGCCTAGATTCGTTAGTACGTTTTCTAACGCCGCTTCGGCTTGGTTCCAAAGTTCAAGTTCGCCCATATAATCAGCGGGACGTGTTGATAATTCAATATCGTATTGGAAGCCAAAAACCTGGTAAACCTCATCAATAATTTTTAGTGCAAGCGCAATTTCATCTTCAATTTGCTGTGGCGTAACAAAAATATGTGCATCATCCTGGCAAAAAGTACGAACTCGTAAAAGGCCATTTAATGCGCCACTAAATTCATGTCGATGAACTTGACCAAATTCAGCCATACGAATCGGTAAATCTCTATATGAATGGTAATCATTTTTAAAAATCAGCATATGTCCAGGGCAATTCATAGGTTTTAATGCAAAGCTTTGGTCGTCTACATGAGTAAAGTACATATTTTCTTTATAGTGATCCCAATGCCCTGACTTTTCCCATAAACGCTGGTTCATCATCGATGGTGTCCGTACTTCTTGGTAATCAAATTTTGCTTGTAATTGACGTAAATAAGACTCTAATTCATTGCGTATAATTTGACCATTTGCTAAATAAAACGGCATCCCTGGTGCTTCCTCTGAAAACATAAATAACTCTAGTTCTTTTCCTAGCTTTCGGTGATTGCGCTTCTCCGCCTCTTCTAGGAAAACAAAATGTTCCTCAAGCTCTTTTTTTGAGGCAAACGCTACACCATATATACGCTGAAGCATTTGATTATTACTATCTCCGCGCCAGTAAGCACCTGACACATTCATTAATTTAAAGTGTTGTAATTTCCCTGTGGAAGGTACATGAGGTCCACGACAAAGATCATAAAAATCGCCTTGCTCATAAACCGTCACCACTTCATGCTCAGGTATATCCTGTAATAATTCTAGCTTTAGCGCATCATGAGTAAATAGCTGTTGTGCCTCTGCTATCGTTACTTCTTTGCGCTGTATTTGTATATTTTCTTGAACAATTTGTTTCATCATTTTTTCAATTTGTTGTAAATCACTAGGCGCAAAGGAATGCGCAATGTCGATATCATAGTAAAACCCATTTTCTATAACTGGTCCGACCCCAAATTGAGCATCAGGGTATAAACGCTTAATTGCTTGTGCTAATAAATGGGCTGTTGAATGACGAATCACCTGAATTCCTTCTTTTGTGCTAGCATCGTACAGGGAAATTTGTGAATCCTCCAAAATCGGGCGCGTCAAATCAATGATGGTTCCGTTCACACTCCCTACGATTGCCTTTTTACGTAAAGCGGGACTAATCGCTTGTGCAATGTCGGTTAATGTAACACCTTTTGAAAATACTTGTTGTTTACCATCTGGAAATTGAATGTTAATAACTTGATTTGACATGTTTTCTACTCCTTTATTTTAAAAATGAAAAAAACACATGCTCGCGCCCCATAAAGGGACGAGCATGTGTTGATTACCCGTGGTTCCACCCAAATTCCCACTAGATGCTCTAGTGGCTCATTGTTATGCAGTAACGTTGCAAATACGGTGCAAGTTTCCAAGCACTGCTCAAAGGTAGTAAGTTTCGCTAGCTGCATTAGGAAGCTTTCAGCCCTTGCCTCCCTCTCTGTAAATCGCTTATCAAAACTCGTGTCCTTCTCATCGCCAATTTCATTGTTTTGTGAAATTGTTACTTACTATAACGAATGTTTCATTACTTGTCAATAATTGAAAATTTTTCTCAAAACAATTTCGACTCTAACTCGACTTGCATATTCCGGCAAAAATATGTATCAAAATGCTGCTCATCACTTCGACCATATAATCCCTTATGCTGAGTTTTATCCATTTTTCACTTCTAAAGTCTCTTTGTAAGACTACCACTGAATATGAATAATTGGGGCAGCATCCTTTTTAAAAATTTTCGTACTTTCTTTTTTTGTTAAGATAAACTGTTTAGGTATTTACTCGAACATCATTGAAAGTTATTGATTCTTTTGAACCTTCTATCGTTATTTGTAAATCACCTAAGTCTTTCTCTTCTCCAAGATAGAAAATTCGTAAGCCCTCTTCCGTATTACTATGATATACAGCCTTCCAATGCTCACTTTTCGATATAAAATGTACCTCTTCTTGTTGATTCGTACTACAAGCAGCTAACACAAATATCATCAAAATTAGGAAACATAACTTTTTCATTAAATATTAATTTTCCTCCCCTAGAAAGTTTTCTACTTCAATCTACCCTTCTTGAAAACTGTTACTCAGCTTTAATACGTGTAAACCCTCCTTATGTCATAAATTGTGTAAACCAAGCAATATATTTTGCCCCAGGAATAAATATAAGCTGTGCTAAACATGTACCTAGTAGCCTTGAACCCATCATCATCACAGACGCTTGTTTCAGACTTAAATAACTACCTCTTTGATTAATAACATCGTCTGCAAGAACGGAAATTTTAGGGTCAATAAATATAATTAGTAACATCGTTGCTACCCCATTAATAAGTCCTGATGCCATCAAAGCAGTTGTATTTCTTTCTGGAACTAATAAAGATGCGTAAAGTGCAGACAGGACACCAATTGTATAAATGGCGGTTATCGCGATATTCACAATAAATAATTTAAGGGGTATATCACGCCAGTTAATTCCCTTTAAGTATGAAAAGCTTGGCAAATGGATATGTTTTATTCCACGTTTAAAATACTCTATACTAAAACCTTTCTTGAATAATGCTGGAATAGAACCTTTTTCCTCAGATAAATGAATAATAGCTCTTGAAAATATCGCTATAAAAGTCGGCAATAGTAGAATGCCTACTAAAGTACCTATTGAAGCGGCTCCAATAAGCACTCTGAATTGCTGCTCCACAAACGCTAATGTATTTTCTTTCGGTGCTGTATCAGCCAAACTTCCGGTAAAAGGCTGCTGCATCATATTTGCCAACCTTGACACCATAACCATCACATTGAACAAAGATAGTGCAGAGGCTAGTAATTTCACACGTGCACCTGATAATCGAACTGCATACGCAAGTGTTTCTATCGAATGGATGATGAGAATAAATAAAGCAATCATGATCAATTTATTTGTTAAAATATCCAAAGTCTTGTACCTTCTTTTCGATTATTGACTAGACATCTTTTGACCCAAGGTTGAACTCATATCGTAATGAATACAACCTAGACACTCCCTCCCTTTAATATTCTACGAAATTCACTTTAATAAGTTCCGTTATTTCCCACCAAATAGAAAAGCTATTCATCAGGCTTTTCCTCCTAACGAATAGCTTACTCTGTATTTATTGATTTACTGCAAAGTCATTATTCCAGCTAGTTGAATCAGATAGCTGATAGGTCACCATATTAGCAGTAACAGCAAGAATCACACCTGCTCTAGACTTATCAGTAGAAATTGGGTCTTCTAATACTAACACAACATATCCCTCTCCCCGTCCCAGATGATCAATATCATTTGTAGCTATTTCGAAGGTTGTATAGGTTGTCTCATTTGCAGCACGGAGTAATCGTTGCTCCTGATAGACCCCATTTTCCTTTAAATTATAGCAAACAGGCATCCATCCTTGTGACCAATCAATACTGCCTATTATTTCTTTATTACGTTGTGCTAGTTTACCAATTGAAAATGTAAAATATATTTTCATAATAGCTTGACCTAATTCATTAACCCCTTCACATACAGCTGTTACATCTAACTTGACATCCACCTTCGAGTGCTTCTGAATAACCACTAAAGTCACAGTAAAAATACAGATAACAAGTACTATACTAACGATTAAAAATCCCATTTAGTCCCTCCCGACACCGTAATAGCTATTACTATCAGATTACCATGTTTTAGGAGTCGCAGTATTTTTTCACCAAACAATCTTATGAAATGACATAGGCATAAAGAATAAGACAAATAACGAGTATATCCAGACTTAGCCATTGGTGAAGACAAAAAATCAGTGGGTAAGAAAACCCCACTGATGATAGTTTCACTTTTTTGCTTGTAACTCGGCCGTTAAAGTAAATGGTATTTTTAAATACTTGTACTTAATCGTTATTTTTTTAATAGAAGGCGCTTCAACCTTTACTGCATAATGCTGAGGCTGCTTTCCAATGGCCTGACGATCTATGTATTGACTAGGAAAAATGGTTATTTGCTTTAATTTATGATAGGTAATATTCGCATTACCAACCAATTTCGTCTCCGCTTCAAATGGTTCAGACTTACTCACGGCAAGCTCGGCACTTTCAGGTACTTTATCATTGACGAAAATTTGTTGAAGCTCTATCTCATGCAGTCCTTTATTTTCTATTTCTAAGATTCTTATAGTTGAATCATCTGCAGGATTCGTATAACTGTTCATGACGAGTGGCGGATTGCTTTTTAAATAAATGATGAAGGCAGCCCCCACTACTAGAACACTAAACAATAAAACAAATAGTAATTTTTTCATGTCATTCCTCACTTTCTTGCTACCTATCAAGTATAGCGAGAAATCGTAGGTGATGAAACCTTGAATAATAGAATCAGGATTTTTCTTCATCTCCACCTAACTTCTTTAAACCAACTAAAAACAACCTGACTCATTATAAGCCAGATTGCTTTTCTAATCGTATTTCATCACGTATTGGAATTCCATCATTGCCGATTAAAGGAATTTCAGGTTTATATGCTCTTGCTTGTTCGACCGCGTTTTGTATAATTTCAACTAAGTGATAACCTCTTTTTTGATAAAATTTTAATGCGTGTAAATTATCATTTGTCGTTATTAGAGTAATTATTGTACAGCCTTGTTCGAAAGCAATTTCTTCAACCGCTTGTACTAGCAATGAACCTATCCCTCTTCCTTCTACAATACTATCAAGGGAAATAATTTCACATTCTTCCTCTCGCATGATATACGTTACAAGACCTAAAATCATGTTGTTTTCATCTACATAGACGAACCCCTCTAATTTACTACAGTCATAAATCCCACTGGAAATGACCATTTCTGTACTTCCCCAATGTTCTTTAAAAAACTGCCGCACATCATTTTGTGGTACTTGCTGAATAGGAATTATTGTCATTTTTTATTCTCCTAAATTGATATATTGAGCATACTAGTAATAGCTTTTTGAACACCTAAAAATACTGCCCACGAAACAATGCCTAGTCCAATGGCAAAAACGATATGGATCGATGATTTCATCGCCAAATAAATAACAAACAGCATCACCATTGTTGCTGGTAAACCAACGATCACGCCAACCGTAAATCGCTGAATATGCTCACTCGATTCACTTTGCACAGTAAGCCAAATGATGCTTAAAATACTGACAAGTGGCAACGCTGCGATAATGCCACCATAGCTAGGAAACCTTCTAGCAATCTCTGTCACAATACCAATAACGGCTGCCGAGCATAAAATTTTTACAAAAGTGTACATTATTTAGCCACCTCGCTTAATAAACTAAATGCCTCTAAGATCATTCGTTGCTCTTCTTCCGTAAGCTGGTTTAGTGCAAATTGCAGTTTCTTCTCATCTAATTCTGTGTTTTTCTTTAAAACAAGAAGCCCTTCAGTTGTTAAATGAATATGTACTTTACGCTGATCATCGATGTCCCGTTCCTTTTTCACCCAGCCGTTACGCTCCAGCTTTTTGATATGCTCAGACGCTGTATTATGAGAAATATTCAGTAACTCTGCAATATCACGCACTGTTACTTCAACTTCCTTTTGAATCATCTGTAAAATACGCACGCTCTGATGCGAAATTGAATCTTCATGTTTTGTGTGTAGATGGTAGAAAATCGTTGTAAAATAATTGTTTATATCTTTAATCATTAAATTTCCCCCTTTATTATATCAATACGAACGATTATATCGCAAATGACGATATAATAAAAGAGAATTACTCCTATATTCAAAAGTTGAAATTTTCAAACTTTTTAACACTCAAATAATTCGGTATCCATTTAAAGGAAATTCAACATGAGGAAGTTTTCCACATGCTAAATAAATGGGCTGTCCATTGGCAGCCCATTTACTAGTTTTATCGAGATCCTAAAATCAAAGAACCTTCACAAAAACACCCTTATGAAATTAATTCTATCTCATCTTCCTACGCAAAATTTGAAAGAACAATAACACCACCACAATGCGAGATCGGGTAAAATTCTAATTGGCATACTCCTTTTAACAAGGAACTTATCTCCTCATGGACAAAGTAAATTTCGTCATCATCCCAATAGCCAATACTTTCTTCACGGCATTTTTCAAGGTCCACTCTTGTATGAAACGCAATATCGCCGATAAAAATTTTGCCTTCAGGTGTTAGATGTTGCAATAATTCTATAATGTATTGCACCTTCATTTCATCGGTAAAATGATGCAATGCATAGGTGCTAATAATGGCGTCATATTTTTGATGAAGAAGTGCTGTTGGCAGCCCTTTTGACAAGTCCCACTCCATTAAGTTTGCATCAGGCATTTTTTCTTTTGCAATTTCGATCATTTTTGAGGAAAAATCGAATCCATTGATCATATGCCCATTGTCATATAGCTTTGCCGTTAACACCCCAGTGCCAAATCCAATGTCTAATACAGTGGACTTTGGAATATGCATGACCTCATTAAAAATCGTATTTAATACTTCTTTATATCCTGCAAATGGATATTGATTGCTTTCTTCACTTAGCTGAACCGTTTTATCGTAACCATCAGCCCATAAATTAAATCCTTGTTGACTTAGCATAATAGTCCTCCTAGGTTTCAATAGGTTAAGAATTCGGAAGGTCTATTCGCACTAAACATCCCATGTTAGTTACTAACAATCCCTCTCCATACATATAAATTTTCATGACCTATAACCTGTTTCATAAAAATTCCCCCTTTCAAATTCAAGCTCATCCTCTTATCGTGTAGGGTGTTTTCTTTTCCGACGGGCCACTTTTTTTGTAGGCGTGCCATACACACGACATACTTCTTTCAAAATGTCATCCATAACTATTAGCAATGAACTAACATTAAACTATTATACCATTTTTTCTCATTAAATAAATCAAATTTTCTAACTTTATATAATTCCAAAAAAATGTTATAATAACGGTAGTCTCTTTTCAAGGAGGAATCGAAATGAACGCATTCTTTTGTAATGCTTGCTCTAGACCAAACACTTTACAGGTCAAAGAGGTCTAGAAAAGTTAACGCAATTAACATAAATTGAATGATCTCTTTAGGCCAGTAACCCTTATTAAAAGCCTACTATTTTAGGAGTGAATTCAAATGAAAAAACAAACAATTCAGCCGTTCTTAACGGTCGCAAACTATCATTTACTTGAGCAACAAATGAATAAAATTATACAAACACTTGCAACAACAAAGGATAAAAACATTATCTTAGCCGTACATGGTATTGTTGAAAGCGAAATTACAGCAAAATTAGCGCTATCCACTGCGGAAACAGAGCTAATTGAACAGCTTTTTAATGTGACAGATCGCGCTCATGGCGAAGCGTATTTAGAGCGCTTAAAACCATATGTTATCCCATTCAAAGCAGTCACTGCAAGCACACTGAAGAGCCTATTTAAAAAGGAAAAAAAGCTCAAGCTACCGAAGCTTGAAGAAATGGACTTTCAGCAGATTTGTTATTTAGCTTGGGATGATCCCGGTACACATCGAAAATATGTTGTATTGGAACAAGATGAACAGCTAAAAGCGATTAAAGGAACTTTCTCTAACAATACAATTAAAGGAATATGCGCACTATGTAACCGCCATTCTGAAGTTGGCCTATATACAACGTCTGTAAAAGGGCAAGTCGTTGGAACGTTCACGAATTATAGTAATTACATTTGCGCAGATAGCCAAACATGCAATCGACATGTAACGGATATAGAAAAAACAAAGGAGTTTTTCGAACGTGTCACTCAATAACGTAAAACTTTAATCAGTGGGTATTTTTCATCCCCACTGCTGCATTTTATTTTTCACATCAAGCTTTATGTACAGTTTTTTAGAGATTAAAAAGCCTTCTCCATTACGGAGAAGGCTTTTTGGATAGTCATTATTAATATCTAAGCTGATTTTTATCTACTTTTATAATCGACGATGTAATAATGACAAAGCCAAGCATTAAAATAAAGATTAAATCGAGTAAACCTGTATGCATAGACACAGTAAATACTGTAATGGTAAATGCATAGGCGACAGCATGGAAACTTCGAATGCCCTCCTGCTTCACTTTATTATAAATAAGCGAAATTAAAGCACCGTATAAAAAGAAGCCTATAGCTACTAATAAATAGCCTCCATCTAAAAATAATTGGCCGATAAAGGTTGGAGTAGTCGTGCGGTTTTCACGTGTAATGTTCTTCCCCTTCTCCACACTCACGGAATTGACAACTTCAGTTACCTTCATACGAGGTGAAGTTTGCTCACCAGGTAATACCGTACTAAAGATCCCTTTATGAACTTCCCCGTTTAAATACCCGTTCTCCTGTGTATACTCAATAATTGTACTTAACACAATATGCCCTGTTACACTTTCTTCATTTAGCGCACGGACCCATAGTGGCGTCTGGTTTACCTTTTGCTCTGCCGTTAACAGCTGCTCTCTCGCCTCTTCCGTTAGCTCCACATCCGGCTGATCTCGGCGATTGAATTCTAATGACCGGTCCTCCGTTAACACACGAATAAAACTAAACATTGAGAATGCTACACCAATAACTAAAAGCGTTGTTAAAAACCAAGATAGTTTCACACGTTTTACTACGTAGTGGATAATGATGAGCCCTGTGAATAGCATAATAATTAATGGTGTTCGATAAGCTACTAACACAAATAAAAACATAACTACTGCATAGATAGCACCGTAGATGAACGCTTTTTTCCACGTCATACGCTTTTCCAAAATCATTTTATAGGATAGTAGCAATAAAGCTCCAAACCATAGTAATTGACTAAAGAAGTTCAGCTTCGGATTCAGATTTCGGCGATTTGACTCATCCGTAATACCAAGACCGCTTCCAAAAACCATCATAATGTAGGCACTTAAACCAAGTAATGTGAGAAACACAATAAAATGAATCACATATTTCCCTAAAAACGACAGACCAAATGAAGGGATCGTCCATTTCTGCTTGTCTATAACGTAAACACCTATGTAATAGCAAATAACCGCTAAAATCACTGCTGGCCAAATGGATACATGTATATTGAACTGTTCAAACCTATGCCAATCAAACATGCTTGTAAAGAAATATAGCAGTAAAATAAATGGTAAAAAGAAATACGGCGAAAATGTATCGATTTTATTTAATTTTCCGAAAAATTGTTTCATATCCTAAGATGCTCCACTCCCAAACTTTATATTAATTTCCAAATATGTAAAACAAAAATAGTATATCATATTAACAGATAATACGATATATATTTTCCCTATTTTTGTTAGTTATAATTGAAGATGCTTAAGAAACTTAGTAAAGTATTTAAAGCTTAGTAAGCATTTTAAGTGCATTGCATTTACTACATTAAAATAAAGTTGTGTAGCGTCCGTTGTCCCTTTTAACGTTATATCCTCGCCGCACTAAACTGCCTCATTAGCTCAATAAGAAAGCTGCTTCGCCAATCTTAAAATAATAAAAAACCATAACTCAAAAGAAATTATTATCGGTCCCAAACAATTAGTATTTTTCAGAAGCGGACCAGACACGATACTAGAACACCTAAAAAGTAAAATAGTGAGCTAAAAATCAAAGTTGATACGAATTGATCGAGGGAAAGTTAGAAGATACGGATTTTTGTTTTTCTCATAAAAAGTATGTGATCCTATGCTGTCAATCGCGTTACACAGACAATTCAAAAGTATACTTCAACGTGCCTTATATGAAACTAACTATATTTATGAATGACCATATACTAGTAAAAGCAATAGCTGAACAATTAAGCAACAAACAGATAATGGTTCATACATACATGTATTGAGAGAAATGGAAGATAAAAATATTGACTAATTCGACCATGCTGCAAAAATGGGGCTAATCTTTAACAGATAGCCCCTAAACCTTTATTTATCAAGACAACCATTTCGGCGGTGTGTTTTTCTGCCAGAGTTCAAATGAATTTATATTGTGTAGTTTCCTATAGATAGATTGTTATAGTATCAATGTTTCATAGCGTACAACACTTTTTGATTTTAATATTATTGTATATTTTTATATCTCTTTTAGGGTACATCTGGGGTACTAAACATTTTTATGTACATTCATACCTGCGCCAAGTACATCATATTCACTATTTGTTTACGCTGCATTGCTTTAATCAATTGTTCTTTCATCTTCTACATTCCTCGCGACGAGAACGTTTGTTTTTAATTATATTAGAACAGACGTTTATATTGAATAAATGTATCCCCTTTACAAGCAGGATTTGCAATATATTGAAAAGGCCTTTAAAGAGAGTGATGAAACAAAGATTGGAGAAATACTGCAAATTTCGAATAAAAAGGGTGTTTCTATTTTTGAATCTGAATATAAAGATTCTTTTATTCAAGAAGTTATGGAGAAATTATCATAATATCGGTAGGAGGCTAGCCGAACTTTCACACCTCCGTACGTATGGTTCCTATACGTCGGTTAATCTATATATTAAAATTTCTATTTACTTAATCAAAAATTTCCATTAAAATGCAATATTCAAATAGAATTTATAAAGGAGTAAGGCAACTTGGATTCATTTTTAATAAATAATAAAATATGTAATGTTAATATCGTTCCTTATGAAGACAAATGCGGAAATGGAACTTATATGATTTGTTACAGAGGATGGAATCTTGATTTTCACTACGATGATAAAGAATTACTATACGCTTCTATACCTGAAGATGGACCCTATTCAATATATTTCGGAAGCTCTCCATTTCCTACTTTCGGTAAAGATATAGAAATAGTAAAAGAATACTTACAGGAAAAACACGGAATAACAGATTTTCTATATTATGACTCAGACAGTGATGAAGCTAGTTATGTAAATTTTCAATCTTAATTTCAAAATATCTAACTTTCAAGAGATAGCTACATATTATCATGTGACATAATAATTTTATGTAAAAGTATAAATTACAACAAAAGTCACTCAAATTTAATTTGAGTGACTTTTCATTGTGTATATAAGACTATTCACGACCTCTTTTGTTTCGATTGAAAACATTTCTTCTCCTTGCATATTTGGTTCATCTTAAAAAATAACTTTAATTTGAGGCAAACTAAGGCTGAAAAATGTATATGTTTTGTTTAATTTCATCTGTATACGTTTAAAAATCATTAATCTTTTTTCTTACTTTCTTTCTAAACTTAAAGCCAAATCGATTAGCATGTACCTCATTCCTTGCAAGAAGTTTATATGCATCTAGAATATTGGACATGTGAGTTAAAATATAGATACCGACTGCAATCAGCCCAATACAAATCGGATAATAAGGTGCTAAAAAATCATCGGAAATAATTTTTTTCCTTACAAATCCAATTGGTAAGAACCCGTGATGGCCTTTCTTCCCCCCTGAGATTAATTGCTTGTAAAAAGCTGAGAAGGGCCGTAGAAAAATATAGAGTTAATTGGGGTTTTGAAACATTTTTAAACAATAGAATACCTACCTTATTTTACCTAAATGATAAACAATAATACATTCAAACCAAACTAAGGCACCTATGGAAAATGATGTTCTCTACCTCGATTGTAAATGTACAACAGGAAACCCGTTAATACTAGGTGCTCCTAAAATTAACTATGAATTTACACTTAAAGTGACTCGTCTGGAACTGTGCGTATTACAGGTAAACATGATGGTTTTCCTGCATATGAGTTTTGGCGTAAATTAGGTGGAAAAACTGCTAAACAGTATGGTTACATGACCCGCGAGTTACAGCTGATACAGTTCTGTCACTTGGACTGCCTATGGAATATACAAAAGTTGATAAAGGACTTTCATATGATGCATAAAAAAATAACAAAACCGCTGTACAATCTTTTTGTACAGCGGTTTTAGTTATTTAAACCATCTTCTACAACAACGTCTTGCAACAAACAAACTTTAAAAACTTCCTAATTTCTTCAAGTATTCATCGAACCCCAAGGTAATTGATGAACCCACTGATATAGAATATCAACGATAAATTTCCCTAGAGGTAGTGTAATTGGTAAAAATACAAAGCTATAAAAAATCCCCGATAAAACAGTAGTTTGTATACTAATTGTTTCCATTCCACCTCGCACAATAGTTTCCCCTATTATTGTGCCAATGGTTCCTCCAAACAAACTGACTATTAATACTAAGACGATAGTAATTTTCCATCTTTGCTTATTCAATAAATTATTTTTCATAGATAAATAATAACCAAGATAACCAAAAGCACATGTACAAGGAATGAATAAAGCTATATATAACCAGCTTTCTCCAAAATAATTTGTAATCCCCCCCATAACTCCTTGCAATATATTCATCATCAGAAAAGGAACAATTAAAGATATAATCATTCCAATCAAAATCCCTTTTAAAGTTGCATTGAATTTCATGCTTCATCTCCTTAGTTGGGTCATAGTCCTTAAATATCTGGATAAATAACATACCCTCATACGTTATTGGATAAAGAAAAAAGAAAAATCATTCACTTAGTTATCGGAATTAAATAAATAATCAGTTAATCACTCCTTTATTTTACCACAAAAAAATACCAAACTGGAAACTTAGAAAGAGCATAAGAGAATTAAAAATGGAATTAAAAGCGTATTGTTGATGAAGATGAATCTAGACCCCATGGAGGCAGGCTCAAAATAAAGGAGAATTTTTAAATTTGGAGGGAAATGTATGAAGAAAAAAATAGGACTTGTTTTGTTTGCAATTGGTATATTAATGATGTTAATAGGTATGACTTATTTATTGGGATATTCAACAAATGAATTTTTAAAGTATCCTTTGTATTTAGGATTGTTATTAATAGTTATATTTTTTCCTATCCATAAAAAATATTAAAAAGAAACGATGGCGTTACAACTGAAATAGTATCGATAACGGTACTTGTTGCTGTATTGATAACAGTAACTATACTAGAGCCAAGGTTTGTAGCATAAGCACGGGTACCATCTGGTGTAATCGCAACATCAGCAAGAAAAGTTGCAATATGAAGAAGCTTCAAATTGATATAAACAAATTACACTTAAGGAAACACTGTTTTTTTGTATATAGGTTTGAATAAAAGATAGCCTAGGTTATCCCTTTTCTCCTAAAATGCTAAAAGCTATCTCATTTCGAGATGGCTTTTTATTATGCTTTCAACTATGAATCGTTGAGGGTTAAACAGTTTATTGGAAAGAGCAAGTTTATCTCTAAAAATGTTGCTATATCAATGTTTTAGAATAAAAAAACACTCGTCTTTTAAACGAGTGTTTCGTGATTTATTAGGATAACCATTTCGGAGGTGTGTTTTTCTCCCAATAAATATCCCCTAAATTATTGTGTGCCATAAAGTCGTCCTCGGCACTGTGGTAGTGGAAGTTGTAATAGTAGCCGTCCTGCGGTCTTTTTTCCGTGCGGACATGGAAGCGAATTAAATCCATACCTGTTTCATTGCTAGTAATATTAAAAATTTTTTCACCATAGTTTCCACTTGGCTTTTCTGAAATTGTTAACGATGCTAATGATTCATCGTCTAGGCCTTCTACTGTCATCGCAATGGCTTCCTCCATTTTAGGGAAGATAATAGTGTCAAACTCATTGCTAATTTTCGGGCCAATTTTTGTGCCGAATTTCATATAGGATTGCTCTTTCGCCGCATCAACGAGCGATGCATTATAGTCAATCGGGTCTTCCTGTATTTCTGTTTGTTCTATCGGAAGAGCAGCCGCTTCTGCAGTACTTGTCCCAGATGCTGGTCCGATTGAGGCACGATTTGATGGATTATGATCAAATGCTTCCCATATCTCATGTGTTGGCGTAATTAATCCAAATGTTAAAAACGCAACCATAATAACGATACTTTTTTGAATCCATTTCTTCATTAATTTACACCTTCTCTTTATGTACAAATTGGTAATTCTATTTCTAATATATACGCATAAGCCCTATAAAAGGTTTCATAATTTTATAATTCATTGTACAATATTTATGTATAAAGTAAAAACTTCACATCCTGTGAAAACGCTTGTATGACCATCGTCCTGTTGCCCCATACTAATCGGGCATTTACTCGCAGTATGCAGGATAAGTGTGTCGTTTTTTTAAAAGGAGGTACAAAACATGGAAATCGCAATGGGTATTGGTCTTTTAATAATGTTAGGTTATTTATCATCTTTATGCTTCACGAACTAATACAATTACTTTGCAAAGAGCAATAATTAATTCCCACAAAGCCTACTACATCAATATTCTGTAGGCTTTTTATTTTTTATCAACAATGCGTATAAACACTTTAAATAACATTAAATTGGGGCTAATTTGGGGCTAATTAATAACGCTTTGGTGGGCATGTTAATAGGAATGTGTAAGTAGGATTGGGAATAATACCCCAGTCCTTTTTATTTTGCTTTCCACAAAAAACACCTGCTGTAGCAAGTGCTTATTTCATTACTTTTCTTTATTCGCATTTTTTTGAGATTCAACTTCCTTACGTCTTTGCTCTTCTTCCAATATGCGGGGTATAGAAGTTTTCATAAAGAACTCTTGCATTCGTTTATTTGTTTCAATTGGAATATTAGGTGGCTTAATTTTATTTTCTGACACTATATTCACCCCTTTCTATTTCATTGTGCCCAAATTGAAGTTATGATTCACCAATTACAGTATCATACAAATGCTGTGCATGAATATTAAGAGTTTTTACTTCTTCTGACATTTCCTTGTATAACAGAAAAAATGCCATATCAATTAGACGCACTGTATCTCGGATTTCATCGATTGCACAACACGCCATTCCGGGATTTCTATCCCAACCTTTATGAGTAATCTCGTCAATTCTGTCCATTAAACGAGCTACGGCACCTTGTACAACCTCTAATTGAATCATCTGTGCAGATAAGTTATATGTAGTTCATCGTCAATAACTTCACGAGCATTATTGATATCGTTTTCTATTTCAGCAAGTAATGCTTCATCAGATTTCAATTGTGCCTTTTGTTCATCGGTTAATATACATTCACATCTTGCATTCTTACGTTGCTTGATGAAGTAACTTAAAGCGTTACGTTCAGCGATTAATTGTTTGTAACTTCTTTTAACATTGAACCTACTCATTGTCTCGAAATGAGATAGCTTTTAACTACAACATTGGTTTGAATAAAAGAAAACCATAGGCTAACCCTTTTACTCCATAGAATACACTTGGAGCAAGAATAAACCATGCTAATTTTTCATCCAATTCTTCAACCTTTTCTTTACTAGTCTTTTTCTCTATAACTTTTTCTATTAACAAAGCTATGATAATAATCATACCTGCCAATAGTAATGAAGTAATCATTTTCCACATTAATGAAGAAGCTAAGAAAAGATAAACTTCTGGGAACAGTATGAAATCAAAAATAGGTATGAACCAATCTATTATCGTTCCATCTAGAATGCTCTCAATTGATGGTTGTTCGTTTGTTAGTTGTCTTTTAACTTCTTTAATAATTTCCTTTAAAAAATCTCTCATTATCTATTCACCCACAACTCAGTTTTTGTTTCCAATTATTTCTACGGAATTGGAGATGAAAAGTTTCGTGCAGATTTCAACAAACCATAAAAAATAGCCCCCTTATCAATTAAATAAGAGAACTATATATAATTCATAATCTATCACTTATTTACAACTGGCTTTAATAGATTTGCTGGAATAAAATCAAAATTCTTATCTCCCACCATCAAATAACCATTAATCTCAATTCCTGGTGAATAAAAGACTGTTCCCTTCAACTCTTTTCTAGAGTATCTTGTTATCATCGGACCATTGTATAGCTCTGTATCTTCTGTTAATATATAAGAGCCTTCATTTCTTGTTATTTTTTCAAAAATTCGAATATCAGTGCTATCAAGAATACCGGTATTAATTACAGGTCCTCCTTCAATATCTCCTGCACAATAATGGCGATATAATTTTCCCTTCTCAATAGAAACTAATAATGATGATGGATTGCAAACCTCTTCATGTTTTCCAACTTTTAAATTCTCACCATATTTGATGTAGGAATATGGATATCCAGGATTTTCAACACCAAGATGATTAATCATGACAAATGCCGGATAGTTATAGAAAGATGTACGAATATCGATTGGTACTTCTTTGAAAACAATCAAATCCGTTGCTTGTACCCGAAATTGCCCCATTTGATAGAATGTTTTTCCATCATATTTCTCAATATCATACGTTTTAAAGAAATTATTACGCTTAACCATCAGCGAATCAAACGTACCATCTGAATTTTTCTTGTATACCTTGATGTCTTTTTTAAAGGTCATTTTTCCAGTCTGCCCTTTTACAACTTCTGCTCCATCATACATTACTTTTGCTTCTGATTTCGTTGGATTTACTACCGCAAATACAAATGCTACCAGTAACACAATAAATATTTTTTTCATTATTCTCCCCCTACATTTTATAAAAAACATAATATCTTAGTATTATATACTAGTAATCCGATATTCTACCAACGAATGTTAAAAATCCAACAAAAGTAGAGTGTTTACCTTTTAAGCTGCATAGCTTTACTTTGTTCTTCTAGCGGAATAATTAATCCAAGCTTCGGTTGATCGGTCATTGCACTAATCATTTGTGTGACGATTCGATTTGGATAAAAAATAGGCTTTTCACATGTTAAATTCGAAAAATCATCTGTGCTTAATTCGATGACCATATCCACCTCTTGTTCTAACTTTGATAATTCCATTTGTAACAACGGGAGTAGTTTTCTTCTATCAATTATTATGGATCTGCCATCCCGTAATCGAGAGAAAGTTGTGTTCTTTTCATTTCTCGCTAAAACTGTTAGTAATTCCGCCTCGTTTAAGGACTCCAACGCTCCTCTTTCAACAATTTTAGTATCTTTATTAAATATTTCTGTAAATGTCGGTATAATATCTGAACGAGATGATTGTCCGATCGTCAAAAACCAACTTTATTCATTTGTAGTCACCCCTAAAGTTTGAAAATCTATCATTGAACCGTAAAATTTATTCAAAAGGTTACATTCATCTTTATCGGAAAACTTAGCTGCATCCTCAAAAAGTCGTTCCAATGTTGTTTTAACATCATAGCTATTCCTCCACAATTTACATCTATAATTTTCACTTGCCGCAATTAGATAGTATCTTCGCAAAAAATTAAAAAATTCTGAATTTAAATGTGTGAAAAGCCCTTCAATCTATTCGTTCAACGATTCTATCCACGATTTTGGCCTTTCCTATCCATCACTTTGACTGTTCTATCCACGACTTCGGCCTTTCCTATCCATCACTTTGACTGTTCTATCCACGACTCCGGCCTTTCTATCCATCACTTCAACGATTCTATCCACGACTTCGGCCTTTCCTATCC
>Ga0209676_1000653_pt1 | contig 49661 bp, 45 predicted proteins | sample AraplaCvi_mLB_r2_FD_184282 | JGI IMG/M metagenome (GOLD analysis project Ga0209676, IMG submission 184282) | Arabidopsis root microbial communities from North Carolina, USA - plate scrape MF_Cvi_mLB_r2 (SPAdes) (version 2) | ecosystem: Host-associated > Plants > Roots > Endosphere | place: USA... | reverse complement strand
GCAGTACCACGCCGAGAAGCCTTGATTTCTTGGCTATAATCTGAGGCTTCGCCGGTGTAGCTCAGTCGGTAGAGCAGCTCATTCGTAATGAGAAGGTCGGGTGTTCGATTCATCTCTCCGGCACCAATTGAAAAGCCCGCTATCCAAAAGGTAGCGGGCTTTTTTCGTTATGCGGAATTCAGGCCGACCACTCTGCGAGCAACTCGCCGATTCGCTCCAACGAGTTGTAGCCTGCTTGGATCATCAGTATCTCGGCGATATCTCGCCCACAGATGAACACGATCGGATGGCGGTCACCTCGAACCTCTTCGTAGGCCTGCCTCGCGACTACCGAAGTCGTGACCAGAATGCCGAACTGACGATGCCTGATGCGCGAGATCAAACGCGCCACCTCGCGGACACCAACCGTGTTTGCCGCCACACCATCTGAAGCAGGGCGATAGCACTTCGCCTCCAGCGCGAACTCCGCGTACACCGGGTCACCGCTCAACCCAAGCAAGTACCTACCGATCGCGTCACGTCCGCCATCCACACTGCCCCTCGTGATCTCGTCAATGATCACGCGCCGATCTGAGAGCTGATAAATCCGCGCCGCGAAGGACTCGAACGCGTGCGGTGAATCTTTGAAATGCGCCCAGACCCGCTCCAAGATTGCAGCCTTGAGGGCGGTATCGGGACGCTGCTCGCTTTCCGTACGGATGACCTTCGTGGGCTCAGAGGTCAAAGGCATATAGACGCCAGACTCGATCCATGAACGCCATGCACTAGGCGCTATTGCCGACGTGCCCTCCGGGGCAGAAAGGCTGTCGATCCAGGCGCGCGAGACGGTCGCCGCATCGAGAACGGTGAAAACTGACCGGTAGTTCTGAAATCGCTCGCCCGCGGTCGTCTTCCACACGGCAACAAGGTCTTCCGTCATCGGCAGCCCCGGAAAACCCGGCGCCGCCAGCCCCTTGAACTGAACAGACCTGTTGCTCTTTGCCGTCGGGCACTTGGTGAAGACAAAGAACGGGGGCACCTCTGCCCTCTTCGGAGCATCTCCATGCGCGTTCTCGAAGGCCGCCTTCAGCAACAGATTGCCGCGCCGTCTCGTGTCGTGCAGATCGTGGCCCGGCGTACGGTTGTCTCCGTAGTAGACGAATTGCCCTGTATTCAGGTCCAAACGATCGGGCCAGTCGCCTTCTTCACCGCTCGAATAGAGAACCACGAACTTCCTTTTCAAGCCGAGGCCTGAGGCTCGAAAACCACCCTGGTTGCCGGCGCCAGGGAGCAGCTTGGCAATGGGATCGCTGCTTGTATTGCCAGCACTACCGCCCTCATAGATCGCATCCACAACAAGGTCGGCAGTTGGTAAATCCTCGAAGCTGAATATGCGAGTCATGGGCAAGAAAGGTTGAGGCGAGCGCGGCAGAAAAACGCGCGGCCGATATGCGCGGGCGCATTGAATTTAACAATCTTGAACCGGCACGCCTATCCTGCAGGCCTCGCTTCCTAGGGAAACGCGTCATTCCCGATCCGCGCTGGATACACTTGTTTCATGAAGCCCCCTCTGATGTTGGCGATCAGCTTGGCTCGAAGCAGTCAGCGCCATGACCGTGAAGCACTTGCTTGTTTGCTTGCGCAAGGAGAACGCGGGTGAGCGAGAAGCAAGGCGCTGGGCCAGACGCTCCTCTCATCGATGTCTCACGGCTGGCAGCGCAACTCAAGCACTTCGCCACCGAGCGCGACTGGGCCCAGTTCCACTCCCCCAAGAACTTGGTGATGGCCCTGACCGGCGAGGTCGGCGAGCTGAACGAGATCTTTCAGTGGATGTCCGAGCCAGCCTCCAAAGAAGCCGGCCGAAACCCACAGACAGCCCAGGCCGTTCAGGACGAACTCGCGGATGTCCTGCTCTATCTCGTTCGCCTGTCTTCCGTCTTGGGCGTGGACCTCAACGCTGCGGTCCAGCAGAAGCTGAAGGCCAACGCCCTGCGCTATCCGGCTGACAAGGTGCGCGGCAGTAGCAAGAAGCACAGCTCGCAGGAAGCGGGCGAATCTGGGAAGGATTGACGTGATCGTCTACGAGGCCGACAAGAAGCAATTTCTCAGCGACAACAACGACAGGGACATCGAAGACGTCATCCTGGCCAAGTACTTCAGCGCCACCGGCCGCAAGGTCCCTGCGGCCGAAATGAGGTCGTGGAGAGATTCGTTGGGCTACATGTCGAAGGTCCTCAGCGACTCCGAAATTCCGAATGACGTCGGCGTGGCCGTTGAACTTCATATCCCGCAGAGTTCCAAGCGCATCGACATCAGCCTGACTGGTCGCGGCCACGACGACTCGAAGAACATCGTGATCGTCGAGCTGAAGCAGTGGGACAAGGTGAAGTCGTCGACCAAAGACGCACTGGTCAACACCTACCTCGGCGGCGGGCACCGCGAGGTCGTTCACCCGTCGTACCAAGCGTGGTCCTATGCCTCCTTGATGGAAGGCTTCAACGAAGCCGTCTACTCCGGAGGCATCTCCGTTCAGGCCTGCGCCTACCTGCACAACTACGAGCGCGACGGCGTGATCGATTCGGCCCACTACGCCGACTACATCGCCAAGGCGCCGCTGTTCCTGCGCGGTGAGGCCGAGCGAGGCTTGCTGCGCAACTTCATCAAGCAGCACATCAAGTTCGGCGACCCGAGCGTGCTCTATGAGCTGGCCAATGGCCGCATCAGGCCATCGAAGGCGCTCAGCGACAGCCTTGCGGGCCTACTGAAGGGGAATCCCGAGTTCATCTTGATCGATGACCAGAAAGAGGTCTACGAGAACATCTTGGCTGCAGGCCGATCTGCATCGAGCGCGAACCCCAAGGTGGTGATCGTCGAAGGCGGCCCGGGGACTGGCAAGACGGTGCTCGCCATCAACGCCTTGGTCACCTTGATGGGTGCCGGCCTGAACTGCAAATACGTTTCGAAGAACGCCGCACCTCGACGCGTCTACGAAACCAAGCTCGCGGGCACCATGACGCGCACGCGCTACTCCAACCTCTTCACGGGCTCCGGTGGTTTCATCGAAACACCCGCAGACCAGTTCGACGTGCTGATCGTGGACGAGGCGCACCGCCTGAACGAAAAGAGCGGCCTGTACGGCAACCTGGGCGAGAACCAAGTCAAGGAGTTGATTGCCGCCGCCAAGTGCACGGTGTTCTTCATCGACGAGGACCAGCGGGTCGCGTTGAGCGACATCGGCACGAAACAAACCATTCGCACATTCGGCACGGACAAGGGCGCAGAGGTCTCTGAGCACGAACTCGCATCGCAGTTCAGATGCAGCGGCTCCGACGGCTACATCGCGTGGCTCGACGACGCCCTCGCCGTTCGAGAGACCGCGAACAAGACGCTCACGCCAGCCGAGTTCGACTTTCAGGTCTTCAGCGATCCGGCGGACCTTCATACGGCGATTGCGCAGAAGAACCACACAGGCACCGCCCGTGTCGTCGCCGGTTACTGCTGGCCCTGGACCAGCAAGAAAGACCCGAAAGCCTTCGACATCGTCATTGGCGACTACCGCAAGCGATGGAACCTCGATGTCGATGGCAGCCTTTGGATCATTGCGCCGAACTCGATCAACGAGGTCGGCTGCATCCACACCTGCCAAGGGCTGGAGGTGGACTACATCGGCGTGATCATCGGCCCCGACCTCATCGTGCGTGACGGTCGGGTCGTGACGGAACCATCGGCCCGCGATCGGCATGACAAGACCTTGCGCGGCTACAAGGCGCGACTCAAGGCAGACCCGAAGAACGCCACGGCAGAGGCGGACCTGATCATCAAGAACACCTACCGCACGCTGATGACGCGCGGCATGAAGGGGTGCTACGTCTACTGCAGCGACGAGGAGACCGCTAGCTACTTCCGCGCGCGGTTGCCGTCCCCTGCAGCGCTCATGTAGGTGCCGACGCGTCCGCTGCGTTGATCCGTCTCAGCAGTTGCTGCGCAAGCTCTGCGACTTCGCCAGCCAGGTCTGACGCGATCCACATCACATGGTCTCGGTGCACGGCACCGATCGCGTCGAACCATTCACTGCAGTCTCCGTAGCAGCAGCTCAGCAGCGATTGCAGCTGGGACGACTTCTTCTCGAGAAGGTCGGCCGCGTCGGGGCAGGTTGCCCTGAGGGATTCGGGCGTGGTTTGCCCGGCGATAATTTGATCAGCCATTTGGTGTGCGTCCTTTCCGAGGTTTTGCACGTCACTTGGTCAGACGGTCAGGGTGTTAGCGCACCCTGGCCGTCGCCTTTTGTGCCTCACATCGACATCGCTGCGGTGTGCATCGATGTCCCGCCGTGAGGCGCGGCGGTCGTTCAAATGTAGGGAGAGAAGCGCGTCAGCGGAAGCCTCGCACGGTGAACAAATGAGGACTCGCGTCGACTTGTAGTCGCGCACGCGAAGACGATCGCCCTGCGAATCGCGCACCGGCCTCAATCAGCACCCGCAGCCCAAGCCTCCACCCGCTGCACCAACGCATCCCGCCGCGCCGCCACCTCCGCCAGCAGGTACTGCCGCGCCTGCTCTTGCGCCACGTCGCTCGACAGAAACCACTGCTCGCGCTCGGCGCTGCCTTGCGGTGGCGGGGTGCCCCACCCTGCTTCGCCGTTGGCGCCTCTGAACGCTTCGGTCATGGGCAGGCGGCCATCGGTCTTGCCGATGCTCGACAGCGCATCGGGCGGGCCGTCGAGCGCGATGCGCACATGCACGACGCTCTCGCCTTCGGTGCGGATCGATGCGCCCAGGCCGCCCTCGCGGTGCACGCGCCACAGCTCGGCCGCGGAGGCGTTGCGGACCCAGCTCTCCAGGGCGCGGACCAGGCTCTCGAGAATGATTTGTTGGTTCATGAGGAATATTTCACACGTTTCTGTCTGGTGTCGGCAAGCGGCCACGGTGCGATGGGGCCAAAAAGCCGTTGTAACTTCTTGCCTTGGCGCCTGCGCTATATTTCTTGGCATGGAAAAGGCATCCGACATAGGCAAACCCACGGTTCCGATCGATCTGATCGGGCCGGAGCATTGGGTCCGTTCACGGCGCGGCCCTCGCCGTACGACGAAGGTGCTCTTCATCTTGCTCGGCGGGCTCGCAGCAGCCACAGCAGTGGCCTACAGCTTCTTCGGCGCTGGGCGCTGAACACAAACAAGCAAGCCGCCCGCGCCTTCACTGATTCACTCACTCGCTCACCGCGAGCCGCACAAGGCAAAGCCCGCTGTCCGTTGATCCAACGGGCAGCGGGCTTTTCTCTTTGTGCGCGCGGCGCTACTGCAGCCGCGAGCCGCGCGGCAGGCGCTTGGCCAGCCACTCGTGCACGTCCGCTCGGATGTTGCGGCCTTCGAGCAGGAAGTTCTCGAAGCGGCTCGGCACGTACGGCAGGTAGACCAGCGGCATGCCGGCTTCTTCGGGCGTGCGCGCGGCCTTGCGGTTGTTGCAGACGGCGCAGGCGCTCACGAGATTGGTCCAGCTCCACGGGCCGCCGCGCGACTCGGGCATGACGTGTTCGCACTGCAGGTCGCGGTCGGTGAACACCTGCGCGCAGTAGGCGCAGGTGTGGCGGTCGCGGCGCAGCAGCTTGGCCTTGGTCACGCCGGGTACGACGTCGAAGAGGTTGATCTTCGACGCGCCGCGCAGCGCGATGATGGGCGCGACGTCGATGCGCGACTGCACACCGCGCGCCACGTTGAAGCCGCCGCGCAGCGTGGCCAGCGGCAGCGCGCCGTCTTCCCAGGCCACGTTGCCGGTGGCGTAGTGCAACACCGCCTGCTCCAGCGAGATCCAGGCTTGCGGCGTGCCCTGAATATCGAGTTGCAGGACGTGTGAATGCATGACGAATCGCCTCCCTTCGCGGCGATGGCTGGTGGTGAACGGATGGGGTGCACGAACGGAATCGAACCGTTGTCAGCGGGACCACAACCCGCGGCTCTGCCATTGAGCTACACGCACCATTGAAGAAACAGAAGACGAGCAGTGCTGAGCGGCTACCACTCGCCCGACGCGCGCACGCGCTGGTCGAGGTCGAGGCTGTCGAGCGGCACCTCGCTGCCGTCCGGCAATGCCGACGCGCGATCGGCCACGTCGCGCGGCCCGAGCCCCACGCCGAAGCGCTGGGCCAGCGACCACACCATGTGCCTGCGCGGCAGCGGTGCCGGGTGCACGGCGATCATCCGGATCGGTGAGTTGCGCTTGCGCATGAGGGCCTCCTTGGTGGGTGACGAAAAAAGAAAGTAATGGCTTGAAAAATGTCCGGTAACGGGTTCCGGCGCCGCCCTATCTTTGCGGCCGGTTTCCGCGGGCGGGCCACGCGTTGGCATGGCCCGGTCCCGCTCGGGTGTGGTCCGTGTGGCAGGAGTTGAACCTGCGACCCTCTGGTCCCAAACCAGATGCGCTACCAGGCTGCGCCACACACGGAAGAAAAACAAAAGAAGCCTGCCGCGCTTCCATTTCGGTTGTGTCCTCACGCGACGGGCCGCGCGCTGGGCGCGGCCCCGTCGAACGTCGCTGCACAGGAGTGATCAACTCATGCACATCCCGCCAGACCGTCGACGCGGTAATTTCTGGCGGTGGGGTGAAGGCACACCCGAAATGGAAAGCGGCAAAACAAAAAGGCCCGGAACCTTGCGGTGTCCGGGCCTCTTTGCGAGAGAGCTTGAGAGATGCGCGCCTACGCGCGACCTCCACCCGGGGGCACCTGATGAGCCTCGAACTGACCACCCACGCGCAGACGGGCTGCGGCTTTGGCGGCGTACGCGGTGTTCAGGTGCGAAGACAACGACAGGGGCGACGGCATGTCGAAACCATGGCAGAACCCGACGCGCACGAGCGGTCGGCCCGAGGCGGGTCGATGGCTGGTGAGGATCAGTGCGGTGTTCACGATGGTTCCTGGTCAAAAATTGCCGCTGTCGGCTGTAAGGGGTTGGAAAAAAGGGACGGCTTGTGCCGTGAATTGGAGGCAACTGTAAAGAGTGTTTACGGCGACGTCAACAACCGGGACAATCTTTTCTTGTCTTGTTGTTGTTTTTGAACAGTGCCCCATACCACCGTCGCGCGCCGCCGCAATGCGCTTGTGCTGCATCGCCGCTTTCTCGAGGACGCCGTCGCGGCGGGCCTGCCCGCCAAGGGGCTCGACCAGGCGTTCGCACGCAAGCTCGAAATCTCTCCGAGCATGTGGAGCCAGATCAAGAGTGCGCGGCCCATCGGCGACAAGCTCGCACGGCAGATCGAACGGCACTGCGACGTGGCCGCCGGCTGGCTCGACGAAGACAACACACCGCCTTCGGAAGCACCGCCCGATGCGGCGGAAGAACGCTTCGTGGCCACCGCGCGTGAGGCGTGGCGCCAGGCCAATGCAAAGGGGAAACGGGAGCTCAGCGGCTGGCTGAAGAAGCACGCGCAGGAGAAGAAGGCGCTCGAGCCTGCCGACGGCCCTGCGCCGGCGCCCTAGCCTTGCTCAGGCCTTCAGGCCTTGCCAGCGGGCTCGGCAGCAGCCAGGGCCGGCGCATCGCGCAGGATGGCCGCGCGCATGTCGTCGGGCACGGCGATGGCGCGGTGCGTGTCGAGCGAGGTCGTCACCAGCACCTGCCGCACCTGCATGCGCAACTCGCCCGAGGTGGGCTCGAAGCAGCGCAGCGACAGCGTGATGGAACGCGAACCCAATTGCGCCACCGAGAGGCCGAGCATCACGCGGTCGCCCATGCGGCTCACGGCGCGGAAGTCGGCGTCGAGCTTCACGGTCGGCAGGCCGACGCGGCGCTCGCCGATCAGTGCGTGGTAGCCCACGCCGAGCCCGTCGCTCACCCAGTCTTCGACCAGGCCGTTGAGCATCACGAAGTACTGCGGATAGAAGACGATGCCCGCAGGGTCGCAGTCGGAAAAACGGATCAGGCGCGGGCGCTGGAACTCCACCCCACCGCCCTCGCCGCTCATGCGCGGTCCTCGACCGCGCCGTCGCCGCGCATCACGTGCACGCGCAGCAGCCCGAGCTGGTTGTGCATCTGCTTGACGGTCTTCATGTCCAGGCCCGAGAACATCTCGAGGATCCACTGCTCGTGCTCGGTGGCCATGGCTTCGAAGGCGTTGCGGCCTTCAGGCGTGAGGCTCACGATCCAGGCGCGGCGGTCGTCGGGGCTGGGCGCGCGTGCCACCATGCCTTCGCGCTCGAGTTCGTCGGTCAGGCCGGTGACGTTGCCGCCGGTGACCATCAGGTAGCGCGAGAGCACGCGCATCTTCAGGCCGTCTTCGTAGCGGTACAGCTGCGCCATGTAGTCGAAGCGCGCCAGCGAGATGCCGAAGCGCTCGCGCAGCCGGCGCCGGATCTCGGCCTCGATCTGCGTGGTGCTCGCGAGCATGCGCAGCCACAGCTTGAGCATGGCGTGGTCTTCATGGCCGGCGCGGGCTTCGTGGCCGAGTTCTTCGGCGTCGCTCAGCACGGCGTGAGAGGCATCGTTGCGACTCATGTGACTTCTCCTCCGGAAACGGAGATCGACTGGCCCGTGACCGACGCGGCGCCTTCGCCGCACAGCCAGCGCACGGCGTCGGCCACTTCGGCCGGCTGCACGATGCGCTTTTGCGGGTTCACGCTGGAGAACTCGGCCAGCGCATCGGCTTCGCTGCGGCCGGTCTTGCCGACCACGTTGGCGACGCTGTTGCGCAGGATGTCGGTGTCGGTGTAGCCCGGGCACACGGCGTTCACGGTGATGCCCTTGCGCGCCACCTCGAGTGCCAGCGCGCGCGTGAGGCCGATCACGCCGTGCTTGGCGGCCGTGTAGGCCGACACGTAGGCGTAGCCCTTCTGCCCCGCCGTGCTGGCGATGTTGACGATGCGGCCCCAGCCGGCGTCGAGCATGTCGGGCAGCGCGGCCTGCGCGCACAGGAAGCTGCCGGTGAGGTTGACCGACAGCATGCGCTGCCACAGCTCGACCGAGGTCTTCAGGAACGGCGCGCTCTCGGCGGCGCCCGCGTTGTTGACCAGCACGGTCACCGCCCCGCGTTCGGCGCGCGCCTGCGCAAAGGCCGACTGCACGGCCTGCGGGTCGGCCACGTCGGCCGCCACCACGCCGTGGCCGCTGCCCGCCAGGGTGTCGGCCACACGCTGCAGGGCCTGCGCATCGCGGCCCAGCAAGGTCAGCACAGCGCCCTGGGCGGCAAGGGTGCGGGCGATCTCTGCGCCAATGCCGCGAGCGGCGCCGGTGACGAGGGCATGACGGCCAGTGAGCGAATTTGTGTGCATACCTGAATGGTTTAGTTCTGAATCATTTTAGCCATTTGCGCACCGCCGGGGTGCTACCGCATGAAACGGCCGCCGTTGAGGTCCAGCGTCGCCCCGGTCATGAAGGCCGCGGCTGGCGAGGCCAGGTAGACGACGGCGGCCGCCACCTCGTCGGCCAGCCCGAAGCGGCCGAGCGGGATGCCGGCCTTCAGCGCCTGTTGCCGCTCGGGTGGCAGCGCGGCGAGCGCGGGGCTGTCGATGGCGGCGGGGGCCAGCGCGTTCACGGTCACGCCGTGCGGCGCCAGTTCCTGCGCAAAGGCACGCGTCAGCGCCAGCAGGCCGGCCTTGCTGGCCGCGTAGTGCACGCCGGTGGCGCTGCTGACCTGCTGCCCGGCCAGCGAGGCCAGGTTGACGATGCGGCCCGCGCCGCGTGCGCGCATGTGGCGCCCGGCGATGCGGCAGCCGAAGAAGCTGCCGCGCAGGTTGATGGCGAGCACGTCGTCCCACTCGGCGGGCGTGATGTCCCACAGCGAGGTGGTCGGCGTGCGCGCCGCGTTGTTGACCAGGATGTCGACCGCGCCGAAGTGCGCCACCGCCTGCGCGAAGCGGTCGCCGAAGGCCTGCTCGTCGCGCACGTCGAGCGGCAGCGCGAGGCCGTTCACCTCGGCAGCAACGGCCTGGGCGTTGGCTTCATCGATATCGGCCACCGCCACGCGCGCACCGGCCTGCGCCAGCCCGCGCGCGATGGCCGCGCCCAGCCCCTGCCCCGCGCCGGTCACGAAGGCCACGCGCCCTGCCAGCGGAAGCGCGGTGGCGTGCGTCATCCGGCTTTGGCGGGCCGACCGTCCCAGGTCTGCGGCCCCACGCCGCGCTCGCGCAGCTTGAACTTCTGCACCTTGCCGTTCTCGGTGCGCGGCAGGTCGGGCAAGAGGTCGATGTAGCGCGGCACCGCGAAGTACGGCAGGCGGCCTTCGCAGAAACGCGCCAGCTCGGCCGGGTCGATGACGATGCCTTCGCGCGCCACCAGCGCGGCCATCACCTCGTCTTCGGCCAGTTCGGAGCGCACGGGGTACACCGCGCACGAGGCCACGCTGGGGTGGCTCAGCAGCACCTGCTCGACCTCGAAGGACGAGATGTTCTCGCCGCGCCGGCGGATCGCGTCCTTGATGCGGTCGACAAAGCGGAACGCGCCGTCGGCATCGCGCACCACGCGGTCGCCCGTGTGGAACCACAGGTTGCGCCAGGCCTCGACGGTCTTCTCTGGCATGTGGAAGTAGCCGCTGGCAAAGGCATAGGGCTCGTCGGCACGCAGCAGCAGCTCGCCGGCTTCGCCGGGCGGCAGCGGCACGTCGTCTTCGTCGGCCACGCAGGCCTGGAAGCCGGGGCGCAGCCAGCCCATGACGCCGCCGCGCGGCGAATCGGGCGCGGTGGCGATGGCGAAGTTGGTCTCGGTCGAGCCGTAGCCTTCGAGCAGCGCCACGCCCGTGCGCGCCCGGAAGGCCTGCCCCGCCGCCGCGGGCACGCCGGGCCCGAGGCCGGTGCGCACGCGGTGGCCGCGCTCGCCCTCGCCTTCGGGCTGGGCCAGCAGGATGGGCACCATCGCGCCGAGCAGGTAGACCACGGTCGCGCCGTTGGCGCGCATCGCGGGCCAGAAGCCCGAGGCGGAGAAGCGCGGCTCGAACACCACCTCGGCCCCGGTGAGCGCGGCCTGCGCGAAGGTGTTGAGCGCGTTGATGTGAAACAGCGGCAGCGTGGTGCACAGCACGTCGTCGCGGCCCACGCCAAGCACCTCGGCGCTGTTCACGCCCCACCAGAAGTACTGCGCCTGCGGGCAGATCACGCCCTTGGCCGGGCCCGTGGTGCCCGAGGTGTAGAGGATGGCGAGCGGGTCGCCCGGCTGCACGGTGGCGGGCGGCAGGGCCTGCGCGCCCGGCGGGTAGGCCGACACGCGCACGCCGGCGGGCGGCGTCCACGGCGTTTCGGCCTCGCCGACCACCCACACCTCGCGCAGCGCCGTGCGGGCCAGGTCGGCCGTGGCCAGTCGATCGAGAAAGCCCGCCTCGATCACCAGCAGCTTCGCCTCGCTGTTCGCGAGGAAGTACTCGATCTGCGGCCCCATCGACGCGGTGTTGACCGGCACGACCGACGCACCGAGCCAGCCCGCGCCGAGGAAGGTGTCGAGGAACTCGATGCGGTTGCCGCACATCACGGCGATGCGGTCGCCGCGCGCCACGCCATGCTGAGCCAATGCACCGGCGCGCGTGGCCGCCGCATCGGCCGCATCGGCGTGCGTCCATTGCCGGCCCGCGATGCGCAGCAGCGGTCGGCTGCCGAACAGCGCCGCCTGCCGCTGCAGCATGGCGGGCAGCGTGCGCTGCGCCGGCGGCACCGCGCGCGGGTCACTCGTCATCGTGCGTGCCTCCGCCGAGGTAGGTGGCCTGCACGCGCGGGTCGCTGGCGAGGTCACCGGAAGCACCGGACAGCGCAATCTCGCCCGTCTCCAGCACGTAGCCTTCGTCCGAGCTTTCGAGCGCGGCGCGTGCGTTCTGCTCCACCAGCAGGATCGAGACGCCGTCGTCGCGCAGCTTGCGCACGATGGTGAGGATGTCGCGCACGATCAGCGGCGCCAGGCCCAGGCTGGGCTCGTCGAGCATCAAGAGGCGCGGCGCCGACATGAGCGCGCGGCCCACGGCCAGCATCTGCCGCTCGCCGCCCGAGAGCGTGTCGGCGCGTTGCGCGCGGCGCTCGGCCAGGCGCGGGAAGCGGTCGTACACCGATTGCAGCTGCTTCTTCATCGCATCGCCGCGCAGCCGCTTGGCGTAGGCGCCGAGCTGCAGGTTGTCGAGCACGGTGAGTTCGCCGAACAGCTCGCGCCGCTCGGGCACGAGGCACAGGCCGCGCTCCACGCGCGACTCCACGTCGAGCCCCTGCAGGTCTTCGCCTTCGAAGCGCAGCGTGCCCTTGCACGGCAGCAGGCCCATGGCCGCGGCCAGCAGCGTGGTCTTGCCCGCGCCGTTGGGGCCGATCACCGAGATGATCTGGCCCCGCTGCACGTCGAGTGACACGCCGCGCACCGCCTCCACCTGCCCGTACGACACGTGCAGATCGCCAATCTCCAGCATCGCGGTCATACAACGCTCCCCAGGTAAGCCGCCTGCACACGCTCGTCCGCGCGCACCGCCGACGGCACGCCCTCCACGAGCTTGGAGCCGAAGTTCATCACCACCAGACGGTCCACCAGTTTCATCACGAAGTCCATGTCGTGTTCGACGATCAGGATGGTCACGCCCTCCTCGCGCAGCTTGCGCAGCAGGTCGCCCAAAGCCATCTTTTCCTTGCGGCGCAGGCCGGCCGCGGGCTCGTCGAGCACCAGCAGCACGGGGTCGGCGGCCAGCGCGCGCGCGATCTCCAGGATGCGCTGCGTGCCCAGCGGCAGGCTGCCCGCGAGCTCGTGCGCGCGGTCGCCCAAGCCGATGCGGTCGAGCTGGCGCTGCGCCTCCTGCAGGATCTGGCTTTCTTCCGTGCGGTCCAGCCGCAGGCCCGCCTTCAGGATGCCCGAGCGCGTGCGCGAGTGCGCGCCCAGCGCCACGTTGTCCAGCAGGCTCATGTGCGGGCGCAGCTTCACGTGCTGGAAGGTGCGCGCCAGCCCGAGCCGCGCCACCGCGCGCTGCGGCATGCCGGCGATGTCGTGCTCGAGAAAGCGCACCTGGCCCGCGCTCATCGGCAGCGTGCAGGTCAGCAGGTTGAACATGGTCGACTTGCCCGCGCCGTTGGGCCCGATGAGGCCGATGATCTCGCCCGCCTTGACGTCGAAGCTCACGTCGTTCACCGCCACCAGCCCGCCGAAGCGCTTCACGGCGCCGTTGACCGACAGCACCTGCGTGCCGCGCGCCGGCAGCTGCCGGTGCGGCAGCGGCTCGACCGGCGCGCCGGTGTAGCGCGAGGCGCCCTGCGGCGCGGCGCGCCGGCGCGTCCAGCGCCGCAGCAGGCCCATCACGCCGCCGCGCGCAAAGTGCAGCAGCAGGATGAACAGCGCCGCGAAGGCCACGGCCTCCAGCTGGCCCGCGCGCTGCGTGAGCATCGGCAGTACGTCCTGCAGGCCGTTCTTCAGCACCAGCACCAGCGCCGCGCCCACCAGCGCGCCCGCCAGCTGCCCGAGCCCGCCGGCCACGGCCATCAGCAGGTACTCGATGCTGGCGCGCACGTCGAAGGGCGACGGGCTCACGAAGCGGTTCATGTGCGCATAGAGCCAGCCCGCCAGCCCCGCGAACAGCGCCGCCGTGACGAACAGCGACAGCCGCACGCGGTACGCATCCGCCCCCACGCTGGCCAGCAGCGTGGCGCCGCCGCGCAGCCCACGGATGGCGCGCCCGGGCCGCGACTGCAGCAGGTTGTGGCTGAACAGGCAGGCCAGACCGACCACCACCCAGATCAGGTAGTACATCGCGCGCGGATCGGCCAGCGACCAGCCGCCGATCTGCAGCGCCGGGATGTTCGACAGGCCCGTGTGGCGCCCGAGCGCATCGACGTTGCCGAACAGCATCGCGATCGACAGTCCCCAGGCGATGGTGCTCAGCGGCAGGAAGTGCCCGCCCAGCCGCAAGGTGAGCATGCCGATCGCCAGCGCCGACAGCCCGGTGAGCAGCAGCGCGAACAGCAACCCCAGCCACGGCGACAGGCCCTGCGCGGTGGTGAGCCACGCGGTGGCGTAGGCCGCAATGCCCACGAAAGCCGCCTGGCCGAACGAGGTGGCGCCGCCCACGCCGGTGAGCAGCACGAGGCCCAGCGCCACCAGCGCGCCGATGCCGATGTCGTTGAGCAGCGAGACCGTGAAGCTGCCCGCCACGGCCGGCACCAGGGCCAGCACGACGATCACGCCCGCGATCCACGCCATGCGTTTGGTGTTGCCGTTCATTGGTCCACCTCGTCTTCTTCCTCTTCCGAATGGGCCGCCATGAAGGAGCGCAGCATGAGCACCGGGATCAGCAGGCTGAACACGATCACGTCTTTCAGCGCGCCGCTCCAGAACGACGCGAAGCTCTCGACCACGCCGACCGCCAGCGCGCCGATGGCCGTCATCGGGTAGCTCACGAGCCCGCCGATGATCGCGGCCACGAAGGCCTTCAGGCCGATGATGAAACCCGAGTCGTAGTACATGGTGGTCACCGGCGCGATCAGCACGCCGATGAGCCCCGCCAGCAGCGAGGCGCAGCCGTAGGCCAGCAGCGCCGTGCGCACCGGCCGGATGCCGACCAGCCGCGCGCCCACGCGGTTCACGGCCGTGGCGCGCAGCGCCTTGCCGGCCACCGTGCGCTCGAACACCAGGAAGAACAGCCCGCTCAGCACCACGGCCGCCCCCACCATCAGCACCACCTGGCCGCTGACCGTGAAGCCGTCGCCCAGCGTGAACACCGCGCTCGTGAGCGGCGTGGTGCGCGAACCTTCAGGCCCGAAGAACAGCAGGCCCAGGCCCGAGAGCAGAAAGTGCAGCGCCAGCGACACGATCAGCAGCACCAACACCGAGGCATCGGCGATCGGCTGGAACACCACGCGCGCCAGCAGCGGCGCGATGGGCACCACCAGCAGCACCGCCACCGCGATGTGCACCGCCACCGGCACGCCGGGCCGCGCCGCCAGCCAGGCGAGCACGCACGGAATGGCCGGCAGCACGCCCCACATCAGCACCGCCTTGGGAATGCGTGCGGCCTCGCCGCGCCGCAGCAGGCTGCCGATTTCGGTGGCCAGCGCCAGCGCGGCCAGCACCGCGACCATGCCGATGGTCGGCGGCACGCGGCCGGTTTCGAAGGCCGCCAGCGACAGCGCGGCAAAGGCCGCGATGTCACCGAACGGCACGAACACCACCCGCGTGACCGAGAAGATCAGCACCAGCCCGAGCCCGGCCAGCAGATAGACGGCACCGTTGGCCAGGCCGTCGGTGACGAGGATCAATGCCACGTCCCAGTTCATAGAAAAACCTCTGTCGGAGTCATCGTTGTCGTTGTCGTGAAGAAAAACGGGAGATTCAAGGGGCGAGCTTCCATTGGCCGTTGTCGAGCTTGACGATCACGCGGGCGCGCTCGTCCACGCCGTACAGGCTGCCTGGCTTGAAGGTGTAGACGCCGTGCGTGCCCACCACTTCCTTGGTGCTGAAGATGGCGTCGCGCAGCGCCACGCGGAACTCGGGCGTGCCCGGCTCGGCCTTCTTCATGGCGCGCGAGGCGGCGTCGGCGAACACCAGCCAGCCGTCGAACGAGTAGGCCGAGAAGGCATCGCTCGTGGGTGCGTTGTTGACCTTCTGGAACACGGCGCGGAAGTCGGTCGCGATCTTCTTGGTCGGGTAGTCGGCCGGCAGCTGCTCGGCGACGATCACCGGGCCCGTGGGCATGAGCGCGTTCTGGCCCGCCGCGCCGACCACGCGCACGAAGTCGGGGTTGATGAGGCCGTGCTGGCCATACACGCCGCCCTTGAAGCCGCGCTCCTGCAGCGCCAGGAACGGCAGCGCGCCCGGCGTGCCGGCGCCGCCGGTCATCACCGCGTCGGGGCGCAGCGCCACGATCTTCAGCACCTGGCCGGTCACCGAGGCATCGGCGCGTGCGTAGCGCTCGTTGCTCACCACCTTGATGCCGGCGCCCGGCGCGGCCTTCATGAGGGCCTCGTACACCAGGTCGCCCCAGGCGTCGGAAAAGCCGATGTAGCCCACGGTCTTGACGTTGTTGCGCTTCATGCGCTCGACCACCGCGTCGATCATGAGCTGCGTGGGCTGCGCCACCGTCATGACCCACGGGTTCTCGTTGGGGTCGAGCAGGATGGGCGTGAGGCCGATCATCGGCGTCTTCGCCTCCTTGCCCACCTGTGCCATCGCGATGGCCGACGGCACGCCCGAGGTGCCCATGAGCACGTCGACCTTCTCGTCCTCGATGAGCTTGCGCGCGTTGCGCCCGGCCGTGGTCGGGTCGGAGCCGTCGTCCAGCACCACGAGCTGGATCTTGCGGCCGTTGACCTCGCCCTTGTAGGCCAGCGCGGCCTGCATGCCCTTGGCGTACGGCACGCCCAGCGAGGAGTTGGGGCCCGACAGCGACACGCTGAGTCCGACCTTGAGGTCGGCCGCCAGTGCGCTCGCCACACCACAGGCGGTCAGCGCCGCGGCGAGGGCACCGCGCGTCAAGGTCTGCATCAGGTTCTTCATGTCGTAGCTCCAGTGAGGAAGGATGGAAGGAACGGAAACTCAGATGAACAACTGGATCGCGGGCAACGCGCGCGTGGCGTTGAGCAGGTCGATGCGCTTCTCGCGGATGGACCAGCCCGTGGGGGTGCGAATGAGGTGGTGGCGGGCGGTGCCGCTCAGCAGGATCTGGTCGTCGCCGCGCGCCTCGATGTAGAGAAAGGGCGTGCGCAGGCGCACGTCGTCGGCGCCCTCTTCCTCGATGCGCGAAGGCTGCAGCACATGCTGGCTGTGGCTGGCCGGGTGCTGCGAATGCGCGCGCGGGTTCTTCAGGCGCTCCACGCGCAGCTGCAGCAGCAGCCGGTCTTCATACGCCAGCGAGTTGTGCGAGAACGGATCGGCCTGTGCCGCGCCGAGCAGCGGCACCCAGTAGTGGCCGTCGTCGGCGAACAGGGCCAGCCAGTCGTCGAAGCGGCGTGCGTCGAGCAGGGCCGCCTCGTGGGCGATGAAATCACGCGGATCGTTCATGCCGCCACCTCCGGCGTCATGGCCCGGGCCCAGGCGCGGAACTGGTTGCGCATGAGCAGCTCGTTGGTGCCGTTGGTGGTCACCGTCGCCTGCTGCGTCTCGGCCGGGTCGTGGTTGCGGTGCAGGCTGATCCATTCGTTGCCGCCGGCGCGCAAGCCCTTCTGGATGCTCTCGAACAGGTGCACGTCGTCGTGCGCCACCACCGACATGGGCGAGAACACGAGCCGGTTGTAGCTCATGGCGCGCTCGAACAAGAGCGCGGGCGCACCGGCCGCACGGAAGCTCCAGGCCTCGATGAGCGTGCGGTCGGCCGCCAGCGGGCGGATCACGCGGATGGCCTGCGGCGAGCCCTTGACCGACAGGCTCGGGTACAGCACCGAGTTCTGCGGCGAGCGCTGCAGGATGTCGGTGGCGCGTTCCACGCCGTGCGCGGCCTGCATCGCGGCTTCGTACTCGGGCAGCTGCGCGTAGTTGGAGTGGATGCTGAAGTTCACGCCCAGCACGCTGTGGCCGTTGGCGAACACGCGCCCGCCCATCTGGTCGAAGAACTCGTAGCCCGAGCCGAAGGGCAGGATCTGCTCCATCGCCATCGGCTTGGGGTCGGTGGGCGCGTGGCCTTCCCACAGCGCCTCGGCGGCCTTGGTGGCCGACTCGTGCGTCGACATCGGGTGCACCGTGTCGTTGATGTTCTCCAGGTACATCTTCCAGTTGCAATGGACGATGTTGCGCAGCACGCCACCGCCCACCGTGAGCCTGCCCTCGGGCGAGCGGTCGACCATGTTGTCGAGCGCGCCGAGCACGTCGCCGAAGTAGTCCTCGAACGTCGGGCCGGTGTCGGACAGGCGCACGAACACGAAGTCGCGGTACACCTTCACGTGCTTCACCACCGACAGCCCCTGCCCCGACTCGCAGGCCTTGAGCTGCGTGCCCTCGTAGCCGTTCTTCAGCGGCAGGCCCAGCGGTGCGCCGTCGAGCTTGTAGGTCCACGCGTGGTACGGGCAGCGAAAGAAGCGGCCGGTGTTGCCGCTTTCGTCGGTCACCAGCTGCGTGCCCTTGTGGGCGCAGCGGTTGTACATGACGTGCACCGCGCCGTCGGGCTGGCGCACCATGAGCAGCGGGCGGCCCGCGATCTCCTGCGTGACGAAATCGCCCGCCGCCGGCACCTGGCTGGCATGGCCCAGGAAGACCCAGGTGCGGGCGAACAGGCGCTCCTGTTCCAGCGCGAACAATTCGTCGCTGAGGTACAGGTCGCGGTGCACCCGGTCGTCGCGGACCAGCGCCGCGACGAGATCGGGGCGGTTGCGGTAGGCGGTCATGGCGGTGGGCTTCGGCTAGGCCGGGGTCAGGGAACGAGCTTCCACTGGCCCTTGTTCATCTGCACGATGACCACGCCGCGCTGGTCCGAGCCGTAGCGGTCGTCGGGCTTGAAGGTGTAGATGCCGTGCGTGCCCACCAGCTCCTTCGTGCCCACGATGGCATCGCGCAGCGCCGTGCGGTACTGCGGCGTGCCGGGCTCGCCCTTGGTGCGCGAGGCCGCGTCGGCCAGCAGCAGGTAGGCGTCGTAGGTGTACGACGAGAACGCATCGGTGGGCACCGCGCCGTTCGCCTTCTGGTACGCAGCGCGAAAGCCCATCGCGACCTTCTTGATGGGGTTGCTCTCGGGCAGCTGGTCGGCCACCAGCACCGGGCCGCTGGGCACCTGCAGGCCGTCGATGGCCGTGCCGCCCACGCGCACGAAGTCGGCGTTGATAAGGCCGTGCGTGCCGTAGATCTTGCCCTTGTAGCCGCGCTCGGCCAATGCCAGGTAGGGCAGCGCGCCCGGCGTGCCGGAGTTGCCCGCGAACACCGCGTCGGGCCGCGCCGCGACGATCTTCAGGATCTGCCCGGCCACCGAGGAATCGCTGCGTGCATAGCGCTCGTTGGCCACCACCTTGATGCCGGCGGTGGCGGCGCTCTTCACGAGCGAGTCGTAGGCCAGGTCGCCCAGCGCGTCGGAGAAGCCGATGAAGGCCACCGTCTTCACGCCCGACTTCTGCATGCGCTCGACCACGCCCGCCACCATGAGCGGGAATGGCTGCGACACGGTGACAGTCCATGCGCCGTCCGTGCCCGGAATGGTCACGGGCGTGGGCGAGATGAGCGGCGTGTTGAGCTCGCGCGCCACCGAGGCGATGGCCATCGCGCCCGGCACGCCCGAGGTGCCGATGAGCACGTCGACCTTGTCTTCCGTCACCAGCTTGCGCGCGTTGCGCCCGGCGGTGGTCGGGTCGGACGCGTCGTCGAGCACGATGAGCTGCACCTTGCGCCCGCCGATCTCGGGCCGCTCGGCGATGGCCGCGCGGATGCCCTTCTCGTAGGGCACGCCCAGCGCCGCGACCGGCCCCGAGAGCGAGCTGATGAAGCCGATCTTGAGGTCTGCCGCCGCCGCACCGACGGCGGTGAAGGCGGCCAGCAGCGCGAGGCCAAGGCGGGAGATTTTCTTCATGGGAGCTTCCTCTTCGGGGGTTGGAATGGGGACGAGGGACGGGTCAGTAGCGCAGGGTGCGGCGCGATTCGAGGTCGGCGTCGACCTGCGCGGGCGTGAGCCGCTCCGGCTTGCATTCGAAGCGCTCGAACAGCGCCAGCTGGTCGGCGTAATGGCGGTCGCGCACGCCGGCCGGGCTCACGAAACCGCTCTGCCCCGGCGCCGCGACCGAGCACATGTCGAGCGCGCCCGGGCGCAGCACGACGCGGTAGTTCAGCGTGCCGCGGTTCATGTAGGGGCTGACCTCGGGCTCGTCGCCCGCGCCGGCCCACGGCACGCCGATGGCGTTGATGCGCGAGAAGCGGTGCCGCACCACGGGCGTGGTCCACGCGGCCATGTCGGGCCCGAGGCGGGTGCGCAGCTCGCCCACCGCATCGGTCAGCGCGGCGCGCACCATCGTGCGCGGGTCCTGCCCGTTGAAGAAGTCGTGCCGCTGCGGCACGCCCGAGGCCGGGCCGCTCAGCGCGTTCCACAGCAGCTTGGCCACGGCCGCGGGCTGTGCGCTGCCCGGCGAACCGCGCGGCGTGAGCGTGGGGTAGCCGAGGTTGGCGTAGGTCGCGAACACGGCCGGCGGCAGGTCGTCGGCCAGCAGGCGCCGCGACATCGCACCCAGCCACGCGCGCAGCACGGTGGTGGCGCGGTTGTCGTACACCTCGCCGCCCGGGGCGACACGGTTCTTCAGGTCCCAGTTCGCGAGCAGGTCGGCCGCGCGGCGCGCGGGGTCGCCGGCCGGCAGGCCCTTGGCTGCGTCGACGATGAGGGGCACGAAGTAGCGCGCGTTCAGGTCGGCCAGCGCCGCGCCCTGGCTCACGCGCCAGACCTCGTCGGCGCCCAGCTTGGCCGTGCCCTGCAACTGCGCATGGATTTCGGCCACGCGGTCGACGTGCGAGAAGTTCGCGCCATCCGCGCGCAGGCCTTCGGCGATCTGGTTGTTCCAGCTTGCGAGGTAGCCCTGCGCGGGGTTGTAGGCGCGCGGGTTGGCGCTGAACGGCAGGCTGCCCTGCCATTCCATGCTGCCGTCGCCGCGCGCGGGAAAGCGGATGTCCTGCGTGGCCGGGCGGCGCGGCATGCGGCCCAGGCCGACGGCGCCGATGTTGCCCGCCACGTCGGCATAGAACCAGGTGATGGACGCGGCCACGCGCTCGCCCTGCGCCAGAAAGCCCGACCAGTCGCGCGCCCGCGCGGCATGCGCCCAGCCCAGCATGGTCTCGACCTCGCGGCCCTGCCAGGTGCTGCGCGCGGTGTAGGCGCGGCCGTTGTCCACGTCCCAGCTCTGCACGAAGCCGTGCACCGTGGCGTAGATGTCCACGCTCTGCGGCGCGGCGCCCTTCACGCGGATGACGTCGGTGCGTCGGGTCATCGGGCGGTAGGCGCCGTCGTACCGGTACTCGTAGCGGTTGGCCGGGTTCAGCGTTTCCTGGTAGATGTCGTTGGTGTCGAGCGAGCCCACCGTCGAACCCCAGGCGATGGTGCCGTTGGTGCCGAACAGCACCGGCAGCAGGCCGATGGGCGTGAGGCCCGTGAGGTCGTAGCCCGCGCCGTGCAGGCCGATGCCGTGCACGAACGACGGGTTGTTGAAGCCCTGCTGCGGGCCGTTGTACAAAACGGCCACACCTTCCTTGGTGCGCGAGGGGCCCAGCACCCACGCATTGCTGGCGGTCGGCATGCCTTCGGTGGCGGCCAGGCCCATGCGGGCGACCTGCGTGGCGCGGAAGTCGGCGGCCGCCTGCGCGGAGACCGGCGCGAGCGCGGCGTCGCCGGGCTCGGCGCTTGCCAGCCGGTTCGCGTTGCCGCGCGGCACGATGGTCGGCGCGGTCGGGTCTTCGAGCCAGCGCAGCTGCTCGTACAGCTGCAGGCCGGCCACGTCGCCGCGCGCGGCCTTGAGCTGGTTGAGCAGCGAGAGGTTCGCGACCTCGGCCGTGCCCGCGAAGAAGCGGTTGAGGATCAGGCCGATCCAGACCATGGCCACGTCGTCCGCGGTCCAGGGCGCGGGCTCGAAGCCGTTGTCGATGAACTCGCGCGGCATCAGCTTGGCGCGGTCGGCCAGCACGTCGCGGATGCGCGCGTTGACGCCCGCGGCGTAGCCTTCGAACATGGCGCGGTCGTCCGCATTCAGCGCATCGATCTGGCGGCGGATCGACACCGGATCGATGTTGGAGCGCGTGGCCTTGTCGGTCGCGACGAACTCGGCCCCCAGCACCTCGGCCACGCTGCCGTTGCCCGAGCGCCGCGCCATCTCCAGCTGGTAGAGCCGGTCTTCGGCGACGGCATAGCCGAAGCCGTGGAACAGGCCGCGCGTGTCGCTGGCGTAGACGTGCGGCACGCCGTAGCGGTCGCGCTTGATGGTGACTTCTCCGCTGCCGCCGGGTGCGGTCGCGGCGCAGCCGGCCAGCAGCGCGGCGGCGAACAGCACGGTGCCGGTCGCGCGCCGGCGACGCAGGGAACGAAGCAGCGGGTGCATGGGGTGGGCGGCGTTCATCGGATCGACGCGAGGGCGTTCAGGGCACCAGCTTCCACTGGCCCTTCTCGAGCTTCACGACGACGCGCGAACGGTCGTCCGAGCCGTAGCGCTCGGTCGGCTTGAAGTTGTAGACGCTGTGCGTGCCCACCAGCTCCTTGGTGCTCACGATGGCGTCGCGCAGCGCCAGGCGGAACTGCGGCGTGCCGGGCTCGGCCTTGGTGGCCAGCGCGCGCTGGGCGGCGTCCAGGTACACCAGCCATGCATCGAAGGTGTAGGCCGAGAAGGCGTCGGTCGGCGGCGCGCCGTTGGCCTTCTGGTAGGCCGCGCGGAAGTCCATCGACACCTTGCGGATCGGGTTGTCGTTGGGCAACTGCTCTGCCACGATCACCGGGCCGGTGGGGGCCAGCAGGCCTTCGACCGAGGCACCGCCCACGCGCACGAAGTCGGGGTTGATGAGCGCGTGCATGCCGTAGATCTGGCCCTTGTAGCCGCGCTCCGAAAGCGCGAGGTACGGCAGCGCGCCGGGCGTGCCCGAGGTGCCGGTGATCACCGCGTCGGGACGCAGCGCCACGATCTTGAGCACCTGCCCGGTCACCGAGGCGTCGCCGCGCGCATAGCGCTCGTTCGACACGATCTTGATGCCGGCCGGCTCGGCGCTCTTTTGCAGCGCGCCGTACACCAGGTCGCCCCAGGCGTCGGAGAAACCGATGTAGCCCACCGTCTTCACGCCCGACTTCTTCATGCGCTCGACCACCGCGCTCACCATGAGCGGCGCGGGCTGCGGCAGCGTGACCATCCACGCGCCCTCCTCGCCCGGCAGGTTGGCATTGGCGATGGAGATCAGCGGCGTCTTGGTTTCGCGCGCCACGCCGGCAATGGCCAGCGCGCCGGGCGAACCGGCCGTGCCGATGATGACGTCGACCTTGTCCTCGTCGATCATCTTGCGTGCATTGCGCGCGGCCGTGGTCGGGTCGGACGCATCGTCGAGCTGCACCAGCTGGATCTTGCGGCCGCCCAGGTCGGCCTTGTAGGCGAGCGCGGCCTTCATGCCCTTTTCGTACGGAATGCCCAGCGACGACACCGGCCCCGACAGCGAGGTGATGAAGCCGACCTTCAGATCGGCGGCCCACGCGCTGGCGGCGCTCAGCGCGCCGAGGCCCGCGGCGACGGCCGCGAGGGTGCGAATTCGGTTCAGGACTTTCATGGCGATGCTCCAGAGGTGATGTTTTTGAACGGAACGAAACGGACGCTGAAATGAAAACTAGAGGGCGAGGCTGCCGACGCTGGTGCCGCCGCACACGTACAGCACCTGGCCGGTGACGAAGCTGTTCTCGGGCGCGGCGAAGAAACGCACGGCGCGTGCCACGTCGGCCGATTCGCCCAGGCGCTTGACGGGCACCGAGGCCGCGAGCGCGCGCTCCTTCTCGCTGCCGGCCTCGACCACGTCGTAGAACATGTCGGTGCGGATCGGGCCCGGCGCCACCACGTTCACCGTGATGCCGTCGGCCGCGAGCTCCAGCGCCCAGGTGCGCGCCATGCCCAGCATGCCGGCCTTGGTGGCCGAGTAGCTCGTGCGCGTGGCCAGGCCCAGCGCGGCGCGCGACGACAGCAGCACCACGCGGCCGAAGCGCTGCGCACGCATCGCGGGCAGTGCGCCCTGCACGAGCTGGATGGCACAGCCCAGGTGCAGGTCGACCAGCGCATCGAGGTCGTCGAGCTTCACGTCGGGCAGCAATGCGGCGCGGATCACGCCGGCGTTGTGGACGAGCGTGGTCGGTGCGAAGCGCTCGACCAGTTCGCGCACGGCCTGGCCGGTGGCGGCGCGGTCGGCCAGGTCGACCTCGAGGCTGTGCATCTTCGGGTGGTCGATCTCGGCCTTGCGGCGCGCGAGCGAGACCACTTCGTAGCCTTGGGCGAGCAGGTCTTCGCAGATGGCCTTGCCGATGCCGGCGCTGCCGCCGGTGACGGCCGCGACCTTGGGGGCGGCGGCGCTCATGCCGTGGCTCCCACCAGGGCCAGCACGCGCAGCGGGCTGCCGCTGCCCTTCTCGATCTTCAGCGGCGGGCAGATCAGCACCGCGCCCGACGGCGGCAGCAGGTCGAGGTTGCTCAGGCACTGCAGGCCGTAGCGGCCCGCACCGTGCATGTAGTAGTGGCAAGGGTACGGCGGACGCAGGTGGTAGCCCTGCCCGGCGTCCGTGCCGATGGCTTCGGAGCCGAAGCCCAGTACGTCGCGCTGCTCGACCAGGAAGCGCACGGCCTCGGTGCTCGGGCCCGGCGTGTGCTGGCCGGTCTCGTCGAAGTTCTGGTAGGCCTCGGGGTCGGTGCGCTTGGACCAGTCGGTGCGCATGAGCACCCACGCGCCCTTGGGGATGCGGCCGTGCGCAGCCTCGTAGGCCTCGATGTCTTCGAGGGTCAGCAGGTAGTCGGGGTCGTCCTTCACCTGCGGTGAGCAGTCGATCACGCAGGCCGGTGCCACGAAGTGCTGCACGGGGATGGTGTCGACCGAGTTGTTCGGCAGGTCGCGGCCCGAGATCCAGTGGATCGGCGCGTCGAAGTGCGTGCCCGTGTGCTCGCCGCAGGAAAAATTGTTCCAGTACCAGCCCGGACCGCGCTCGTCGTACTTCGACACTTCCTCGATGCGGAAGGGCCAGCACTGGCCCATCTCGGGCGGCAGCGCGATCTGCGGAAACTCGGGCGTGAGCGTCTGCGTGAGGTCGATCACGCGGATGCGGCCGCTGGCCATGGCGGTCACGAGGCTGCCGAGGACTTCGGCGGCGGACATCAGTTCGTTGGTGGTCTTGGTCATCGTGTGATTCCTCTGCTCAGCCGCCCGCCGCGAGTTCGCGTTCGAGCACCTTGGGGTTGTCGCGCCAGCGCTCCAGCCACTCCTGCGCCACGTCGCCGGGGTACACGTCTTCGACGCCGTCGCGCAGCGCCTTCACGATGGCGTTGGCCAGCGTGGTGGGTGCCAGCTTGGGCGGCGGCGTGTGCTGGTTCCATTCGTCGTCGATGGGACCGGGGAACACGTTGATCACGCGGATGCCGGCGGGCCGCATCTCGGCGCGCAGGCACTGCGCCAGCGAATGCGCCGCGGCCTTCGAGGCGCTGAAGGTGCCGTGCGGCGGGAAGTTGCTCAGCGCGTAGATCGACAGCAGGTTGACCCACGCCGTCGCGCCCGTGGCGCCGTCGGCCGAGCGGCCCTTGAGCGCGGGGCCGAACTCCTGCGCCAGACGCAGCAGGCCGAAGTAGTTGATGTCCATCTCGGCCTTGGCCACGTCGGTGCCGCGCCGCGCACCGATGCCGAAGGTGCGGTGCACCTCGGCGTTGTTGATCACGATGTCGACCTTGCCGCCGATGGAGCCGGCCAGCTCGGTCACCTGGCGGCCGTTGGTGAGGTCCAGCGGCACCAGCGTGACCTGCGGCAGCGCCGAGATGTCGTCCAGGCCGTCGCCCATCTTCTTCCAGGGCTCGGCATGGCCGACCCAGACGATGTCGGCGCCGGCCTTCACCAGCGCACGCACGAGGGCCTGGCCCGTCTCGGTCTTGCCGTCGGTCACCAGCACCTTGCGGAACTTGGGGTCGCTGGTCATTTCGCGCAGCATCTTGTCGTCGGCCATGTGGGGACTCCCTTCAGTCGGAAAAGCAATGAGGACGGCCTGGCCGGCGCGGTCGAGCCGGGCGCCGACACGCACGCGCGTGGGCGCATCGCCGACCTCGCCGTGCAGGTGGACCATGAGCGTGGGGCCGGCATCCAGGTGCACCAGGCCCAGCCGCCAGGGCAGCCGCTCGCGAAAGAACAGGTCGTTGCTGTGGTGCAGCGTGGTGCTGCCGAGCAGCGCGCCCTCGCCGCTCTGCGCGCGCCAGCGCAGCGCGGCCGACAGGCACTTGTGGCAGACCTCGCGCGGCGGGTACTGCACCGTGCCGCAGTCCTCGCAGGTCTGCAGCTCGAAGCGGCCTTCGGCGGCAGCGGCCGTGAGGCCGAGCGCGACCCGGCCACGCGCGCCGGGCGGCAGGTTCATCTGCCGGGTGCGCAGCACCGGGTTCTTGCGCGGGGGGCGCATCATGGGCATCGTCATGCGGGTCTCCCGAGGATGACCGCGCCTGTGCAGAGACACCGGTCGTAGGTCACCATGCCGAAGCCGGCAACGAGGCCCAGCTGGGCGTTGGGCACGGCGCGCGCGCCGGCCTGGTCGGTCAGTTGGCGGATCGCCTCGACCATGCCGAGGAAGCCGCCCGCCGCACCGGCCTGCCCGGCCGAGAGCTGGCCGCCGCTGGTGTTGTTCGGAAAGCTGCCGTCGAAGGTCATGGTGTTCGCCTGCACGAAGGCCGAGCCTTCGCCCTTCTCGCAGAAGCCCAGGTCCTCGAACTGCATCATCACGATGACGGGGTAGTCGTCGTAGGTCTGCACGAAGTCGAGCGCGGCGGGCTGCACGTCGGCCTGCGCATAGAGGTCGTCGCGGTCCTTGCGCCAGCCGCCCTGCACCATCACCGGGTCTTCGGCATAGGCGTTGTGGCGCTCGATGGCGCCGCGGATCACGACGTGCGCCAGGCCCAGGTCGCGCGCGCGCTCCTCGCTCATCACGAGAAACGCGTCGGCGCCGGCGCAGGGCATCACGCAATCGAACAGGTGGATGGGGTCGGAGATCGGCCGCGCGGCCATGTACTCGTCGAGCGTGAGGCCCTTCTTGAACATGGCGTTGGGGTTGCCCAGCGCGTTGGTGCGCTGGTCGACGCAGATGCGGCCGAAGTCTTCGCGCGTGGCGCCGTAGGTGCGCATGTAGTTGGCGGTGATGAACGCGAAGATCGAGTTCGGCCCGCCCGAGCCGTAGGGGTAGCTCGCATCGCGCGCGAAGTTGCTGAAGCTGCCCAGCGTCTGGCGGAAGGAGTCGACGTGGTTGGTGTCGGCGCCCACGCAGGCGACGATGTCGGCATCGCCCGCCTGCACCGCACGCGCCGCGCGGCGCAGGCACATCACGCCCGAGGCGCCGCCGGTGGGCATGTGGTCGAGCCAGCGCGGCGACAGGCCCAGGTGCTGCGTGACGCCCACGGCCGTGTCGGGCGCCAGCGAGAAGCTGCTCAGGCACAGGCCGTCGATCTGTTCCTTGGCCACGCCGCTGGCCTGCACCAGCGCGTCGATGGCCTGGCCGACGAACCAGTGCGCGGTGCGGGTGGAGTAGCGCACGTAGGGCACGGTGACGGGCACCGCGACCGCGACGCCTTCGTAGGAAAGCCGGTTGCGTTTCGTCATGCCTGCCTCTTTTTCATGGAGCGCGTGTCGATGCAATGGCCCTGGCCCGGCAGCGACTGCGCCATCTCGCGCAGCTGGCCGCGCTGGATCTTCTGCGAGGGCGTGAGCGGCAGCGCGTCGACGAAGGCCACGTAGCCCGGCGCCTTGTAGTACGCCAGCTGCGCCAGCGCATGCTGGACGATGCTGGCCGCGATCGCTTCCCGTTGCGCCACCCCGGTGTCTTCGCGCAGCACGATGCAGGCCAGCACTTCGTCGCCGCGCACCGCATCGGGCGTGGCGGCCACGGCCGAGGTCTTCACGGCCGGGTGCTGGTTGAGCACGCTCTCGACCTCGACGGCCGAGATGTTCTCGCCGCTGCGGCGGATCACGTTCTTCTTGCGGTCGACAAAGAAGAAGTTGCCGTCGGCGTCGCGGCGCACGAGGTCGCCGGTGTGGAACCAGCCGTCGGCCCAGGCTTCGCGCGTCGCCTCTTCGTCCTTCAGGTAGCCGGAGAAGAAGTAGCGGCGCGGATCGGCGCCGGCCGAGCGCACCAGCAGTTCGCCGGGCATGTCGGTGCCCACGTCACTGCCGTCCTCGCCCATGAGGCGGATCTCGACGAAGTCTTCCTGCCGACCGAAGCAGCTGGTGCCCACGAGGCGCGGCTCGCGGTTGGCCATGATGCAGGCGGCCGCGCCGGTCTCGGTCATGGCCCAGGCCTCGACCAGCGGGAAGCCGAAGCGTTCCTCGAAGGGCGCGTGGTTCTTGCGGTCGACACCGGCGCCGAAGCCCCAGCGGATCGCGTGGTCGCGGTCGGCCGTCGACGCGGGGGCCGACAGCAGCATCGCGGGCATCACGCCCAGGTAGTGGACGATGGTCGCGCCGCTTTCCTTCGCGCTGGCCAGCCAGCTCTTCGGGTGGAAGCGGTCGAGCTGCACGAGGCAGCCGCCGGCCACCAGCACGACCATGGTCGAGAACGCCATCGCGTTCATGTGGTTGAGTGGCAGCGGCGTGATCACGCGTTCGGCGTCGGGGCGGATGCTGCACACGCCGTCGAGCGCGGCATACCACTCGCCCGCGCGCAGGAAGTACGCGTTGCTCAGGATGCAGCCCTTGGGCCGGCCGGTGGTGCCCGAGGTGTAGAGCAGGCCGCATTCGGTGTCGGTGCCGATGGGCTCGCCGGCGCGCGGCGCGGCGGTCTTCGCGGGCGGCACGGCATCGTCGGGGCCCACGGTCTCGAAGGCCACGCCGGCTTGCGCGGCGGCAGCCTGCAGGTCGGCGGCGCGCTCGGGCAGCGTGACGGCCAGGCCGATCTCGCTGTGGCCGATGAGGTACACCAGCTCGGCCGAGCGCATCTCTGCGTTGATCGGCACCACGCTGGCGCCCAGCGCGTTCAGCGCGAGCCAGTGGAAGATGAAGGCGGGCCGGTTCTCCAGCAGCAGGCCGACGCGATGGCCGTGGCCGTAGCCGGCCTCTGCGTAGGCGGTGCGCAGCCGCTCGATTTCTGCGGCGGCTTCGCCCCAGCGGATGGCGCCGGCGGCGATGCCGTAGGCGGCGGCGGTCACCGATTCGGTGAACAGGAATTCGGCCTGCGGGGTGCGCGCGGCCGTGGCGGCGAACACCTGGTGGACGGTGGCGTGGGTCATCGCGTCCTCAGATGAAGAGCTGCACGGCCGGAAGCGCCGCGTCGCAGTTGAGCAGGTCGACGCGCTTGAGCGTCATGCGCAGCGCGCCGTCCTGCACCGTGAGGTGATGGAAAAAGGTGCCGACGTAGAACTGCAGCTCGTCGCCCTGCGACTCGGTGTAGTGGAACTCGGTGCGCACCACGAAGCGCTGGGCCTCGGTGTCGAAGGTCTCGACCACGGGCAACTGCAGCAAGTGGTGGCAGCGGCTTTGCGGCTGCTGCGAGAACGCACGCGGGCTCTTCAGGCGCTCGATGCGCAGCTCGCGCAGCAGCTTGTCCTCGTACAGGTGCGAGGTGTGGTTCAGGCCGTCTTCCTGGTCGGGCACGAGCGGAATCCAGTAGAACGCGTCGTCGGTGAAGAGCGCGTTCCATTCCTCGTAGCGGCGGGTGTCGAGCAGGCGCGCTTCGTTGACGACGAAGTCGACGAGGTCCTGGCGGGTGATATCGGCGGCGGCCATTACATCGTCTCCGTCATGCGCTGCACCCAGCTTCGATATTGGTTGCGCATGGGCAGCTCGTTGGTGCCGCCCGTGGTGATCTCGCCGCCCTTCAGTTCCGAGGCGTCGTAGTCACGGTGCAGGCTCACCCACTCGTTGCCGCTGGCATGCAGGCCGGCCTGCATGCCGCGGTAGGCCTGCAGGTCGTCGTGGCCCACCACCGAGAACGGCGAGTTGATGAGGCGGTTGTACATGGTGGTGCGCTGCAGCAGCTCGGGCGGCGCGCCCTTGAGGCGGAAGGTCCAGCTCTCGATGAGGGTCTTGTCGGCCGAGATGGGCTTGACCACGCGAATGGCCTGGATCGCGCCCTTGATCGTGAGGTTCGGGTAGTACACGGTGTTGTGCCGCGCCATGCCCAGGATCTGCGCCGTCTTCTCTTCGCCGTAGCGCGCCTTCATGGCGTCGTCGTACTCGGGAATCGCCTTGTACTTGCTGTGGATGCTGAAGTGCACGCCCGTGAAGCTGTGGCCATGGTCGTAGGTGCGGATGCCCATGTCCTCGAAGAACTTGTAGTCGGACATGAAGGGCACGAACTGCTCCACGGCCATGGGCTTGGGTTCGTCCTCGGGCTTGTCGGCCCACATGCGCTTGGCGGTGCCGGCCGACGACTCGTGCGCCACCATGGGGTGCATGGTGTCGTTGAGGTTCTCGACGAACATCTTCCAGTTGCACTGGTGCATGAAGCGCAGGCAGCCGCCGGCGATTTCGAGTTCGCCTTCGGGCGAGCGGTCGGCCATGTTGTCGATGGAGCTGAGCGAATCGCCGAAGTACGCGTCGAAGTCGGGACCCGCGTCGTTGATCTTCACGAAGATGAAGCCGCGGTGGCTGCGCACGTGCTTCACGGGGGTGAGGCCCTTGCCCGACTCGCACTCGTGCAGCTGCGTGTGCTCGTAGCCGGTCTTCAGCGGAATGGCCAGCGGCGCGCCGTCGGTCTTGAAGGTCCAGGCGTGGTATGGGCAGCGAAAGAACTTGCCGGTGTTGCCGCAGGGCCCGTTCACCAGGCGCGAGCCCTTGTGGGCGCAGCGGTTCATCATGACGCGCACGCTGCCGTCGCTGTGGCGCACGACGATCAGCGGGCGGCCCGCGATCTCGTTGGTGATCCAGTCGCCCGACTTCGGCAGCTGGCTCTCGTGGCCGACGTAGTTCCAGGTGTTGGCGAAGAAGTGCTCCTGCTCCAGCTCGAAAAGCTCCTGGCTGGTGTACAGGTCGCGGTGCACGCGGTCGTTCTGCACGAGCGCGCGAACGGCATCGGGGTTGTCTCGGTACGAAGGCATGGTTCTCCTGGCTCCTTCCTGGCTGGCTTTTCTCAGAGGTCGAGCACCAGGCGCGCTCCCTTGGCGCGCGAGATGCAGATCTGCATGACGGTGCCCTCTGCCTTCTCGCGGGCGGTGAGCACGTAGTCGCGGTGGTCGATCTCGCCCTCGATCACGGGCACGGCGCACACGCCGCATTCGCCGCGCTTGCAATCGAACATCGGATCGCAGCCGTGTTCGATGAGGCAGTCGAGGATGCTCTGGCCGACCGGCACGGTGAAGCGCTGGCCCGACTGGGCAAGCTCCACCTCGAAGGGCTGGTCGCCCTCCTCCACGACGGGTTCGGTGAAGAGCTCGAAGTGCACGCGGTCGTGCTCCCAGCCGCGGGCCTGGGTGCGGGCGAGCACGGCGTCGAGCATGACCTTGGGGCCGCAGACGTAGAGGCGGTCGCCGGCGGGCACGGCGTCGAGCAGCGCGTCGATGTCCAGCGGCGCGCCGGCCTCGGCGTCGGCATGCACGCGCAGGTCGTCGCCCAGCAGCGCCTGCAGCTCGGGCAGGAAGGCCATCAGGTCGCGGCTGCGGCCGGCGTAGTGCATGCGCACGGCGGCGCCTTCGGCACGGCGCCGCGCGGCCATCGACGCCAGCGGCGTGACGCCGATGCCGCCGGCCACCAGCACCGTGCCGCCGGGGCCGGTGTGCAGCGGAAAGTCGTTCTTCGGCGGCTCGATGGTGAGCACGCTGCCCTCGACCAGCCCTTCGTGCATGAAGCGCGAGCCGCCGCGGCCGTCGGCCTCCTTGCGCACGGCGATCACGTAGTCGGTCGGGGCGTTGGTGGCGTTGCGCTCGGTGGCGAAGTTGATGAGCGAGTAGTGGCGCCAGTCGGTGGCGCCGTCGGCCAGCGTCACCTGCACGCGGATGTGCGCGCCGGCGGCGAAGCCGGGCAGCGCGCGGCCGTCTTCGGCGCGCAGGCGCAGCAGGCGGATCAGCGGGTTGAGGGCGCGCGCTTCGCCGACGCGAAGCTGGAGCGTGGGGGCGGTCATGGTTCGGGTCCCTTCAGGCCAAGGCGTGCTGCACCAGCGCGGCCTGCAGCTTGTGGCCGTGTTCATCGGCCAGCGCCGCGTCGCGCAGTTCGCGCAGCGTGGCGGGCGCCAGCGCCGCACCCGCGCGCTCGAACGCGCGCATCACGGTGTCGTAGTTGCGCAGGCCGCGTTCGTGCGTGTCGCTGTAGCCCTTGACCAGGCGCTGGCACTGGGCGAGCTCGACGGCGAGCGCGGGATTGCGTGGCGCGGTGGCGGCGATGCGTTGCAGCCACTCCTCGATGCGGCGGTTTTCGTCGGCGTAGCGCATCGTCGATCGGCGCCAGCCCTTGCAGGCCGCGACCATGCGCAGCATCAGGTAGCCGCGCAGCGAGCTGGTGCGGATCACGCGGCCGTGCTGCGTGAAGCGCTCGACGATCTTCCTGGGCACCGTGGAGTGCATGAGCCAGCGGCCGAGGCCGCCGGGCAGCGTCTCGCAGATTTCCTGCAGGCGCGGGTGCATGTACTCGTGGATGGCGAGCAGCTGGCCCGGCTGCACGCCGGCCTCGCCGTGCACGCGCTCGAAGCGGGTGGCGCGGGTCTTCAGGGCGGCGACGCGCGCCGTGTCTTCGTAGGACATCCACAGCGCCAGGTGGCGCGCGGTTTCGCGCAGCAGACGGTGGGCGTCGTCGGGCAGTTTGGCCACAGCGGCCATGCGGTCGAGGTACAGGCCGGCGTAGGCCAGGTCCTGGTAATCGATGAGGCGGCGCACGCCTTCGAGCAGGAAGTCGTGCGCGGGCAGTGGAAAGTCGCGCTGCACGCGCTCGACCAATGCGCGCACGGCCGGGTGGCGCGGCTGCGGTGCGGGCGTGGCGGCCGGTGCGACCTTGGCGGGTTCGCCGTCGTCACCGTCCTGCGCGCGATCGAAGGCCGCGCCGAAGGCCTTGAGGCTGGGCTTCACGCCCACGCCGCCGCGCTCGATGGTGGCCTCGAACTGCGCGCGGCCGAACGGCAGCACCCCCGAGCCTGCGAGCGTGCCAAAGAGCACGGCGCTGATCACGCTGCCCGAGGCTTCGGCGGCCTGCGCCATGTCGAAGCGGATGAAGCGCTTGGCGGCGCGCGCGGTGTGGGCGAGCAGCTGCTCGCTGTCGACACGGCCGTCGCCCATGGCGCTCTTCTCGGCGATGGAGAAGACGCGGTGCGTGGAGGCGATGAGCGTGGTGCGGTCGCGCGTGACCAGCCCGCGTTGCACCGCGCGGCCGGCTTCCATGAGCTCGGAGGCGAGCACCACGTCGACGTCGCCCGGCAGCGGCATCAGCGCGAGCACGGGGCGCCCGCCATCGGCGTGGGCCTGTGCATCGGGGTACAGCTCGACGTAGTAGATGGTCGCGCCGGTGCGCTGGGCCACGCCGGGCACCGAGGTGGTCTGGGCGACGTAGCCGTTGGCTTCGCCCATGTCGACGATCCAGTCGGCAAGCACGCCGCCGCCCTCCCCGCCCATGGCGAGGATGGCAATCTTGATGGGTTGAACCTTGTTCGTCATGGGGTCAGAAGGCATAGGCGTCGCGGCGGCGCGCATCGCCGCGCTGCAGCCAGCCGATGACGGTGGTGCGCACGCGCTGGCGGAAGCGGTCCCAGGCGGTCGGGTTGCTCACGACCTGGGCCTTGTAGAACGAGGGGCACAGCACGGCGGCGTGCGAGACGTCGCCGCAGTTGCCGCAGCCCACGCAGCTGTCGAGCACGGTGGCGACGGGGTCGACGCGCAGCGGGTCGGGGTTGGGCTTGATCGAGAGCGACGGGCAGCCCGACAGGCGGATGCACGAGTGGTCGCCGGTGCAGGTGTCGGCATCGACGCCGAACTTGTCGCGCACCATGCGCTTGCCGTCGGCGATGGCCTTGCGCACCAGCGGCTTCTCGCGGCGCTGCTTGTTGAGCATGCACTCCGACTGCGCGATGAGGACCTTGGGGCCCTTCTTGGTGGTGGTGAGTGCGTCTTTGAGCGCGTCGCGCATGCCGGCGACGTCGTAGGTGCGGCGCATCGTCTTCACCCATTCGACACCCACGCCGCGCACGGCGCGCTCGATCTCGTGGCCGGTGCTGCGCGTCTTGTTGACAGCCGTGGACGAGAGGATGTCCTGCCCGCCCGTGGCCGAGGTGTAGTTGTTGTCGACAATGATGGTGAGGTTGTCGCTCTTGTTGAAGACCGCATTGGCCACGCCGCTCGTCAGGCCGTTGTGCCAGAAGCCGCCGTCGCCCATCATCGAGATCGCGCGCTTGCCGGCCGGTGCGTTGAGTGCAGAAGCGCCCGCGCCGCCGAGGCCGTAACCCATCGTCGTGTTGCCGATGTTGAACGGCGGCAGGATCGAGAACAGATGGCAGCCGATGTCGGCGCTCACGTGGTGCGCACCGAGTTCGCGCTCGACCAACTTCATGGCGCTGAAGATCGGGCGCTCGGGGCAGCCGGTGCAGAAGCCCGGCGGGCGCGCATGCACCACATCGCCGAGCGCGCTCGACGGCTGCACAGGTTCGGGCGCATCGTCGACGCCGATGGCAGCCACTTCCTTCAGCGGAATCACCTTGCGCACCGGTGCGGGCACCGGCAGTGGCGCGAGGCGTTCGTAGCGCTCGCAGAAGGTGCGCGCGCCCTTGAGCAGTTCGAGCGTCGTGTACTCGCCGGCCACGGGCAGCATGTCCTTGCCATGCAGCGCGGTGGTGGAGCCGGCCTGGCGCAGGATGGTCGCGAGGTTCTGCTCGACGAAGTTGGGCTGGCCTTCTTCCACGACGAGCACGGCGCGCTTGCCTTCGCAGAAGCGGATGACTTCGCTCTCGATGACGGGATAGGCCACGTTCATCACGTACAGCGGCACGCGGGTCTCGCCGTACACGTCGGCCAGGCCCAGGCGTTCGAGCGCACGCAGCAGCGTGTTGTAGCTGCCGCCCTGCACGATGATGCCGATGTCGTCGGCGTCTTCGGAGAAGAACTCGTTGAGCTGGCGCTCTTCGATGAAGCGCACGGCGGCGGGCCAGCGGTCTTTCACCTTCTCTTGTTCATGCACGAAGCTCGCAGGCGGCAGCACGATGCGGCTGACGTCGCGCTGCGGGTTCTCCAGCGCTTCCTTCAGCGTGAACTTGGCGCGCTTGTTGTCGCCGGCGATGAAGTGGCCGTGCACGTGGCAGGCGCGGATGCGCAGCTGCAGCATCACGGGCGTGTTGCTGGCCTCGGAGAGATCGAAGCCGGTCTTCACCGCATCGACGATGCTCGGCAGGTTGGGCCGCGGATCGAGCAGCCAGATCTGCGACTTCATGGCGAACGCATGGCTGCGCTCCTGCATGATCGACGAGCCTTCGCCGTAGTCCTCGCCCACGATGATGAGCGCGCCGCCGGTGACGCCGCCCGAAGCCAGGTTGGCCAGCGCATCGGACGCCACGTTGGTGCCGACGGTCGCCTTGAAGGTGACGGCGCCGCGCAGCGGGTAGTTGACGGAGGCGGCCAGCGTGGCGGCGGCGGTGGCTTCGCTGGCGCTGTTCTCGAAGCGGATGCCGTGGTCGGCCAGGATGTCTTGCGCGTCGGCCAGCACGTCCATCAGGTGCGAGATGGGCGCGCCCTGGTAGCCCGCCACATACGACACCCCCGACTCCAGCAGGGCCTTGGTGACGGCCAGAATGCCTTCGCCGCGGAACACTTCTCCACCAGTAAGTCTCAGCTTCTTGACTTCTTCGACGAACGAACGCTCAGCCATGGATGTCCTTCTTCTTTCTCGTGGGAGGATGCGGCCCCGGGGTCACATCACGGTTCCTATAATGTTTAGAAATGAATGTATCCACAATCATGAATTACCCTAGCCATGCAATCCGCATGCCTGCGGCAAACAGGAGGCGCCTTCATGTCTGAACCATCCAAGGAAACGCATCGCTTCGTCGATGACTACCTGCCCGCGCTGCTTGCGCAGGCCAGCCAGCTGATCTCTTCGGAGTTCCACGAGGTGGCGCGGCAGCAGGGTTTTTCGGTGTCGGAGTGGCGCGTGATGGCGTCGCTGGCCGGCAGCGACGCGGTCAGCATCGGCCAGCTCGCGCAGGTCACGGTGACCAAGCAGCCGACGGTGACGCGGCTGCTCGACCGCATGGAAGCGCGCGGCCAGGTCGAGCGCCTGCCCCATGAAAGTGATCGCCGCATCACGCTGGTGCGCATCACGCCCGCGGGGCTGAAGGCGGTCGAGCACCTGATGGAACTGGCGCGCGAGCACGAGCGCCGCGTGCTCGAACCCTTCGGCCTGCGACGCGCCGAAGAGCTCAAGCAGACGCTGCGGCAGATGATCGACCTGCATGTGCACGTGCCGGTCGAGGTGCCGGACGAAGACTGAAACGCGTGGCCTGACTAAGGCACGAGCACCGCGCGGCCGCGATGGCCGCGTTGGGCGATCCAGTCGAGTGCGAGGGCTGCATCGGCGAGCGCGAAGGACTGCACGTCGAGGTGCAGGCGGCCATCGGCCAGCCTCGCAAGCAACTCTGGAGCGGCTGCGCGGCCTGCGGCTTCGCGCCTGAACATGTTGAGCGGCAGCAGCGCCACGTCGCGCTGCAGGAAGTGCGCGATGTCCAGGTGCATCGTTGGGCCAGCCGTGTAGCCGATCAGCACGGCGCGGCCGCCGGGGCGCACGGCAGGCAAGGCGGTGGCGAGCACATCGCCGCCGACGGTGTCGATGAGCAGGTCGGCGCTGGCGGCTTCAGGCGGTGCGGCTTTCGGATCGACAGGCGTTGCGATGCAGCCTGCATCGCGTGCCAACTGCATCACCAGCGAACCCACTGCGCCGCTTGCGCCCGTTACCAACACTTGCTCTCCAGACTGCAATCGGGCGACCTCATGCAAGGCGACCCAGGCCGACGTGGTGGGCGAGAAGAACGCTGCACCGAGTGTCATCGGCACCGCATCGGGCAACACGCCGAGTGCGTCGTCAGGCGCATCGATCAGCTCGCACCAGGTGCCATCGAACAGCGTGCCCAAGCCACTGCCGCGCAACCACACGCGTTGCCCTTCTGCATACCGCTCGCTCGCGACGACAACGCCCGCCGCTTCCACGCCCGGCGTGTAAGGCAGCGGCGGATGCTGCAGGAAGCGGCCTTGCCACACGGTGCGGTCGATGTGGCCCACAGTGGCGGCCTGCATGCGCACGAGGGTGCGGCCGGGTCGCGCCACGGGGTCGGCCACGTCTTCGAGCACCGGCGCGGCATCGAAGCCATGGATGCGAACGGCCTTCATGGCCGTGTCGCCAGGAAGTCGAGCACCGTGCGCGCGAAGGCCTCGGGCATCTGGTCGGGCAAGGGCACCATGCCGCCGTCGATGTCGACGATGCGCGCCTGCGGCAGGTGGTGCTGCAACTCCGCCGCATGCGGCGCAGCGAAAGGGTCGAGCGTGGCGCGCACGATGAGCGTCGGTTGCGTCACGCGGCCAATGCAATCTTCCATGCGGTACGAGGCCACGGCGCGGTGTCCTTCTTCGACACGGTGGCCGACCTTCATCGCATCGCGCACGAAGGCCTCGAGCAGGTCAGGCCGCCCCGGCGGATAGAAAGCCTGCCGCTTCTGCCACAGCGCGGCGAGGTGGCTGCCGTCGTCGCTGGGTGCCACTTCGTCGATGGGCGGACGCTGCGCGCGGGCGCGGCGAAACACCTCGTCGGTGTACGGCGTGGACGAGAGCACGAGGCTGCGCACGCGCTGCGGAAACGCCGCGGCCAGTTCGATCGCGATCACGCCGCCGGTGTGGTGCCCCACCACGTCGGCCTGCGCGATGCCGAGCGCATCGAGCAGTTCGCACGCCACGCGCGCCCACTGCGCAATGCTCGCCGGCACGCCGCCGTCGGCCGAATCGCCGAAGCCCGCGGTGTCCATGGCGATGGCGCGGTAGCCCGCGCCGGCGATCAGCGGCAGCACCTCGCGGTACTCGGCCCAGCTGCGCGGCGACTGGTGCAGCAGCAACACGGCCGGCGCCTGCGCATCGCCGCACACGGCGTGGTGCACCTGCCCCACCGACAGGTCGGCGAAGGCGCGGCGGATCGTCATGACAGCGTCTCGTCGGCAGGCGCGCGCCACAGGCCCGCGTGCTTGAGTTCGCCGAGCGTGCGCGAGAGCACGTCGCGGCGGTAGGCGGCGGTGTCGCGGCCCGCGTAGTCGTAGAAGCCGCTGCCGCTCTTCAGGCCCAGCCGCCCTTCCTCGACCATGCGTCCGACGATGGCCGGCGCCGTGTAGCGCCCCGCGTCGAGCGAGGCCGACATCTCGCGGCTCGCGTGATGCAGGATGTCGCAGCCGCCGAAGTCGATGAACTCGACCACGCCGAGCGCCGCGAAGCGCAGGCCCAGGCCGTAGCGCGTGGCCTTGTCGATTTCTTCCGCTGTGGCAGCGCCTTCTTCGATCATGCGGGCCGCCTCGTTCATCACCAGCGCCTGCAGGCGCGGCACGATGTAGCCGGGCGAGGCGCCGCAGACCACGGGCAACTTGCCGATGGCCTCCATCAGTGCCTTGGTGCGTGCGAGCACGCCGGCGTCGGTGCCGGGGTGGCAGCTCAGTTCGACCACCGGAATCACGTAGGCCGGGTTGAGCCAGTGCATATTCAGGAAGCGCTCGGGCCGGCGCACCAGCGCGGCCAGCTGCGTCACGAGGATGCTGCTGGTGGTCGAGGTGAGGATCGCGTCGTCGCGGCAATGGCGGTTGAGCTGCTCGAAGGCCTCGCGCTTGGCGTCCATGGTTTCGGGCACGCCTTCGAACACCAGCTCGGCGGCGGCCAGCGCGTGCGGTGCGTCTGCTGCATTCACGAAGTCCACGCGCGCGGCGATGCGCTCGACCTGCGAGGCATCGATCACGCCGAGCTGCGCGAGGCCCGAAAGGCTTGCCGCGATTTCCGCTTGCGCCTCGTCGCGCAGCCGCTGCCAGGCCTCGGGCGTACGCGGGCGCAGGTCGATCAACGCGATGCGGTGGCCCGCATAGGCGAACGCGATGGCGATGCCACGCCCCATGCGGCCGGCGCCCACGGCGGCGAAGCGCGGCGGCGCGGGCTCATTCGCCATCGTGCAGCCTCTGCTTGAGCTGGGTCGCGCTCAGGCCGGCCAGGCCCAGGCTTTCGAAGGTGCGCGGGCCCTGGCGCAGGTCGCGCCCGAGGAAGCCGCCGACGATGGCCAGCAGGCCGTGCGCAATGGGCGCATCCACGCCCGCATGGCGCGCGGCCGAGGCCAGGAAGGCCAGGCCGAGTTCGGTGTCTTCGGTGATGTAGCGGTGCGTGTGCAGGTCGATGTTCTCGCGCCAGTCGCCCGACTTGACGAGCTGCTTGTGCGCATCGCCGTACATCCACTGGTCGTTGTTGTAGTGGTCGGCCAGCGGATAGTGCGGCGCGCCTTGCCCGAAGGCCTCGCGCACGGCCATGCGCTCGCGGTCGAGCCGGTCGGTCACGTCGCGCACGGCGCGCTGCGTGCCTTCGTTGTGGATGTCCCAGCGTTCGAAGTGCTGCAGCGGCGCGGCGTTCATCACCATCAGCGGGGGGTGGATGACGGGGCCGGCGTTCATCAGCGCGCCCGAGAGCGCATCGCCGCAGCCGTGCACGGCCGGGTAGGCGCGGCGGATCACCTCGATGGCCTGCGCCTCCTTGCGCGCCGGATAGACGCCGGTGGGCAGGCGGATCGCGCGGATGGTGACATTGACTTCGCGCTCGCCGTGCTTGCGCGCAAGGTAGGGCAAGGTGCCGGTCTCGGCCCAGGCCACGTCGGCGCGGTTGCCGGCGGCCTTCACCGCATGCGCCATCACATAGCTGCCGAAGGTGCCCGGCGGCAGGAACACGACTTGGCCGTCGACCAAGTGCGGCGCCATGGCCAGCGCGATGTCGTGCTGGGCGATGGCGGGCGTGGGAATGACGATGAGTTCGGCGCCCTTCAGCGCGGCGCCTATGTCGGCGGTGGCAAGGGCAATGGGCACCTCGCGCGCGCCGTTCGCATCCTTCAGCGTGATCGCGCCGGCGCGCACGACCGGTTCGAGCGCCGCCGCGTCGCGGCGCCAGAGGCGCACTTCATGGCCGGTTTCAGACAGGTCCGCGGCGGCCGCATAGGCGCCGTGGCCACCCCCAAGAATCGCAATTTTCATGATCGAAAGTCGAGAACAGGTGTCGATGAACCGGCAGCCGCGAACGGACCGGGGAGAAGCAATGGCAATGCGCCATTACATTACTTTTCATCGATTCAGGTGTCAACCAACTTCATGGGCGCCGGACTGCTCGGAAACCCGACAACGAAAAAGCCCGCGTTCGTGAGAAGCGCGGGCTTTTTGGGGGGAAGCGGCCCTTTTCAGGGCCGCTTGCGGGGGCGATCAGCGGCTGGGCTTGAACGCGCGCTTTTGCGCGTCGCGGGGCACGAACACCTTGCCCGGGCCACCGTGGCCGGCGCCGTTGCCGCGCGGTGCGAAACCTTCGCGGGGTGCAAAGCCTTCACGGGGTGCGAAACCGCCGTCGCCGCGACCGCCGCCATGGCCGTGGCCGCCGCGCGGGGCGCTGTCGCCCCAGCCCGGCTTGCGACCGTAGCCGCCGCCATTGCCGCCTTCGTCACGGCCGCCGCCGAAGCCGGCGTTCTGGCCGCCCTGGAAGCCGCGCGGGCCTTGGCCCTGGGCCGGGCCGCGTGCGTTGCGGTCGTTGAAGCCGCTGGCGCCGGCATAGCCGCCGCCGTTGTTGTTGCCGCGGTAGCCACCGCCGCCGCCTGCACCGCCATTGCCGAACTTGCGATCGCGCGAGAAGTTGTCGCCACGGCCACCGCGGTACTCGCCCATCGGGGGACGCGATTGCGGCATGCGCTGTTGCGGCTCGAGACCGGCCACCACTTCCGCCTTGAACTGTTGGCGGCTGTAGTGCTCGATGTCCATGATCTTGCGACGATCGCGGAACTCGGCGAACGTGATGGCCAGGCCATCGCGGCCGGCACGGCCGGTGCGGCCGATGCGGTGGGTGTAGTCCTCGGCCTTCATCGGCAGGCCGAAGTTGAAGACGTGGGTGATGGTCGGCACGTCGATGCCGCGGGCGGCAACGTCGGTGGCCACCAGGATCTGCACCTGGCCCTGGCGCAGTGCCATCAGGCGGCGGTTGCGCAGGCCCTGGCTCAGGGCGCCGTGCAGCGCGACGGCGCTGAAGCCTTCTTGCTGCAGGTCGTTGGCGAGGCCGTCGCACTCGACTTGCGTGCTGGCGAACACGATCGCCTGGTTGATGCTGGTGTCGCGCAGCCAGTGGTCGAGCAGCTTGCGCTTGTGCTGGCTGTTGTCGGCCCAGTACAGCGACTGCTTGATGTTGGCGTGCTTTTCTTGCGGGCTGTCGATGGTGATGCGCTGCGGCTCGCGCATGACGCGCTGGGCCAGCTGCTGGATGCGCGGCGCGAAGGTGGCGCTGAACATCATGGTCTGCTGGCGCTCGATGGTGAGCTGGTTGACTTCAGCCAGGTCGTCGGCAAAGCCGAGGTCGAGCATGCGGTCGGCTTCGTCGACGACCAGGAACTTGACCTGGTCGAGCTTGAGCTGCTGCGAGCGCTGCAGGTCGAGCAGACGGCCCGGCGTGGCGACCACGAGGTCGGCGTTCTGCAGCTTGGCGATCTGCAGCTGGTAAGGCATGCCGCCCACCACGTTGGCGACGCGCAGGCCGCGGCAATGGCGAACCAGTTCGATGGCGTCGTGTGCAACCTGCTGCGCGAGTTCGCGCGTCGGGCACAGGATCAGGGCGCCGGGGGTGGCGGCCTTGAAATGACGGGCGTTGGTCGGGTCCTTGCGCTTGGGCTTCTTGAGCGGCGCTTCGCCACGGGCAGCGGCTTCAGCGGCCAGGCGCTGGAACTCGGCCTTGGCTTCGGCTTCGGCTTCGGCCTGGCGCTTGATCAGCGTGTGCAGCACGGGCAGCAGGAAGGCGGCGGTCTTGCCCGAACCGGTCTGGCTCGAGACCATCAGGTCGACGAAGCGGGCCGAACCGGCTTCGCCCATGGCGATCGGCACGACCTTTTCCTGCACGGTGGTCGGCTGGGTGAAACCCATGTCGGCCACGGCGGCGATCAGTTCGGGGGCAAGGCCCAGCTTGATGAAACCGTTGGGCGCGGCGGGCGCTTCGGCTTCGGCGGCCTCGGGAGCTGCGGCGTCCAGTGCGTCGAGGATCGGAGCCTCGGACACGGTGTCCGCGACAGCGGTGAATTCGTTATGGGTAGCGGATTGCACAGGCGCGAGTTCGCCCTGCGCTTCAAAAGCGTCGGTCATGAATATCAATCTCAAACGCGAGCGCTGCCGTAGGCGGCGCCCCGTTGGTGGTTAAAAACATCAACCATCCAACGACATTCAACTTCCGGCTTTCGTCGGAGGCTGCGGCCCTTTTTGATCAGCGGATGCGATCGGGCGCGGTGTGCAAGATAGGGAGATGCGAGAGACGCTGATCTGTGTCCAAAGACGCGTTCAAATCAGCGAAGCCTGCGATTATGGCACGGCTTCGGGTTTTTACCTAATTGTTGTCAATCCACCAAGCGCAGGAAGGTTTCCCGGTAGTGCGCGAGCTCCTCGATGGACTCGTGCACGTCGGCCAGCGCGGTGTGCGCCTGCTGCTTCTTGAAGGCGGTGTAGGCCGCGGGCTTCCAGCGCTTGGCCAGTTCCTTGAGGGTGCTGACGTCGAGGTTGCGGTAGTGGAAGTACGCCTCGAGCTTGGGCATGAACTTGACCAGGAAGCGCCGGTCCTGCCCGATGGTGTTGCCGCACATCGGCGAGCCGCTCCTGGGGATGTACTTGGCGATGAATTCGAGCAGCTGCTGCTCGGCCGCGGCTTCGTCCAGCGTGGAGGCCTTGACCTTGTCGATCAGGCCGCTGCGGCCGTGGGTGCCCTTGTTCCAGGCGTCCATGCCGTCGAGCACGGCGTCGCTCTGGTGGATGACCAGCACGGGGCCGTCGATGCGGGGCGTGAGGTCGGGGCCGGTGACGACCACGGCGATCTCGAGCAGGCGCTCTTTCTCGGGGTCAAGGCCGCTCATTTCGCAGTCGAGCCAGACCAGGTTCTGGTCGCTTTTCTTCAGGGTGGGGGCGGCTGCGGGGGGCGTCGGGTCAAGGGATTCGGGCATCGCAGGATTGTCGTCGAAGGCCTGCGCCCCGATATACCGGGGACTAAACTCGCCGCTTCATGATGTCTTATTCGCTCATCTTCACCCTTGCCTTCGCGGCGGCGCTCGTGGCGGGCCTGCTCGTGAAGTTCTGGCTGGCTACCCGTCAGGTGCGCCATGTGGCGCGCCACCGCGGCGCCGTGCCGGCCGCCTTCGCCAGCACCATCACGCTGGCCGCGCACCAGAAGGCGGCCGACTACACGATCGCCAAGGCGCGCTTCGGGCTCGTCGAAATGGCCTGGGGCGCCGCCCTGCTGCTGGGCTGGACGCTGCTCGGCGGGCTCGACCTGCTGAACAAGCTGCTGCTGGTGTGGCTGGGCGGCGGCATGGTGCAGCAACTGGTGCTGCTGGCGGCCTTTGCGCTCATCGGCGGCCTGCTGGAGCTGCCGTTCACGCTGTGGCAGACCTTCCGGCTCGAGGAGCGCTTCGGCTTCAACAAGATGACCTGGAAGCTCTGGCTCACCGACACCGTCAAGTCGACACTGCTCGGCGCGCTGATCGGGCTGCCGATCGCGGCGCTCATCCTGTGGCTCATGGGCGCGGCCGGCACGCTCTGGTGGCTCTGGGCCTGGGGCGCGTGGATGGGCTTCAACCTGCTGCTGATGCTGATCTACCCGACCTTCATCGCGCCGCTGTTCAACAAGTTCAAGCCGCTGGACGACCCGACGCTCAAGGCGCGCGTCACGGCGCTCATGAAGCGCTGCGGCTTCGCGGCCAAGGGCCTGTTCGTGATGGACGGCAGCACGCGCAGCGCGCACGCCAATGCTTACTTCACCGGCTTCGGCGCCAGCAAGCGCGTGGTGTTCTACGACACGCTGCTGCGCCAGCTCAACGCCGGCGAAGTCGAGGCCGTGCTCGCGCACGAGCTCGGCCACTTCAAGCACCGCCACATCGTGAAGCGGCTGGTCGCGATGTTCGCGCTGAGCCTGGCCGGTTTCGCGTTGCTGGGCTGGGTCTCGACCCAGGTCTGGTTCTATGCCGGCCTGGGCGTGCAGCCCAACCTGTCGCCGGCCGCGCCCAACAACGCGCTGGCGCTGCTGCTGTTCATGCTGGCCGTGCCGGTGTTCAGCTTCTTCGTCGCCCCGCTGCCGGCGCGCCTGTCGCGCAAGCACGAGTTCGAGGCCGACGCCTACGCCGTGGCGCAGACCAGCGGCGCCGACCTGTCGGCCGCCCTGCTCAAGCTCTACCAGGACAACGCCTCGACGCTCACGCCCGACCCGGTGTTCGTCAAGTTCTACTACTCCCACCCGCCCGCCTCCGAGCGCCTTGCGCGCATGGCCGCGGCGTGACCCTCGACCTTCTATTTCAGCGAAGCCCCTCATGAGCAGCATGTTCAAACCCAAGGACTGGAAGAACCTCCCGCCCCGCAAGGCCCTGAGCGCCACCGAGATCGTCTCGGGCCTGGCCCAGCTCGACGGCTGGAAGCTCACCGGCGACGGCGCCGATGTCGCGATCGAGAAGACCTTCACCTTCGCGAACTACTTCGAGACCATCGCCTTCGTGAATGCGCTGGCGATGGTGGCCCACACGCAGGACCACCACCCCGACCTGTCGGTGCACTACAACCGCTGCGTGGTGCGCTTCAACACGCACGACGTGAACGGTCTGTCGATCACCGATTTCGACTGCGCTCGGCAGGCCGACGCGCTGGTTGCGAGCCCCGCCGCATGAGGACACGCGCCTGTGGCTAAGCCGGGCCGCGCCGCCTTCACCCCCGCTGCGCACAACACGGGGAAGGCGCACCACGACGGCCTCGTCGTCGCCAGCCACGGGCGTCACTGCCTCGTCGAGACGCCCACGGGCGAGCGGCTGATCTGCCACCCGCGCGGCAAGAAGAGCCAGGCCGTGGTCGGCGACCGCGTGCGCTGGCAGGCCACCGAAGACGAAGGCACCATCGAAGAGGTGCTGCCGCGGCGCAACCTCTTCTACCGGCAGGACGAGATCCGCACCAAGTCGTTCGCGGCCAACCTCGACCACGTGCTGATCCTGATCGCGGCCGAGCCCGAGTTTTCCGAACACCAGCTGGCACGCGCACTGATCGCGGCCGAGGCCGAGCGCATCACGCCCATCATCGCGCTCAACAAGAGCGACCTCGTCGAACCCTTTGCGCGCGCCTGGGCCAAGCTGGCGCCCTACCGCCGCATGCACCACGGCGTGCTGCCGCTGTCGCTCAAGGCCTCGGGCGAGACGGACTACGCGTCGCTGATGAAGCTGCTGGCGGGCAAGTCGACGCTGGTGCTCGGCCCGTCGGGCTCGGGCAAGAGCACGCTCACCAACCTGCTGGTGCCCGGCGCGAGCGTGCTGACGCAAGAGATTTCGCAGGCCCTCAACTCGGGCAAGCACACGACCACCAGCACCACCTGGTACTGGATCGACGAGGCCCGCACCACCGGCCTCATCGACTCGCCGGGCTTCCAGGAATTCGGCCTGAACCACATCGAGCCGATGCAACTCGCCGGCCTCATGCCCGACATCGCCGAACACACGGGCGATTGCAAGTTCTACAACTGCACCCACCTGCACGAGCCCGGCTGCGGCGTGATCTCGAACGTCGAAACGGCGACGCAACCCGGCCCGATCAGCGCCTCGCGCTACAAGATCTACGGCGAACTGTTCGCCGAGCTGAGCCAGACACGCTACTGACGCCGCACCGAAGGCCCGGCCACGCTCAGGCCAGCCAGGTGCGGTACGACTTCCAGGTCGGGTCGAAGGCCAGATCGAGCGCCACCGGCAACTCCAGCGCTTCCTGCACCGATTGCGCATGCGCAATGGCCGCCTGCGGATCGGCCACATGGAAGTGCACGGTGCGAACACCCTCCTCCAGCACGATGTGCGTGCAGCAGCCTTCGCCGTGCGCCTGCAGCAGCGCGGTCAGCCGGTCTTCGTAAGCACGGGCCTCGTCCAGTTCCTCGCCCGATTCGACGGGGATGGCAGCCGAGAGCCGATGGCCCAGGTCGGCACGCCCGAGCAGTGCGTTCGCGGCGTCGTTTCGCATCACGACCGCCTCGACCTCGCTGCCGTCCTCGGCGGTGCGCGTGGCCGTCAGGCCGGACCAGCCGTGCTCGCCTGCGGGAAACACGCCGGTGTGGCCCAGATCCTCGCGCCAACATGCGTCGAACAGAGGCACGAAGCCGTCGAGCGGCACGCCCTCGAAATCCGCTTGCGCATCCGCCTCGACGTGATCGACCGGCCCGACCTTCACGGCGAAGTCGTACTCGCCCAGGATGTGGTCGAGCATGATCAGGCTCATGTGGCGCGCGTGGTCCTGCATGTCCATCGGAATGGGCTTGGCAAAGCCGATCTCCAGCGCCACCCGCCCCTTGTAGGGCTCGTGTTTCACGAGAACGTCCGAGCTGGCCAGCTCGAAGTCGTTCATGCGCATGCTGAAACCTTCGCGCATGCGCTGCCGGAAGGCCTGCACCTCGACCTGCGGCAACGCGGGCGCGCTGCGCACCAGCGCCATGAGGTCTTCGAAATCGTCTTCGGCGCCGTGCGCTGTCAGCACGAGCGTGAAAGCCGGCGGGTCGCCCAGCACTTCGGCGGCCAGGTTCGGGAAGAAGGGCTGCAGCAGCGCGTTCAGCGCCTCCACCAGCGCGGGGCCCGACAAGGCATGCAGGCTCTCGAGCTTGTCGCTCAAGGCTTGCCAGAACGATGCGCAGGCAACGGCGCGCGGATCGGCGTGAAGGGTCGACATGGGCTTGCCTCGGGATGTCAGGCCAGGATGTCCTGCAGGCACTGAACGAGCGCGCTGCACTGATCCCGCGTGCCGATGCTGATGCGCAGGTACTGCGCGATGCGCGGCTGCTTGAAATGCCGCACCAGCACCGCGCGCTCGCGCAACAGTGCAGCCAGCTCGGCCGCATCGCGCTGCGGGTGGCGCGCGAACACGAAGTTAGCCTGCGACGGCAGCACCTCGAAGCCCAGGTCCTCGAGTTGCAGGCTCAGGCCTTCGCGTGTGTCGACGACCTGGTCGCGTGTCTTGCGAAACCACGCCTCGTCATCCAGCGAAGCCACGGCGCCGGCCGAGGCCAGCCGGTCGATCGGGTACGAATTGAAACTGTCCTTGACCCGCACCAGCGCGTCGATGAGGTGCGCCTGCCCGCAGGCAAAACCGACGCGCAGGCCGGCCAGCGAGCGCGACTTGGACAGGGTCTGCACCACGAGCAGGTTCGGATACCGACTGATCAGCGACAGCGCGCTCTCGCCGCCGAAATCGACATACGCCTCGTCGACCAGCACGACGCGATCGGGGCAGGCCGCAAGCAGCTGTTCGATGCGCGCCAGCGGCTGGCCGATGCCGGTCGGCGCGTTCGGGTTGGCGATGACGATGCCGCCGCAGCCCTGACGGGCGCGCGCCGCGAAGGCATCGATGTCGATGCGCAGGCCGTCATCGACCGGCAGCTGCTCGCAGGCGATGCCGTAGAGCTGGGCATAGACCTTGTAGAAGCTGTAGCTCACGTCGGGCATCAGCAGCGGCTGCGCCTGCTGGAAGAAGGCGAAGAACGCGTGCGCGAGCACCTCGTCCGAGCCGTTGCCCGCGAACACTTCGCCGACCTGCAGGCCGTGGCGGCGTGCCACGGCTTCACGCAGCGCGAGCGACGTGGGGTCGGGGTAGCGTTCGAGGCCGTCGGCGGCCGCGCGCTGGATCGCCGCGATGGCCTCCGGCGACGGCGGGTACGGGTTCTCGTTGGTGTTGAGCTTGACGAGGTTGGCGATGCGCGGCTGCTCGCCGGGCACGTAGGGTTCGAGCGCGCCGATGCGCGGGCTCCAGAAGGCCGGTGCGGACGGGGTCGTCATGGGGTCAGCCGAGCAAACGCGCGAGCGTGAGCAAGGCCAGCAGCACCATCCACATCACGACCGATCGCCAGACCAGGCCGACCACGCTGCGCAGGTGGCCGGGCTCGGGCTCGCGACCCGGCGTGCTGCCGCTGTCCAGGCGCCGGCCGACGCTCGGCGACTCGCCGGCCTGCGCGCGCGGCAGCGGATCGGCCACCGGGATCGGGCTCAGCGAGCCGCCGCCCAGGCGCACGTTTACCGCGCCGGACGTGGCCGCGAGGATCACGCCGTCGTTCTCGTTGGGGAAGCGCCGCGCGTCGTTGCGCCAGCAATCGATGGCTTCCTCGAAGCTGCCGACCACGGCGAAGCCGAGCGCCGTGATGCGCGCGGGCAGCCAGTCGACGGCATGCCAGGCACGCTCGGCGGCATCCTGCACCGCCACGCTCGAAGGCTGCACCGGCGCGCCGTTCTTGTGGGCCCAGTAGCGCGCGACGAACTCGCTCATGCGATAGAACACCGCGCCTGCCGGCCCCAGGCCGAGAGCGGCGAGCACCGAGAACCAGGCCAGCACGCCGAAGACATGCCGGTGCGCAGCAATGACCGAATGCTCGATCACGTGGCGCACGATTTCGCTGCGCGGCAGCTCGGCGGCATCGACGCCCTGCCAGTGCGCCAGCAGCGAGCGCGCGAGCGGCTCGTCGCCCTCGTCGAGCGCATCGCGGATGTCGGTGAAGTGATGGCTGAATTGGCGAAAACCCAGCGTCATGTAGAGCACCGCGACGCTCCACAGCACGGCGAACGGCAGGCCCAGCGTGAGCACCAGCAGCCAGTGCACGCCCAGCGACAGCACCGTGGGAACGAACACCGCGAGCCCCCAGGCGATCCATCCGTGGTGCGGCTTGCCCGCATCGAAATTGCGGCTGGTCCAGCGCGTCCACGCCAGGACGCCGCCGTACACGGGGTTGTGCGGGCCCAGCGGCCGCACCTGCTCGATCAGCAACGCGCACAGGATGGCAAAGAAGCTCATCCTTCGATGATAGCGAGAGCACCTGAAGGTTTTCGCCCCAGGTGGCGCCCGATCCGGCTCAGGCGGCGAGGAAGCGGTAGAGGTTGCGCAGCATGCCCGCCGTGGCGCCCCAGACGAAGCGCTCGTGCGGCCCGTCGACGTACGGCATCGAGTACCACTCGCGACGGACCCCATCGGTGGCGCTGACCGCGTGGCGGCGGTGGTTGGCCGGGTCCATCAGCCAGGCCAGCGGCACCTCGAAGGCCTCGGCCACCTCGAATGGATTGATGTCCAGCACGAAGTCGGGCTGCACCAGCGCGACCACCGGGGTCACGACGAACGAAGTGACAGTCGTGTAGGTCGGCAAGGTGCCGAGCACCTCGATGAACTGTGCCGACAGGCCCACCTCTTCCCAGGCTTCGCGCAGCGCGGCGGCTTGGATGTTGGCGTCTTCAGGATCGACGCGCCCGCCGGGAAAGGCCACTTGGCCCGAATGGGTCGACAGGTGCGTGGTGCGCTCGGTGAGCAGCACGGTCGCGCCTTGCGGTCGCTGCACGATCGGCACCAGCACGGCGGCCTGGGCGGGCACGCGGTCGGTCATGCGGGGCTCGCGGCGCAGCTCGGGCGTCCACACGGGCGGCGAGGCAAAGCGCGCGCGCAGGGCCGTTGCCGTCAGCTGCGCCGGCACCACCGCCGGCAGACCGTCGCTTCCGTCCACGAAAGGCGCCTGGCGCGGGTCGATCTGCAGCAACGCGGGCGGCACCACGGCATTGACGGGTTCGACGACGGCGGAGGGCGTGGGGGCGGAAGTGGAGGAGGTCAAGAGAGGATGCGGCCTGTGGCGGGATGAACGGAGTAGAGCGTAAAAATGGAAAACTGTCTTGAAGCGCAGCGCCAACGCAAAAAGCCGCCAGAGCGGCGGCTTTTTGAGCAGAAAGGACGGCGGCTGATTAAGCGGCCGACGCAGCCTTCTGCGACTTGCCCGGCAGCTTTTCCTTGATGCGTGCCGAACGACCGCTGCGCTCACGCAGGTAGTACAGCTTGGCACGGCGCACGTCGCCGCGGCGCTTGACTTCGATGCCGGCGATCAGCGGGCTGTAGGTCTGGAACGTACGCTCCACGCCTTCGCCGCTGGAGATCTTGCGCACGGTGAAGCCGCTGTTGAGGCCACGGTTGCGCTTGG
>Ga0209676_1000652_pt1 | contig 49719 bp, 34 predicted proteins | sample AraplaCvi_mLB_r2_FD_184282 | JGI IMG/M metagenome (GOLD analysis project Ga0209676, IMG submission 184282) | Arabidopsis root microbial communities from North Carolina, USA - plate scrape MF_Cvi_mLB_r2 (SPAdes) (version 2) | ecosystem: Host-associated > Plants > Roots > Endosphere | place: USA... | reverse complement strand
AAATGTTTGACGAATCGGCAACGATCCTTCATAATTTTTCAACTCAGCGCCCGTAGCTCAGCTGGATAGAGCACCAGGCTACGAACTTGGTGGTCGGGAGTTCGAATCTCTCCGGGCGCGCCACATAAGACAAAAAGGCCGATGCGAAAGCATCGGCCTTTTTGTTTGCGCGTACGTGTGCTCGCGAAGCTCAGATCATCATCGCCGCCGTCGCGTCACGCACGCTATCGCGCGCGCCGTAGTAGTCGCGGTACCACGCAACGAATCGCGCCACGCCGTCCTCGACGGTGACGCTCGGCGCATAGCCCATGTCGCGCGCGAGATCGGTGCAGTCCGCTTCCGTCGCAGGGACGTCGCCCGGCTGCAGCGGGAGTAGGCGCAGCGTCGCCTTGCGATCCAGGCATTGCTCCAGCACTTCGATGTAACGCAGCAGTTCCACGCTCTGCGCGCTGCCGATGTTGTACAGCCGGTAGGGCGCGACGCCGCTGCTCGCGGGGTCGGGATCCTCGCCGTTCCACGCATCGTCCACGCCAGGCACGCGATCGAGGGCACGCACCACGCCGGCGACGATGTCGTCGATGTAGGTGAAGCTGCGCTTGTGCCGGCCGTGGTTGAACACCGGAATGGGCTCGCCCGCGAGGATCGCGCGCGTGAACAGGAACAGCGCCATGTCCGGCCGGCCCCACGGCCCATACACCGTGAAGAAGCGCAGCCCCGTGCACGGCAGGCCGTACAGGTGCGCGTAGGAGTGCGCCATCGCCTCGTTCGCTTTCTTCGTCGCGGCGTAGAGCGTGAGCGGATGTTCGGTGTGCTGGTGCTCGGAGAACGGCATCGCGGTGTTGGCGCCGTAGACCGAGCTGGTCGACGCGTACACCAGGTGTTCGGCATCGAATCGACGCGCGCCTTCGATCACGTGCAGGAAGCCGGTGACGTTGCTGGCCACGTATACGTGCGGATTTTCCGCGGCGTAACGCACGCCCGCCTGCGCGGCCAGGTGCACGATTCGCTGCGGGCGATGTTCGCCGAACAGGGCCTCGACGGCGGCGCGATCGGCCAGGTCCCCGTGCACGTGCGTATACGCGGGATGATCGGCGAAGCGCGCCAGTCGCGCACGCTTGAGCGTCACATCGTAGTAATCGTTGAGGTTGTCGAAGCCGATCACCTCGTCGCCACGCGCGAGCAGCGCCTGCGCGACGTGCGATCCGATGAAGCCGGCCGTGCCGGTGACCAGTACCTTCACAGTCGACCGTCCACCGCATCGCGCGGCAACACGTACTTGACGTCGTAGACGACCGACACCGGCTTGCCGAACGCACGCACGCCCTGCGCGCCCAGCTGCGCGAACTGCCTGTGCGCCACCGCGACGATCACCGCATCGTATTCGCCAGGCGCAGGCGCGGCGGTGGTCGAAAGCCCGTACTCGTGCGCGGCATCGTTCGCGTTCACCCACGGATCGTGCACATCCACCTGCGCGTTGTAGCCGCGCAGTGCATGCACGATGTCGACCACGCGAGTGTTGCGCAGGTCCGGGCAGTTTTCCTTGAACGCAAGGCCCAGCACGAGGATACGCGCCTGCACCGGGTTGATGCCCTTGCGCACCATCAATCGCACGACTTCGCTGGCGATGTACGCACCCATGCCGTCGTTGGTGCGGCGGCCGGCGAGGATGACATCGGGGTGATGCCCGATCTCCTGCGCCTTGTGGGTCAGGTAGTAGGGGTCCACGCCGATGCAGTGCCCGCCCACCAGCCCGGGCCGGAACGGCAGGAAGTTCCACTTCGTCCCCGCTGCCTGCAGCACTTCCAGCGTGTCGATGCCGAGCTTGTTGAACAGGATCGCCAGATCGTTCACCAGCGCGATGTTGAGGTCGCGCTGGGTGTTCTCGATCACTTTCGCCGCTTCGGCGACCTTGATCGAGCTGGCCTTGTGCGTCCCCGCTTCGATGATCGAGCCGTACAGCGCATCGACGAAATCCGCCGCGCGCGGCGTCGATCCGGACGTGATCTTGAGGATCCGCGTCAGGCGATGGTCCTTGTCGCCGGGGTTGATGCGTTCGGGGCTGTAGCCGGCGAAGAAATCGCGATTGAACACCAGCCCGGATGCGCGCTCCAGGATCGGCACGCACACTTCCTCGGTGCAGCCGGGGTACACGGTGGATTCGTACACGACCACGTCGCCGCGCTTGAGCACCTGGCCCAGCGCTTCGCTCGCGCGGATCAGTGGGGTGAGATCGGGGCGCTTGGCCGCGTCGATGGGGGTGGGCACGGTGACGATGTAGACGTTGCATCGCTGCAACATTCCCAGGTCGCTGCTGCAGCGCAGGCGGGTGGCCTGTGCCAGTTCGTCCGCGTCGACCTCCAGCGTGCTGTCGCGCCCTTCGCGCAGTTCGACCACGCGCTGTGCGTTGATGTCGAAGCCCACGGTGTCGTAGCGCTGGCCGAACGCCACCGCCAGGGGCAGGCCGACGTAGCCCAGTCCCACCACGCCCAGCCGCACTGTTTCCAGCGTCGGCAGCGCCGCGGTGTCGGATGCGCCGTCCACCGCGGCATCGTGCAGCGCGGTGTCGCGCGGGCCCCTGTCGAGCATGGCCCGCTGGACCAGCCGTTCCCCAATCTCGGTCGTGTCCATTCTTCTACTCGTTCGTTGACGGGACGACCGCTCGGCCTCGGCCGCAGTCGCCTTGATGCACAAAACGCAGTCGCCGGCCGGGACAGGACGCGGACGCGATCGTGTCCGCCTTCCCGCGGGGCCCGCGTTGGTGTTCGTTGAATCCGGATCGTGGATCCGGAAAAGCATCGGCATGACCGGACAGGGGGCGAAGGTGGCGGTCGCATGGCGACAGGCAACATCGGCGTGCTCGTTGCGCGATGCGTTCGCGTGCGGGCCGATGGCGCCCGGCGCCTGTGCGACCGCCATCGTCGATCTGCGCCAGTGGCATCCATGGCGCGAGGAGTCCTGGTCGCTGCTCGACGCCTCCGAGCGTCAGCGCGCAGGCCAGCGCCGTTTCGCCGACGACCGCGAGGCGCTTGCGCTCACCTACGCGCTGCACCGGTTGTTCGTCGCGCGATCGCTCGGCCTTGCGCCGGATGCATTCGCCATCGGGCGCGACAGCGAGGGCGCGCCGCATCTTCCCGGCATCGCGCTGCACGGACGCACCGTGCACACCAGCCTCAGCCATGCCGATGGCGTGGCCGCCTTCGCGCTGTGCGCGCTGGGGCCGGTGGGTATCGATATCGAAGCTGCGTTCCGTGCAGCCGAATTGCCGGGCATCGCGAGCAGCGTATGCCACCCCAGCGAACTGGAGTCGCTTGCCAACTTCGCCGAACCCGCACGCAGCCGCGCGCTGCTCGCGCTGTGGGTCCGCAAGGAGGCGCTGCTCAAGGCCGAGGGTGTCGGCCTTGCGCGCGAGATGTGCAGCTTCCGCGCCGCCGCCGGCGCGGAGTTCTTCCTGGCCGGGAGCACGCGGGAAATTCCTGCGGCGTGCAGCGTGCGCCTGGCCATGCTCGATGTGGGCGAGCGATGGACCGCGGCCGTAGCGGCGCCGCGCGAGGCCGCGGTCGAATGCCTGCACCTGCATCCGCTGATGGATCCGCCCGCTGGCCGGAGCGCCGGCGGAAGGTCGTTGTATCTGTCGTGACAGCGTCGCTCAGGGGAACGTCATGACCATGACGCGCGACGCCCGGCTCCGGCCGGGACTTCTCCGGAACCCTGGAATGGAGGTTGGACGAACGTGCGTGCGCAACCGCGCGCGCATCGCGGAGGAGTGCGGTCGATGATGTTCAGCAGAGCGAGTCTGAAGAACCGGGCGTTGCTGCTTCTGTGGCTGCTCGAAGTGCTGCTGGTGATGGCGGCGGTGATGGGCGCGGCGTGGCTGCGCTTCATGAACGACCCCGAAGGCCACCAGATCTTTTCCGAGAACCTCACCGTTCGCGCGCTGCTGGTGGCGGCCTTCGTCACCACCGCGATGGCGGCGCTCGGCCTGTACCAGGTGCACGTGCGGCTGAACCGCTTCGAATTCGCGCTGCGGCTGCTGGTGTCCTTCGCCATCGGCGGCATCGGGCTGATGGTGCTGTACTACCTGATTCCGAACGCCTACATCGGCCGCGGCGTGATCGTGATCGCGATGATCCTTGGCCTGGTCGGCATGGCCGCGCTCCGGTTCTGCGTGATGCACGTCTTCCGCGGCGACCTGTTCAAGCGCCGCATCCTGGTGCTCGGTGCGGGACACAACGCGGACCTGATCAACACGCGCATGCGCCGCGGCAGCGACCGTCGCGCGTTCACGCTGATCGGTTTCGTGCCGATCGAGGGACAGGACGCCTTCGTGCCCGATTCGATGCGCGTCAAGGCGCCCGATGGTCTGGCCGATCTCGTGCACCGGTTGCAGATCAGCGAAGTCGTGGTCGCCCCGGACGAACGCCGTGGCGGCCTGCCGATGGAGGAAATGCTGACCTGCGTGCAGCGCGGCGTGGCGATGACCGACCTGTCCACGTTCTTCGAACGCGAGGCCGGGCTGGTCACCACGAACCTGTGCGACCCGTCGTGGCTGGTGTTCTCCGGCGGTTTCGACCACTCCACCTCGCGCTGCATGAACAAGCGGCTGTTCGACGTGCTGGCCGCCTCCGCGTTGCTGCTCATCGCGTGGCCGTTCATGGCGCTGGTGGCACTGCTGGTGCGCCTGGAATCCAGCGGCCCCATCCTCTACCAGCAGACGCGCATCGGCGAGGGCGGCCGGCCGTTCGAACTGATCAAGTTCCGCAGCATGCGCGTGGACGCCGAAGGCGACGGCGTGGCGCGCTGGGCGCAACGCGGCGACGACCGCACCACGCGCGTGGGCAAGTTCATCCGCCTGACGCGACTGGACGAACTGCCGCAGCTGTTCAACATCCTGCGCGGCGAGATGAGCATCGTCGGCCCGCGTCCGGAACGCCCGCAGTTCGTCGACATGCTCAGTCGCGAGATCCGCTATTACGCGGTGCGCCATTGCGTGAAGCCGGGCCTGACGGGCTGGGCGCAACTGCGCTACCCGTACGGCGCCTCGGTGCGCGACGCCGAAGAGAAGCTGAAATTCGACCTGTTCTACGTCAAGAACCACGGCTTGGTGTTCGACCTGATCATCCTGCTGCAGACGGTCGAGGTGGTGTTGTTCCAGCGCGGTTCGCGCTGACTGCGCGCGGACCGGGGCCGCAGGGGCAACGCCTCACGGCCCGAATGCGCCCTCTTCGGCGGCCTGCGCCTCTTCCTCCTGCACCGGCCGTGGCGTCACCGTCATCAGCCGGTTCGGCGGCACGCTGGCCCAGTCGACCACGTGGCCTTCCTCGAAGCGCACCCACGAGGATCCGTAGTTCCACACGTCGTCCTGCACGCGTTCGGGCTGACCCTGGATCGCGATGACCGCTGCTTCCTCCATGCCCAGTTCCAGTCGCGGCGTGTCGGGATCGATCGGGGCCGCGACGGCGCCGTTGGCATCCGCATGCGGCGCGACCTGCGCCGTTTCCGACCAGTGCAGCACCACCATCACCACCACAAGCGCCAGCACGCTGAGCACCGCGATGCGCGGCGTCGCGCTGGGTGCGCTGCGGTCGTTGCGCGCCGGAGTGCGCACGGATTGCGGCGGCGCATGGTGCGGTTCGTGGGCGGCGCGCGATGCTGGCGCGGTGAAGCGCGGCGTGGAACCGGGCAGGCGCCCGTGGATGCGATGGAAGCGGATCGCGCCCGAATACAGCGCGGTGAGCTCGGTGAGCGCGCTGTTGTCTTCGTCGGAGGAGGGGCGATCCAGGTGGCGATCCGGATGCAGTTCGCCCACGCGGACCCGGTACGCGCGCTTGAGTTCTTCCAGGCTGCAATCCGGATGCAGGCCAAGCTGCACGTACAGAAGAGCGAAGTCCTGGCTCATGGGGCCCCCTTGTCGGCGCCATCCTAGCGCGGCTTCCGGCGCCGTGCATCGGGTCCCGACGGTCGCCAGGACGTGGCCGCTCGCACGCGCCGACACCGTTTGAATCCACGAGAGGGGCAGGGAAGACGCAGATGCCGGGGTCGGCATCGGTCGTGCCGAACGTGGGGTAAGAGCGATGTCGTGGAGTTCCGGTACACAGCGATCGCGCAGGGCCAGGGCGGCCCGCGTCGTGGTGCCGGGCGCGTGGTGCGGGGCAACCGATGCGTTGCCGCACGCGACGACATGCCCGCCATCGGCCGCGCAACGCATCCGCACGCAATGACGCTGCGGCGCCGGCGCGACAACCGGTTTCAAACGCAACCAGGCGGCCGATCGGCGCCGGTTTGGACGTGATCTTTGCCGACGGCGACAGCCGTCGACAGGGTGAGAAGGAGCAGGCGCATGAGTACGCGGGCAGAAGCGACACAGGACATTCGCGGTGCGACGCCGGCCATCGATGCGCCGATGCTGGACGTGCTGCCGCAGCATGCCGGCGCGGACGACGGCGCCGTGCGGTCGCTCGCATTCGCGCTGCCGTCCGATGTTGCAGATGCATTGCGCGATCGTGACGGTGCACGCCGCACGCTTCTGGCCGCGTTGTCGTGCGTGGACGCCTGGCTGTCGGGCGCGGGCGAGGTCGTGGCGACGGTGCGCTGCGCAAACGGATGGAAGCAGTCGCGCGTTGCCATCGCCCAGAACGATGCGGCCGCGCTCGGCAATGCCATCGACGCGACCGAAGCGACGCAGTTCCCGCAGCCCTGCGTCTGGTCGGTCTCGTGCGACGAGGAAGCCACGCCCGGATTCACCGCCTCCATCTGGCGCATCGAAAACGCCAAGCTGCACGTGGATTTCCGCAACCCGCTCTCGCACGGGGCCGTCGCGCTCATCGGCGACGCCGTCGTGCGCAGCCTGCGCGACGTCGCGTCCGGGAAGGCGCTGGCGTCCATCGATGCGCTCGATCCGACCGACCGCGAGCGCCAGATCGCAGGGTCCGTCGCGCCGCCCGCGCGCACTGCGTTCGACAGCGTGCACGCCTGCTTCGCGCAGGCGGCGGCCGCGTGGCCGGAAAAGCCGGCCGTCGTCCATGGCGATGCAAGCATCACCTACACCGAACTCGACCGCCGCGCCGCGTCGCTGGCCACGCGCCTGCGCAAGGCGGGCGTTGTCGAAGGCGACATCGTCGGCGTCGCGCTCCCGCGCTCACTCGATGCGGTCGTCGCGCTGCTGGGCGTGATCAAGGCCGGCGGCGCGTACCTGCCGCTGGACCTGGCATTGCCGGCCGACCGCCTGGCCTTCATGGCCGACAACGCACGCGTGCGCGTGATCGTCGCCGATCCCGCGCTGCACGCGCCGGCGCTGCCGCGCGAGCCGCAGCGCGTGAACGTGCACGGCGATGACGCACCGCTTGCGCAGCATCCCGATACGAACGGTGAATCGCTCGCGTACGTGCTCTTCACCTCCGGCTCGACCGGCGTGCCGAAGGGCGTGGAAATCCGCCACCGTTCACTGGTGCGCCGCCTGCACGGCATCGACTACGTCACGCTCGACGCCGACACCCGCATGCTTCACCAGGCGCCGCTGGGTTTCGACATCTCCGGCCTGGAACTGTGGGGCGCGCTCTTCAACGGCGGCACCATCATCGTCCACGACGAAGTGGCGCCGACCGCCGCGCGCCTTCGCCAGACCATCTCGCGCCATGGCGCCAACGCCGCGATCATGGCCGCCGCGCTGTTCAACGCGGTCGTCGATGAAGACGCGACCATCTTCGCCGGCATGCGCGACCTCATCGCCGGTGGCGAGACGCTGTCGGTCGACCACATCCGCCGCATGCAGGCGGTGGCGCCGCAGCTGCAGCTGCACAACGGCTACGGCCCGACCGAGTGCACGATCATGTGCACGTCCTACGCGATTCCGCGCGACATCCCTTCGGACGCGGCCTGCATCCCCATCGGCAGCGCGATGCAGGACACCAGCGCGTACGTGCTCAACGGCCGCCTCCAGCTGTTGCCGACCGGCGTGATCGGTGAGCTGTGCGTAGGCGGTGTCGGCGTCGCACGTGGCTACCTCGCACGGCCCGAACTCAACGCGGAGCGTTTCGTGCCCAATCCGTTCCTCGACGGCGACGTGCTGTACCGCACGGGCGACCAGGTGCGCCTGCGCGAGGATGGCCTGATCGAGTTCGTCGGACGCACCGACGGGCAGGTGAAGATCCGCGGCCATCGCATCGAACTGACCGAGATCGAATCGGTCCTCGCGCGGCATCCGGCCATCGCCTCGTGCGTCGTGGTGGCGCGTGCGGATTTCCCGGGCGAAAAGCGCCTGGTCGCCTACTACGTGGGCACGGGCGTCGAAGTCCACGCACCGCAGCTGCGCGCGCACCTCGCCGCCGCCGTTCCGCCGTACATGGTGCCCACGCGCTACGTGCAGCTGGACGAGATTCCGCTCACGGCCAACGGCAAGATGGACCGTCGCGCCTTGCCGGCGCCGGATCGTCGCCGTCCCGAACTCACCGTCGATTTCGCCGCGCCGGTCACTGGGCTGGAAACCCGCCTCTGCGAAGCCTTCGGCACGCTGCTCGACATCGAAGGCGTCGGCCGCGAGGACAATTTCTTCGAACTGGGCGGCAGCTCGCTGCTGGCCGTGCGGCTGGCCGAGCAGATCCGCGTGGAAGGCTGGCAGCGTGACGAAACCGCGCCACGCGTGGCGGCTCCGACGATCTTCCAGAATCCCACGCCGGCGAAGTTGGCAGCGGCGCTGGAAGGCGTGCAGGCCACGAACGCGCCGTCGCGCCGGTCCGTCGATGCGCGCGAACCCATCGCCATCGTCGCCATGGCCGGGCGTTTCCCCGGCGCCGACGACGTCGAAGGGTTCTGGAACAACCTGTGCGAAGGGCGCGATTCGATCACCCAGTTCCGCATCGACGAACTCGATCCGGCGGTGAACGCGGCCGATCGCAACGATCCGGGCTACGTCGCCGCGCGCGGCGTGATCGACAACGTCGAACTGTTCGACGCCGGCTTCTTCGGCATCGGCCCGCGCGAAGCGGAGCTGATGGACCCGCAGCAGCGCATCTTCCTGGAGCTGTGCTGGGAATGCCTGGAGCGCGGCGGCCACGCGCCGGATGCGGCGGGCGTCACCGGCATCTTCGCGGGCATGAACAACGCCACGTATTTCCAGCGCCATGTGTCCGCGCATCCCGACCTGGTCAATCGCGTCGGCGCGCTGCAGGTGATGCTGGGCAACGAGAAGGACTACATCGCCACGCGCGTGGCGCACAAGCTCAACCTCACCGGCCCGGCCGTGAGCGTGCACAACGCGTGCTCGACCTCGCTGGTGGCGATCGCGCAGGCGGTGGAAAGCCTGCATTCGGGCCTGTGCGACATGGCCCTGGCCGGCGGCATCGCCGTGACGTGCCCGCCGCGCAGCGGGTATCTGTACCAGGAAGGTTCGATGCTGTCGCCCGACGGCCACACCCGCACGTTCGATGCCAACGCGAAGGGCACGGTGTTCGGCGACGGCGCGGCCGTGGTGTTGCTCAAGCGCCTGTCGGATGCGATCGCCGACGGCAACCCGGTGTACGCGGTCATTCGCGGCAGCGCGCTCAACAACGACGGCGCCAACCGCGCCAGCTTCACCGCGCCCAGCAGCGAAGGGCAGGCGGCGGTGATCGCGCTGGCGCACGACAAGGCAGGCGTGGACGCACGCAGCATCACCTACGTCGAGGCGCACGGCACGGCGACGCCGCTGGGCGATCCCATCGAGATCGAAGGCCTCACGCGCGCGTTCCGCCGCAGTACGCAGGAGACCGGCTTCTGCCGCATCGGCTCGCTCAAGAGCAACGTCGGCCACATGGTGACCGCCGCCGGCGCGGCAGGCGTGATCAAGACCGCGTTGTCGCTGCACGAGAAGCGCATTCCCGCCAGCATCCATTTCGAATCGCCGAACCCGACGATCGACTTCGCCAGCACGCCGTTCGTGGTGAACGCGCACATGAGCGCGTGGGAGCGCGAGAGCGACGCGCCGCGTCGCGCGGGCGTGAGTTCGTTCGGCCTGGGCGGAACGAACGCGCATGCCGTGCTGGAAGAAGCGCCACTGCTGCCCGAATCCGGCCAAGCGCAGGGCCCGCAGTTGCTGGTGCTTTCCGCGCGCACGCCGACCGCATTGGCGGCGGCAACGAGCCGACTTGCGGATCACCTGGACGCAAATCGCGACGCGAACCTCGCCGACGTCGCGTGGACGCTTGCCGTCGGCCGCAAGGCCTTCACGCACCGGCTCGCCGTAGCTGCGGACGACGTGGCGACCGCCATCGACATCCTGCGCGCCCCCGATACCCTCGCCGAAGCCGCGCGCAGCCGTCCGGCGCGTGCGACCGGTGTCGTCTTCATGTTCCCCGGGCAGGGTGCGACGTATCCGGGCATGGGTCGCAGCCTCCATGCCACCGAACCGGCCTTCCGCGACGCGCTTGACGAATGCGCGGAACTGCTGCGTTCCGACCTCGGCTTCGATCTGCGCGAACGGCTCTTCTCGGACGACGCCGAGTCGCTGCTGCCCACTTCGATCATGCAGCCGGCCACCTTTGCCATCGAATACGCCCTGGCGAAGTGGTGGATGAGCCGGGGCATCGAACCGGCCACGATGATCGGCCACAGCATCGGCGAGTTCGTCGCCGCGACCCTGGCCGGCGTGTTCGAACTGCGCGACGCGCTGCACCTCATCGCGCGCCGCGGTGCGCTGATGCAGGCGCAGCCGGCCGGGTCGATGCTGTCGATCCGCCTGCCGGCCGACGCCGTGCGCGAACGCCTTCCGCAGACGCTGTCGCTGGCTGCCGAGAACTCGCCGCTGGCCTGTGTCGTCGCCGGGCAATCCGATGCCGTCGCGGCGTTCCAGGCGCAGCTGGAAGGCGAGGGCATCGCCTGCCGCGCGCTGCGGACTTCGCACGCGTTCCACTCGGCGATGATGGAACCGGTGGTCGCGCCGTTCCGCGAGGCCGTTGCCGCGGTCCGCATGAGCCCGCCGACGCGCGCCATCGTCTCCACCGTCACCGGCGCGCCGCTGGGCGCGCAGGACGCTACTTCGCCCGACTACTGGGCTCGCCACCTGCGCGAAGGCGTGCGCTTCTCCAGCGCGCTGCAGAGCCTGCTGCAAAGCGAGGGCGCCGCTTCGTCGGTGCTGCTGGAAGTCGGTCCGCGCGGCACGCTGAACGCGTTGGCGCGCCAGCAGCCGGTCGTGCAGAAGGAGCGCATCGCCTCCGTGGCGAGCCTTACCGACAACCCGGCCAGCGAGCGCCGCGACCTGCTGGGCGCCGCCGGAAAGCTGTGGAGCCAGGGCGCGGAGATCACGCCTGCGGCCTTCGATACGCGTGCGATCCGCGCTCGCCTGCGACTGCCGACCTATCCATTCGAGAGACAACGTTATTGGGTGGAGGCGGTTGCTGCGAGTCCGGGCAACGTCGTCCCGCACCCCGCCGTCGCCACCGCCGCACGAACCACGACCGTCCTGGAGCCCGTCATGCCGCAGTCCATGCCCGCCGCCGCCGCCGTCCCCGCCGCGCCCGCTCCCGGCCGTCGCGAACGCCTGGTCGGGCAACTGCGCGGCCTGTTCGAGAACGTCGCCGGTTTCGACATGAGCGACGCCGACGCGGACACCAATTTCATCGAACTGGGCCTCGACAGCCTGATGCTGACGCAGGTCGCCGTGCAGCTGCAGAAGACCTTCGAGGTGCCGGTGAACTTCCGCCAGCTCATGGGCGACTGCAGCAGCCTGGACCGCCTGGCCGGAATGCTCGATGCCGCGCTGCCGGCCGAAGCCGCACCGGCGCCGGTGGCCGTACAGGCCGTCGCGGCCGTGCCCGTGGCGGTCGCCCCGGCAGTGGCCATGGCGCCTGTCGCGCTGCCCGCCCTCGACGGCGGCAACGACTTCACGCGCCAGGTCATCGCGCAGCAGATGCAGTTGATGGCCCAGCAGCTGGCGCTGCTGTCCGGTGGTGTCGCCGCGCCCGTGGCCGTCGCGCCGGTCGCCGCGCCCGCGCCGCAGCCCGTCGCGGCGCCGAAGCCCGCCGAGGGCGAGGAAGACACCGGCGCCGTGCAGCAGAAGTACGACGTCAAGAAGGCCTTCGGCGCCATCGCGCGCATCGACAACCATGTCGATACCGACCTGTCGCCGCAGCAGAAGGTGAAGCTCGACGCCTTCATGGACCGTTATGTGGCCCGCACGCGCAAGTCGAAGGAGTACACGCAGGCCAACCGTGCGCAGCTCGCCGACCCGCGCGTGGTCAATGGCTTCCGTCCGCTGACGAAGGAGATCGTCTACCAGATCGTCGTCGAGCGCTCGAAAGGTTCGCGCGTGTTCGACATCGACGGCAACGAGTACATCGATGCGCTCAACGGCTTTGGCATGAGCCTGTTCGGCTGGCAGCCGCAGTTCGTCCTCGATGCCGTGCGCGACCAGCTCGACAAGGGCTACGAGATCGGCCCGCAGCATCCGGTCGCCGGCGACGTCGCGCAGCTGGTGTGCGAACTCACCGGGCACGACCGCGCCGCGCTGTGCAACACCGGTTCGGAAGCCGTGCTGGGCGCGCTGCGCATCGCGCGCACCATCACCGCGCGCAGCACCGTCGTGCTGTTCACCGGTTCCTACCACGGCATCGTCGACGAGGTGATCGTGCGCGGCACCAAGTCGCTGCGTGCGGTGCCGGCGGCGCCGGGCATCCTGCGCAACACCGCCGAGAACGTGCTGGTGCTCGACTACGGCACGCCGGAGGCGATGGAGATCATCAAATCGCGCATCGGCGAGATCGCCGCGGTGCTCGTCGAACCGGTGCAGAGCCGCCGCCTGGACTTCCGCCCGGTCGAATTCCTCAAGGAACTGCGCCAACTCACCCAGGACAACGGCGCGCTGCTGATCTTCGACGAGGTGGTCACCGGCTTCCGCTCCAATCCCGGCGGCGTGCAGGCGATCTTCGGCATCAAGGCCGACATCGCCACCTACGGCAAGGTCGTCGGCGGCGGTTTCCCGATCGGCGTGATCGCCGGCAAGCGCGAGTACATGGACGCGCTCGACGGCGGCCACTGGCAGTACGGCGACGATTCGGTCCCCACTGTCGGCGTGACGTACTTCGCCGGCACCTTCGTGCGCCATCCGCTTGCGCTGGTGGCGGCGAAGGCGGTCCTGGAGCACTTCAAGGCCGACGGTGGCGAACTGCAGAAGCGCCTCAACGCGAAGGCCGAAGCGCTGGCCGCGGACATCAACGCCTACTGCGCCGACGTCGGCGCACCGGTGTCGGTCAAGCAGTACGCGTCGGTGTGGAAGACGCACTGGCACGAAGCGCATCCGCTGCAGGACCTGCTGTTCGCCTCGATGCGCCTGCGCGGCATCCACATCCTCGACAACTTCCCCTGCTTCATCACCACCGCGCACAGCGACGAGGACATCGCGCGCATCGCGACGGCGTTCAAGGAAGCGGTGGCGGAACTGCAGGACATGGAACTGCTGCCGCGTCGTGCCGCGACGCCCAGAACGGTGATGGATGCCAGCAAGCCCGTCGTGCCGGGCGCGCGCCTTGGTCGCGAACCCGACGGCACGCCCGCCTGGTTCGTGCCCAATCCGGAACAGCCCGGAAAGTACATGAAGGTGAGCGCATGAATGCAGCCCTGCAGGACAAGGGTGCGCAGGATCCGGGCGCGGCGGTCGACTACGACCCGTTCGCGGACGGTCCACTGTCGCGCGTAGCGCCGACCACCGAACCGCAGCGTGAAGTGTGGCTTGCCGATCGCCTCGGCGAGGACGCGTCGCTGGCGTACAACGAGTCGATCTCGCTGGACTTCCGGGGCGCGCTCGACCGCGACGCGCTCCTGGCGGCGCTGCGCGGCCTGGTCGCGCGCCACGACATCCTGCGCGCCAACTTCGGTCCCGACGGCCGCACGCTGTGCGTCGGCGACGAGCGCGCGATCGAACTCGGGTTGATCGACCTGTCCACGCTGGATGATGCGCAGCGCGATGCGCGCATCGCCGCGCACGCGCGCGAAGCGGTGGAGACGCCGTTCGACCTGGACCACGGCCAGCTCTTCCGCGCCCAGCTGCTGCGCCTTTCGGAGCAGCACCACCACCTCGTGCTCACCGCGCACCATCTGGTGTGCGATGGCTGGTCGTGGTGGGTGATCGTGCGCGAACTGGGCGCGCTGTACTCGCAGGCGCTGGGCCAGAACGGACAGCCGCTGCCGGCGGCCGAATCCTTCGCCGACTACGCGCTGGCCGAAGCAGAACATCCGCAGGGCGCGACCTACCGCAGCGACGAAGCCTACTGGCTGTCGCGCTTCGCCGACGGCGGTCCGATCCTCGACCTGCCGACCGATCGCGCGCGCCCGACGCGCCGCACGTTCCCGTCGATCCGCGAGGATCACCTGCTCGACAACGACCTTGTCGCCGCCGTGCGCCGTCTCGGCGCGCGCCAGGGCGCGAGCCTGTTCGCAACACTGCTGGCGGGATTCGCCGGCCTGCTGTCGCGCCTGACCGCACAGAACGACGTGGTCATCGGCATTCCCGCCGCCGGCCAGTCGGTGGACGGCCACGACCATCTGGTCGGCCATTGCGTGAACCTGCTGCCGCTGCGCTTCGAGCTGGACCACGCGCAGCCGTTCGAGCTCACGCTCGGCGCCGCGCAGGGCACGCTGCTCGACGCCATCGAACACCAGCGCTACACCTTCGGCACGCTGCTGAAGAAGCTGCCGCTGCAGCGCGATCCCGCGCGCCTGCCGTTGTGCAGCGTGATGTTCAACATCGACCAGGCGATGGACCAGGAAAGCACCGGCTTCCATGGCCTTGGCATGCGGTTGATCACCAACCCGCGCAGTTACGAGAACTTCGAGCTGTTCGTCAACGCCGTGCAGGTGCAGGGCGGCATGCGCCTGGAGTGCCAGTACAACACCGACCTGTTCGACAACGCGACGATCCGCCGCTGGCTGGCCGCGTACGAGACGCTGCTGCGCGAAGCGGTCGCGCGTCCGGACCTTCCGTTCGGCCGGCTGTCGGTCGTGTCCGAAGGTGCGCGCGGCGAGCTGGCGGCGCTGCAGCCGGCGCCCGTCGCGTTCGATCGTCAATGCCGCATGCACGAGTCGTTCGAGCGCCAGTGCGACCGCACGCCCGATCGCATCGCCGTCGAATTCGACGGCCAGGCCGTGCGCTACGACGAACTGGAAGCGCGGGCGAACCGCATCGCGCACCTGCTGCGCGCGCGCGGCGTGCGTCGCGGTTCGCTGGTCGGGCTGGTGCTCGATCGCGGCGTGGACATGCTCGCCGGCCTCATCGGCGTGCTGAAGGCCGGCGCCGGTTACGTCCCGCTGGATCCCAATTTCCCGGCCGAACGCCTGTCGTACATGGCCAGCGACGCAGGCCTTGCCGCGCTGCTGACCACGCGCAAACATGCAGGAAACTTCGACCTGCGCGGCCGCCCGGTGCTGTCGCTCGACACGCTGCAGGACGAACTCGCGGCGCTGCCGGCCTCGCGCATCGGTCGCGATGAAGGCGCGGCCGAACCCGAATCGGTCGCCTACGTCATCTACACCTCCGGCTCGACCGGCCGCCCGAAAGGCGTGCAGGTGCCGCACCGCGCGGTCAGCAATTTCCTTTCCAGCATGGCGAAGGAGCCGGGCCTTGGCATCGAGGACCGCCTCGTCGCCGTGACCACGCTCTCCTTCGATATCGCCGTGCTCGAACTGCTGCTTCCGCTCAGCGTCGGCGCACGCATCGTGCTGGCCGACCGCGTCACCGCGGCCGACGGCGTCGCGCTCAAGGCGCTGATCGCCAGCAGCGGGGCGACCGTGATGCAGGCGACGCCCGCATCGTGGCGGCTCCTGCTCGACGCCGAATGGAAGGGCGATGCGGGCTTCAAGATCCTGTGCGGCGGCGAAGCGCTGCCGCCGGACCTGGCATCGCAGCTGCTCACGCGTTGCGGCTGCCTGTGGAACGTGTACGGCCCCACCGAAACGACGGTGTGGTCCACGTGCTCGCGCGTGACCTCCGCCTCCGACATCCACATCGGCCGTCCCATCGACAACACGCAGGTGTGGATCCTCGATCCGCGCGGCGAGTTGTGCCCGCTCGGCGTGCCGGGCGAGATCTGGATCGGCGGCGATGGCGTGACGCTGGGCTACCTCGACCGCGCCGAGCTCACCGCCGAACGCTTCGTGCCCGATCCGTTCGCGGCATCGAAGAAGGCGCTGCTGTATCGCACCGGCGATCGCGGCCGCTGGCGGCCCGACGGCGTGCTCGAACACCAGGGTCGCCTGGATTTCCAGGTGAAGGTGCGTGGCTACCGCATCGAACTGGGCGAGATCGAAGCGTTGCTCGCGGCCCATGCCCAGGTTGCGCGGGCGGTCGTGGTCGCGCGCGAGGACCGTCCGGGCGACGTGCGGCTGGTGGCGTACGTGGTGGGCGAAGCCGGCGCGTCGCTGGACGAGGCCGCGCTGGCGTCGTACCTGAAGGGTTCTCTGCCGGACTACATGATCCCGCAGCACATCCTGTTCCTCGAAGCGATCCCGCTGCTGCCCAACGGCAAGATCGACCGCAAGTCCCTGCCGGCGCCGGACCTGACGGCGAAGCTGGGCGGCGAGCGCATCGCGCCGCGCAACGCGCTGGAACGCACCATCGCCGAGGCGATGGCGCGCGTGCTGGGCGTGTCGGAAGTCGGCGTGGACGATGATTTCTTCTCGCTCGGCGGCCACTCGCTGCTCGCCGCGCAGCTGACCTCGCGCATCAACAAGGAACTGGGCATCGCACTGTCGCTGCGTGCGCTGTTCGACGGCCCGACCGTCGCCAAGCTCGCGCGCATGGTGCAGGGCATCGACGGCGAGGCCGTGCCGAAGCGCGAGCCGATCAAGCCGCTGACGGATCGCACGCGCGGTCCGATGTCGGTGATGCAGGAGCGGCTTTACCTGCTGGAACAGTTCAACCCCGGCCAGATCACCTACAACACGCCCAGCGCGCACCGCCTGCGCGGGCCGCTGCAGCTGGAGGCCTTCCAGGCGGCGTTGAACGCGATGATCCAGCGCCAGAGCGTGCTGCGCACGACGATCGGGCTGGTCGACGGCGAGCCGATGCAGATCGTCCACGACGCGGTCGACGTCGACATCACCGACGTCGTCGACGTGAGCCATCTTCCCCGGGACGAGCGCGAGGCCGAAGTCTCGCGGCGCATGGATGCGATGATCCAGACGCCGTTCGAGCTGGACCGCGCCCCGCTGATCCGCTCGCGCCTGTTCCGCCTCGGTGCGGAAGAGCATGTGTGGTTCTTCATGACGCACCATCTGATCTGGGATGGCTGGTCGTTCGACCTGATGTACACCGACATGGCCGAGCTGTACGCCGCGCAGCTGGAAGGACGCGAGCCGAAGCTGCCTGAGCTGCCGGTTAGCTATGCGGACTTCTCCGCCTGGCATCGCGACTGGCTGCAGGGGCCGGAGTACGCCAAGCAGCTGGCGTTCTGGCGCGAACGCCTGGGCGGCGCGAACCACGCGATCGAAGCGCTGCCGACCGACATGCCGCGCCGTCCGGGCATGTCCGGACGCGGCGTCACCCATCGCATCACCGTTGCAAACGACGTAACGGCGGCGCTGCACGACACGGCGCGCAAGGTCGATGCGACGCTGTATATGGTGCTGCTCACCGCGTACTTCGCGCTGATCAGCCGCACCTCGAACCTGCGCGAGCTGATCGTCGGCACGCCGGTGCGCGGGCGCAACACGGCCGAAGTCGAGAACCTGATGGGCTATTTCACCAGCCTGTTGCCGCTGCGCATGGAAGTCGATCCGTCGATGACGTTCGCGCAGGCGGTCAAGCAGGTGAAGGCCGTGGTGCTCGACAGCTTCGCCCATCCGGACATCCGCCTGGAGGACCTGGTGCGCGAGCTGAGCGTGCGCAGTCGCGAAGGCGGCGCGGTGCTGTACCACGCGCTGTTCTCCTTCCAGGACATCCGCCAGCGCATGTGCGAATGGGGCCCGCTCACGCACGAGCGTTATCCGGTGTTCCAGACCGCGTCGACGCAGGACCTGGGGTTGTGGTTCGTCGAGCAGGACACGGGCCTGTCCGGCGGCTTCATCTACAACGCCGACATCTTCATGGACGAGACCGCGGCGCTGCTGCGCGACCGTTACATCGCCGTGCTGAAGGCGCTGGGCAACGATCCCACGCTGACGCTGGAGCAGATCACGCAGTTCGACGATGGGCAGCCGCTGCGTTTCGGTCGCAGCGTCGAGGAGGCGCCCGTGGTCGAGGCAACGCCGCCGCTCGATGGCGAGCTGTACGAGCCGCTCGACGAACTGGGCGTGCAGCTGCTGGAGATCTGGCGGGACCTGCTGCGCAAGCCCGACATCGGCGCGGACGATGATTTCTTCGCGCTCGGTGGCCATTCGCTGCAAGCGGTGCAGATGTTCCATCGCTTCAACCGACAGACCGGCGTCAACCTGCCGCTGGCGACGCTGCTCACCGCGCGCACCGTGCGCGCGCTGGCACGCGAGTACCAGCGTGCCCGCAACGACGCGGACACCCACGCCGACGACGCGCGTCCGGATCCGTGGGCGCCGCTGGTGCCGATCCGCCCGCAGGGCGAGGGCGCGCCGCTGTTCCTCGTGCATGCCGTCGGTGGCAACGTGCTGAATTACCGTTCGCTGGCCGAGGCAATGCCGGCGGGCATCGCCATCTACGGCCTGCAGGCCCTGGGCCTGGACGGCCGCACCGCGCCGCTCGACGCCGTGGAGAAGATGGCGCAGCGCTACGTCGGCGAGATCCGCAGCGTCCAGCCGCACGGCCCCTACCATCTGGCCGGCGGTTCGATGGGCGGCATCATCGCGTTCGAAATGGCGCAGCAGCTGATGGCGGCCGGCGAGACGGTGGCGATGCTCGGCCTGGTCGATACGTCGGCCGAGTTCGGCATCCGCTATCGCGCGCAGGCGAGCCGCGGGCTGTCCGGCCGCGTGCAGCGGCTGCATCGGCGCATGCAGGGGCAGACGCTGGGCGAACGCATCGCGACGATCGGCGAAGTGCTCAACGGCCGCATGCAGGCGTCGAAGGTGCGCCAGCAGGCACAGCAGGCGCGCGATGCCGGCGAAGCGCTGCCGCACAGCGTGCGTTACGCGGAGCTGGAAGCCACGCACATGCGCGCGTACATGAAGTACATCGTGAAGCCGTACGCGGGATCCATCGTGCTGTTCCGTGCGGACAACCAGCCGCCGGAACTGAGCGCCAAGCCGATGCTCGGCTGGGAGACGATGTGCCGCACGGTGGACGTCATCACGATTCCGGGCGACCACCGCGGCATGATCGAGTCGCCGTCGCTGGTGGCGAAGCTGAGCGCCGCGATCCTGCGCGCGCAAGGCCGCGAAGAGGTTGCGCTCGCACAGCCGCCCGTCCCGTCGCAGGACGGCACCGTCGCCGACGACGATCCGCGCGCGATCTACCTGCGCGGCCTGTGGAAGGAACTCCTGGGCGTGGACGTCGGCGCGCAGGACAACTTCTTCGACCTGGGCGGCAATTCGATGCTCGCCGTGCAGATGTCCAGTCGCGTGGCGAAGGACACCGGCGTGCGCATCCAACTGATGCGGCTGGCGGCGATGAACCTTGCGCAGATCGCGGCGGACCTGCCGATGCGCATCCACCGCGAGGACAAGAGCGGAGTCGGCGCGCGCATGGCACGGCAGATGAAGCGCCTGTTGCGCACGACGGGGACGGCCGAATGAGCGCGCCGTTCTTCTTTGGCGCGCCCGGGCGCAACCTGTTCGGGTTGCTGCACGTGCGCGAGGAGACCAATCCCGCCTCGCAGCATGCGCTGCTGCTGTGCGCGCCGCTGCTGCAGGACGGGATCCGCAGCCACCGCGCGTTGTGGTCGCTGGCGCAGACGGTGGCGCAATTCGGCATTCCGACACTGACCTTCGACTGGTACGGGACCGGCGATTCAGGTGGACAGGACGTCGAGCTGAGTCTGCCGGGCATGCTGGACGACCTCGAACGCGCCTGCGCCGAAGCGCTGCGCCGCGGCGAAGTATCGAACGTGCACTTCCTTGCATTGCGCAGCGCCGCGTTGCCGTTGCTCGCCGCGATGGAGCGCCGGGTCGACCCGGTCGAGATCGTGCTGTGGGACCCCCAGCTGGATGGCGCGAAGCTGGTCGAGTCGTGGAAGACACAGCATCGCCAGCAACTGCACGAAGCCGGTCGCTACGTGAACGTCACGCACGAATCCGATGCCGGTGAACTGCTCGGCTTCGGCGTGAACGATGCGCTGCTCGATGCGCTGGGCGCGCTCGACGCGGCGCACATCCGCCTGCCGCCTGGAAGTCGCGTACGCATGGCGGTGTGGGAAATGGACGAAGCGCTCGACCGTTTCGCGCGCGAACAGCGCGCCGGCGGCGTGTCGGTGGAAGCGGTGCTGCTGGATGACGGCGAGCGCCCGGAATGGAACGTGCCGTCGCGCTTCGGCGGCCAGGTGTTTCCGCGTCGCGCGGTGGCCCAGCTCGCGCAGCGCATGACCGCACAGGTGCCGTGGTGAACCTGCAACTCGACGAGAAGACGCTGGAAATCCGGCAGGAAATCGCCTCGACGCGCGTGCCGTCGCCGTCGCAGGACGCCTTCGTGGAGACCGCGCACGGTTTCGGCGAAGGGCTGGTCGGTGTCGTGACGCGGCCAGCCGGTGCGGCATCCAAGGTCGGCGTGCTGCTGCTCAACGCGGGCCTGACGCGCCACACCGGGCCGTTCCGCATGCATGTCGAGCTGGCGCAGTCGCTGGCGGCGCAGGGGTTCCCGGTGCTGCGCTTCGATCAGTCGGGCCTGGGCGACAGCGCGCTGCCGGGCAAGGCCACGGGCGAACGTCGCCAGCGCGAAACCGACGCCGCGATGCGCCTGCTTGCACAGGAAACCGGCGTCGAGCGCTTCGTGCTGTGCGGACTGTGCTCGGGCGCGGATGACGCCTTCCACGTCGGCGCGGTGGATGGGCGCGTCGCGGGCGCGATCCTGCTCGACGGCGTCGCGTATCCCACGCCGGGCTTCTGGGTGCGGCACGCATTGCCGCGGCTGCTCGATTTCGGCAAGGTGCTGCGCTTTGTGATGTCGCGCCGCAATCCCGCCCCGTCGCTGTCCGATTTCCGCGATTGGCCCGAACGGGCGAAGGCGCGCAGCATGCTCGCCGAAATGGTCGCGCGCGACGTGCGAACGCTGTTCGTGTTCACCGGAGGCGCGTACCACTACTTCAACCATCGCGCGCAGCTGCCGGCCAGCCTTGGCCGCGCGGCGAACTCGACGCAGGTGAGCCTGGATTTCTGGCCCGAGTACGACCACACCTTCTTCCTGCGCAAGCACCGGCGCGTGCTGCTCAAGCGCATCGCGGCGTGGATGGATTCGCAGTTCGGCGAGCGGACGCCCTGATCCCGATGAGCGATTCCACGCCCGGCCTGGCGCGACATTACCTGCGTTACTCCACCGCGAACCTGCTGGTGATGATGGCGGGGCTGGTGTCCTTCCCGCTGCTCACGCGGCTGCTCGACAACACGCAGTACGGCATCCTGGGGTATTACGAAACCTGGGTGCTGATGGCGGTCGCCGTCGCCAAGCTGGGCGCGCAGCATTCGATCCAGCGTTTCTATCCGCATGGCGGCGACGAAGAGCGCATGCGCTCGTTCGCCACGAACCTGTTCTACCTGCCGATGCTGGGCTCGCTGGTGTTGTGGGCCCTCGTCGGCGCGGCGGTGATCGTGCAGGGCTACGTCACCGGCGAAGGACATTCGCCGGTGTTCTGGATGGCGCTGGTGATGACGCCGATGCTGGTGTACTCCAGCCTGGTGGAAACCGTGCTGCGCGTGACCGAACAGTCGCGCACGGTGATGTTCACGCGCGTGGCGTGGCGCTGGCTGCAACTGGCGCTGATGCTCGGCGCGGTGATCGCGGTGCAGCACACCGCGTCGGCGGCGTACGGCGGCAAGCTGCTGGCCGTGGTCATCGGCATGGTGTTCTACTTCGGCTGGGCGCGGCGCAACCTGCATTTCGCGCGCCGCACGATGGATCCGGCGGAGATCCGGCAGTCGTTCTCGTACGGCATGCCGCTGGTGGCCACCGAAATCCTGGCGGTCGCGCTGGTGTCGGTCGACCGCATCATGCTCAAGAACCTGTCCGGCGACTTCGCGGTGGTCGGCATCTACAGCGTCGGTGCGGCGCTGGCGATGCAGGTGCACATGTTCATGAACCTCACCGTGTTCGAGTCGTTCACGCCGGCCGCCAACCGCGTGTTCACCACCGACGGTGCGGCGGCGGTGCGCGCGCTCAAGCGCACGATGCTGATGCCGATGACCTACGCGGCGATCGGCGTGGCGATGCTGTTGTGGACGCTGGGTACCGACCTGATCATCGCGCTGTCGGGCGCCGGCAAGTCGCAGTCGGGACCGGTCTTCGAACTGATGGGCGCGATGAACGCGGTGCTGCCGGTGATGCTGGTGTGCGGGTTCGGGCTGGTGCTCGAGCGCCGCACCAAGACCGTGATGGCGCTGATGTGCCTGGCGGTCGCGGTGAACACGCTGCTCAACCTGTGGTGGATTCCGGCCCATGGCGTGATGGGCGCGGCGTACGCGACGCTGGTGAGTTCGGCGGTGTCGAGCATCGCGGCGTGCGTGCTGGTCGCGCCTGCGCTGCGGCAGTTCCCGGATCGACGCACGCTGGTGACCGTTGCGCTGGCGGCGGTGGCGGCCTTGACCGGCGAATGGCTCACGGTGCAGCTGTCGCTGCGCCCCGGCTGGCAGCGGATGCTCGTCGGCGGAATGCTGATCGGCGGGCCGTACCTGCTGGTGCTGCTGGCACTGGATGGTCGCCTGCGCGCGATGCTGTATCCGAAGCTGCGCGCGGTCGAACGGCGGGTGGAGGAAGGGCTCGCAGGTTAGGCCTGGGGGGCGCGCGGATAGCCGGTTGTTTCGTGGCCCGGGTGCGCTGCAAAGCCGCTCGCCGCGAGGATGGTGGGGTTGGGGAAAGGGCCGGCACCGTCACTTTGTCGGCCCTGAGCCGCACTTCATGTGCCGACGTCGACGATGAAAGTGCCATCGCTGGCGGCTCAAGTGCCGGGCGCGGCACCCGAAGCGTCGGTCGCTGGCGAAATAAACGCCACGCGAAGCGCTTCAAGTGTCACCGCTAGCGAAAGCGGCGTCATCGCTGCCCCTTGTCTGATTGCCTCGTAGGGAAAAAAGCGCCACTGCTGGCGGAAAAGGCGCAACGCACGGCGCTTCGAGCGCCGTGGCTGGCGAAGCAAGCGTCATCGCCGGCACCTTTCTCATTGCCATGTGGCAAAAAAGAAGCTGTCGCTGGCACTTCATGTGCCGCCGTTGGCAAAAGAAGCGTCATGCATCGCACCTGAAGTGCCGGCAGTGGCGAAATAGGCGTCACGGCTGGCGCTTTGTGCGCTGGCGTTGGCGGTTTACCCAGCCAGTCGTCATCCCGACGATGGATCGTTTCGCCGGAGCCCTACGACGCTTTCCGCCCCCGGTGCTTCCGCATCGCCGCCGCGACGCCTGCCGTCAGCAGCGATGCCGCCGCCAACGTGCCGATCATCAACCCCGACGACTCGCGTGGCGCCGATGCGCCGCTGGTTGCGTCGATCGTCGCATCGCCCCGCGCGGGCGCGGCCTTCGAGGCATCCGGCACGCCGACCGCGGGCGCGGCGGCTTGTCCACCCTGGTACTCGATCGCGCCGATGTCCGCCGCCGCACCCATCGGGCGCGACTGGCGCAGGAAGTCCGACGTCACGCTCGTGTTCTGCGTCGCGTGGTCGATCAGCGGGCTGCCCGCCAGCGGCGCGGGGTCGAAGCTGCCCATCTGGATGCTCGCGATCTTCGGTTCGCGCCCGCACACGTTGCCCGGCGGGCACATGTCGTCCTTCACGTCCCAGAACGCATTGCCGGCGAAGCTCACCACCGCCGTGCTCTCGTCGGCGTAGTGGGCACAGCTGCGCATGTCGCCGTCGCTGGCGGTGACGTCCTTCTGGCCGATCAGCGCGTTGTTGTAGATGTCCACGCGCGAGGTCGCATTGCCGCCGGCGGTGAGGATCAGGCAGTCGCCCTCTCCGGTGATGGTGTTGTGGCGCACCGTCGCGGTCTGCTTCGGGCCGACGCCGATCGACAGGGCATTGCCGTAGGCGCGGCACATGTCGCCGTCGCTCATGTCGTACTTGCCGTGGAAGTACGCGCACTGGCCGACGATGACCGAGTTCTCGATCAACGCGTTGCCCGCCGTCTTCACCTGGTTGCCGGCGTTCGCCGCGGCATACACGCGACGCACGACCACCGTGGCGGTCTTCGATTCATCGGTGTAGAGCAGGTCGAGGCCGTCGGAGGTGTTGTGGTGGATGCGCGAGTCCTCCACCAGCCAGTGCCCGTCGGTCTTGCCGGTGCCCAGGCCGTCGCCGTAGCCGCCTTCTTCCTGCGCCCAGCACGCGTACGGCTCGCCGGTCTTCCAGTGCTCGGCGCAACCGTTCCAGGCGATTTCCACGTTGCGGAAGACGATGTCGCCGTCGTTCGAGCTTTCGCCTTCGCCGACATCGCCGTCCCAACCGGCCCAGCCGTTGTTGTTGATGCGAACGCGTTCGATGGTCCAGTCGCGCAGGCCGCCGGCCATCACGCCGCGTCCAGACAGGCCATGAATATTCAGATCGTGCAGCCACACGTTCTTCGAATGCTTCGCGCCGATGCCGATGGACGCCCATTGCCCGAACGGCGGCGCGTCGCGTTGGCAGCGCACTTCATCGTTGGAATGGAACTCGACGCAATCGCTCTTGTCGGTGATCTCCAGGCAGCCGACCTCGACGTTGTCGGCGTCCTGCAGGTTGAACACCAGGTCGACGCGATTGGTGCCCCACAGCTTCGGCGGCGCCTTGCAGCCGGTGTCGTGGCCGGCACCGAGGATGCGCGTGCGCGCTTCCTTCGTGCCGCTCGGCGGCGCGGCGGGATAGCAGTCGTAGGGGGAGGAACGATCGCAACGCGTGCTCTTGGTCGAAAGCCCCGGCGATTCCCAGCCGATCATGTATTCGCCCGGGCCGATGATCAGCGTGTCGCCGCCGTCGATGCGCGGGCGGTCGTTGGTCGGCAACGCATAGTTCGGATGGCTCCACGCGCAGTCCACGTTGTTGCCGCTGCCGGGATACGCCACGTCCGCGCGGCCGTTGCACTGTTCGTCGTCGCCGCCGTCGGTGCGGACGTACCAGGTCGTGGCCGATGCCGGTGCGGGCAGCACGGCGGTGCCGAGGATCAACGCAAGCAGGAAGGGAGAAACGAAGGCACGAAGCCGCGGGATGGCCATGGCGTGTTCCGGCGCAGGAAAGGGAACGGGCGCTCGCCCGCTATCGTGAAGAACGCGTTGCGCGGCCGCATTCGGCCTTCTCGCGCGCGTGGCCTGTTCATGCAAGACTGCCGCGGCCATGTTCCACATCCTGCTCTCGCCGATGACCTGGGCCCTGCTGTGGATGGCGGCGGCGTGGCTGACGTGGACGCGCGCCCGTGCATGGTGGCGCGTGGTGCTGGTCGTGGCGGGGCTCGCGATCCTGCTGGCGTGCACGCCGCTGGGTGCCAACGCGCTCATCCGCGCCGTCGAAGGCAGCGTGCCCGTGGCGGCGCGTTGCGGCCCGGACGACGCGGCGGCGCCCATCGTCGTACTCGCTGGCGGCCTGCAGGATGAACCACGCGCGCAGGACGACTACATCGCGTTGACGCCGTCGAGCTGGCGCCGCCTGCGCGGCGGCGTTGAATTGTGGCGACGCGGTGCACCGGTGCCGATGACGATCGCCGGCGGCGGCCCGTTCTCGATCAGCGAAGCGGCGGTACTGGGCCGCCTCGCGCAGGACTGGGGCGTTCCGGCGCAACTGCTGCACGAGGAAAGGGAGTCGGCCACCACCTGGGAAAGCGCGATGGCGCTGCGCGGCATGCTGCCGCCGCGGGTGCGCGTGGTCAGTTCGGCGACACACCTGCCACGGGCGCGGGTGGCGTTCGAAGCGGCGGGCTTCACGCCGTGCATGGTCGCCAGCGATTCGCTGTACGTGCCGATGGGAAGCGTGGGCTACTTCCTGCCGCAGCTGTCGGCGATGCAGAAGACGCACGTGGCGCTGTACGAGACGCTGGGCGCGGTGAGTTACAGGTGGCGGGCCCGCGCATCGTCGGAATAGCCCGGCTTCTGTCGCCCGGGTGCGCTTCGCTTGCCCGGGCTACAAAGGCAAATGCCTACGCTTCGATCGCGTCGAAGCCGTCCAGCGCCGCTCGCACTGGTCGCCTGTCGCCGGACAGCAGTGGCTCGTACGCGCGAAGCAATCGCGTGCCGATGGCCTCCCAGCCGTATTCGTCCTCGGCCAGCCGCCGGGCTTCGATGCCCAGCTCGGTAACGCGCGTGGGCGAATCCAACAACGCGAGTACCGCCTGCGCGAACGACTCCGCATCGTCGGCATACAGCGCACTTCGATCGTGCTGCAACGCAATGCCTTCGCTGCCGATGGAGGTGGTGACGATCGCCTTCCCCAGCGCCATCGCCTCCAGCACCTTCAGCCTCGTGCCGCTGCCCGCGCGCAACGGCACGACGTAGACCGACGCATCGTGGACGTGCGGACGCAGGTCGTCGACGAAGCCGGCGAGGTCGACATTGGCGCGCACGTCCTGCGGAATTTGGAAGCCATCGGCCTTGCCGACCAGCTCGAAGCGCGTGGACGGGCGACGCGCGAGGATCAACGGAAACACCTCGCGCAGGAACCATTCCACCCCGTCGCGGTTCGGGAACCAGCCCATCTGGCCGACGAATACCAACCGGTCCTCGTCGGGCGCATGCACGGCGGGGTGGTTCGTGTCGAGGTCCACGCCGTTGGCGACGACGTGCACGTTGCAGTCGGGCACCAGTTCGCGCAGCCCGTCCGCATCGATGTCCGAACACGCCAGCACCGCGTCGGCACGTTCGCAGGCGCGACGCTCGAAGGCTTCAAGCCTGCCCACCTGGCCTGCAAGGAATCGCCGTGCCCACGCGCGCGTCTCGATGCGGGCGCGCGTCGCGAGCAGGCGATGTTCGACGTTGTGCGCGTTGAGCGTTACCGGCACGCCGTCGGGCACGCAATCGGCATGCGCGATCAGCGGCAGCATGTCGAAATGGACCAGGTCGGCATCGCGGGCCAGCGCGGTCAGGCGTTCGCGCAGCGCGGCCGAATCGTACTTCGCCACGAGGAACGGCGTCGGCGTCAGGGTTGCGCGCAGCACCGAGCGAGCCAGCGCACTGCGCGAGCGCTCGCCGGGGATGCGGAAGGTTTCCACGCGCGCCATCTGCGCGTGCAGCGGCGCGGCTTCGGCTGGCAGATCGTCGTTGCGCTGGAAGCTGAGCAGCGTCACCTCATGCTTCGACGCCAGCGCACGCAGCACGTGCCATGCGCGCAGCTGATGGCCTTCGCGCGGAGGGAAGGGCAGGCGGCTGGTCACGGCGAGGATGCGGGCCATCAGTGTTTCTTCCACAGCCGCGACGGGTCCATCGCCAGCGACGCAGGCAATGAAAGAAGCGCAGCGAAATTGAGCATCACGAAGCTGCTTGCCGCCGGCAGCAGCGGCAGCCGCGCGGCCACGCGCGGCAGCACGAGGCCCCCGAGCGCACCGGCGTAGGCCAGCAGTTGCAGGCCGAACAGCGTGCGATACAGCGCGCCGTCGGCCAATGCCGAGGCGGCCAGCGCGACCAGCAGCGCCCACGGCACCAGCAACCGCAGGAACTTGTGCGAGAACCACGCGAAGAACACCGGGTTCCCGAACGGATTGACCAGCCAGGGAAGCCGCGCAATGAGCTGCCAGTTGCCTGCCAGCGTGCGCAGCTTGCGCTGGAACTCCTCGTCCACGCTGTGGCTGGCGCGGTCGAACGCCAGTGCCTCGCGCGCCATCCACACGCGATGGCCGCGCCGCAGCACCTGCAACGGCATCCACATGTCGTCGAGCACGGTGCCGGCGGGGATCGGGCCGAACAACGTGCGCCGCATGGCGTGGATGGAGCCGCTCACGCCGTGCAGCCAGCCCAGGCGCGCTTCGTCGCAGCGCAGGCGCTTCTCCATCCTCCAGTACAGGCCGACGCCTTCGCCCGTGCCGTGGTCGGCGGCGGCGATCATCAGCTCGCCGCTCACCGCGCCGACGGAAGGATCCGCGAACGGCGCGCCCAGCGCACGCAGCGCGCCGGGGGCGAAGCGCTGGCGCACGTCGGTGAAGGCGACCAGCGGCGTGTCGATTTCGCGAAGCGCGATGGTCAGCGCGGCGGCCTTGCCGACGTTGACCGGGAGGTCGACGACGCACACGCGCGCGTCGTCGACCGACGCGGCGGCGCGGACCGTTCCGTCGCGGCTGCCGTCGCTGACGACCATGACGTGCAGGCGGTCGGCCGGATAGTCCTGTTCGAGGATGTCGCGGACGCGCGCGGCGATGCGCGCTTCCTCGTCGAAGGCGGCCACGACGACCGTCATCGCCTCGCACTGCGTGGCGTCCTGGTACGGGCTGTGGCCATAGCGTCGCGCCAGCAGCGCCGCCAGCAGCGGATAGCCCGCGTACGCCCAGGCCACCAGCGCGATGCACAGCCAGAACAGCAGCGCGGCGCTCACAGCAGTCGCTCACGCAGGCGCTGGTAGCCGTCGTTCCCGAGCACGCGCTTGGGCAGCGCGAGCGCCGCGTGGCGTGCCTGCATCCAGCGCGCCGGCAAGCCGCGCCAATGCACCAGCGCGGCGAAATCGTCCAGCGACAGATTGCGCGTGACCGGCAGGCGCTGCAGCCAGGCGTCGCTGCGCCGGCGCTTGTTCGGGCCCGGCACGGAGCCCAGCAGATGGCGATAACCCCGCTGCTGCGCGGCCAGCAGTTCGCGCTCGCCGCCGCGACCGCCGGGAAGTGCGATCGCATCGATCGCACGGCCGCAGATCGCCTGCAGGCGGCAACGGCTGTCGTCGAGTTCGGCGTGAAGGTCCGCCACGTCCAGGTCGGACAGGAACGAATGCGTGCGCCCGTGCGACCCGATGCCCATGCCGTGGGCGGCGAGCCGGCGGATGTCGTCGGGGGCGAGCATCCCGCACTGGCCGATGAAATCGGTGGTGACGAAGAACTCCGCGCGCAGGCCGCGTTCCACCAGCAGCGGCAGTGCGACCTCCACGTTCGACACGTCGCCGTCGTCGAAGGTGATGATCACGTCGCGCGTACTGGTGGAACCGGACAGCGCATCCTCCAGCAGCGCCGCGCGATGGCCCTGCTGCACCAGCCAGTCCAGCTGCCGGGCGAACATCTCCGGATGGACGCTGTACACCGGGTCGAAGCGGCCGCGCGAGGATTCCTCGCGGTGCAGGCCGTGGTACATCAGGATCGGCAGCGTGCTCATGTCCGCCCCCTCACGGTTGCCTTCTCATGCAGTACGCAGTCCGCGCAGCCAGCCGAGCATCCCGCTCGTCTCGCTGAAGAACAGCGCCTTGGACAAACGGCCCGACGGCGCGCGGAAGCGGTCCTCGTGCACGTTGAAACGCAGCAGGCGGTACGGATCGGCGCCGGGACGGTTCACGCCTTCGATGGACGTGGTGGCCGTGGCGAAGCCTGCATCGCGCACCAGGCGCACGTCGCGCTCGCTGAAGTCCTCGCGTCCGCCGTTCGGGTAGGCGAAGTGGCGCGGCGCGTTGCCGAGTTCGGCGGCGATGCTCGCGCGCGACAGGCCGATCTCCTCACTCGCGGCGGCATCGTCCAGGCGGCTGAGGATCGCGTGGCTGCACGTGTGGCCGCCGATCTCCACGCCCCCGTCGGCCAGGCGCCGCACGTCGCTCCAGTCGAGCATCTCGCGGTCTTCGTGCGGCAGCGGGCGCGGGCGCGCCTGCTCGTAGACGAGGTCGACCCAGGCTTCCAGTTCGGCCGGCTCCAGCGCCTTCAGGCGCGGCGGCAGAAGTTCGTAGAGGCGGTGGCGGTCGTCGCGCAGCGCCAGGTCGAAATGGCCCAGGCCGAGGCCGCCCAGGTCGATCTGGTCGCGGCTGCGCGATTCCACCGCATGCACGAGGCGATAGGCCCAGATCGGCTCGCCGCCGATATGGCCCGTGGCGACATACACCACCGCCGGCACCGGGCCGCCCAGGTTCGCCTCGATCAGGCCGAGGTTGTCGCGGTAACCATCATCGAAGGTGAGGGTGTAGTGGATCTTCTGCGCGCGATCGGGCGAGAGCGCCTTGAGGCCGTCGTCGAGCCCGACCAGTGCGCCGCGCCCGCGCAGCCACGCCAGCATCTGGCGCAGCTGCGTGCGCGAGACGCTCAAGGGGTAGGGGTCGTGGTCGTCGCGCAGGCGGTGCAGCATCAGGATCACCAGCCCCGCGCCGCTGAGCTGGCGGTACAGGCCATCCAGCCCGCTGTAGTGGCTGCACAGTGCGAGCGAGTAACGCAGCCAGGTGCGCAGCAGGGCAGTCATCGAGTGGGATCCTCCGGCGGCAGGTGTCGCGCCTTGATCACCAGGCCCATGTAGGCCCAGAAGTAGGCGATTACCGGGTAATACGTAAAACGGTCGCCGAACAGGTTGGCGATGACCATCGACACCCACGCACCCATCATTCCCAGCGCCAGCGCGTATCGCCAGGTGCCGGTCTTGGCCTGTCCGACCTCGCGCATCGCCGTTCGCAACACCGCCAGCAGGATGCCCAGCAGCGTGATGGCGCCGAGGACGCCCCCTTCGCTGAGCGTGCGGATGTAGAGGTTGTGCGTGTCGCGGCCGTAGGGGTTGATCTCGCGGTGGTGGAAGGTGTGGTAGCCCGTGCCCACCACCGGATTGCGCAGGAAGTTGGCCCAGGCGATCTTCCAGTACTCGATGCGAAGCTCGGTGCTCTCGTCGCGCTTGCCTTCCTCCACCGTGGTGCTGTCGAAGCGCTCGACCACCGACTTGGGAAGCACCGCCGGCAGCACGATCACCGCCAGGCACAGCGGCAGGATGAGTTTCAGCCGACCGCGCCAGACCATGATCACCGCCACCATGCCCAGGATCAGGCTGATGTAGGCGGTGCGCGAGTACGCGTACAGCACGCCCAGGACCATGCAGGCGATGCCGCCCATCAGCACGATCTTCCACTTGCGCGACAGCTTGCACGCCAGCAGCAGGGCGAACAGCACCACGGCCACCGTCACGCAGAACGCGGCGAATTCGTTCGCGCCCAGCAGGGCGAAGGTGCCGCTGATGCGCAGGTCGTCGGTGTAGTGCGTGCTGGCGACGCTGTAATGCTGGTTCCACACGACCTTGGCGATGTACGGCAGCGGCAGCAGCGTGGCGAGCACGACCATCCGCACGCCGTGCCAGTCGCGCACGCTCATCTGCACCACGTACACCACGAACAGCCCGACCATGTGGTCCTTGAGCTGGTTGAAGTGGTTGGTCGGATCGTCGACGAAGTGGAACCCGACCAGCAGCGACAGCGTCATGTAGATCGCGTAGACCGCCGTCCAGGTGTTCACCGGTTCGTTCGGCGCGAGCTTGCCGCCCTGGCCCATCGCCGTGAACAGCGAGATCAGGAACATGATGTTGAGGAAGTTGAACCCGCCGCCGATGTTGGGCAGGTAACCGGCGGTGATGTTCTGCAACGGCAGCAGCACCAGGAACAGGTACAGCGGCCAGTTGCGCGGCGCCCGCGCGGCCTTCGGCAGCGCGCCCGCCTGCGCCGGGGCCGTCGTGCCCGGGAGGGCGGCGACGCGCGTGCGCGTGGCCTGCGGCATCGCCCCGCGCAGGGCCTTGGCCGCGAGCGGGAAGCGCGAGCCGCCGGCGTCAGGATGCGCGCCGCGCATGGCGTTTCTCCAGCAGGTCGCGGTACAGCGCGATGTAGTTCGCGGCCATCGCCTGGGCGCTGTGGCGTTCGCGCACGTGGTCGCGCGCGGCGATGTCGCGTGCGCGCGGCGCGGCCAGGGCGTCTTCGAGCGCGGCTTGAAGCGCGGCGGCATCGCCCGGCGGCACGGTGCGCCCATGCGCGCTGCGCTCCAGCAGGCGCGGGATGTCGCCCACGGCGCTGGCGATGACCGGCACTTCGCAGGCCATCGCTTCCAGCACCACCAGCGGCATGCCTTCGGTGAGCGATGGCAGGACCAGGTGATCGGTCAGGGTGTAGAGCGTGGGCATGTCGTGGCGCATGCCGAGCAGGCGCACGCGCTCGCCCAGCGCGAGTTCGCGCGCGAGGGTTTCCAGTTCTTCGCGTTGCGGGCCATCGCCGACGATCAACAGCACGGCATCCGGATGGTGCGTGGCGACAGGCGCGAAGGCGCGCAGCAACATCGGCAGGTTCTTCTCGCTCGACAAACGCGCCACGGCGCAGAACACGCGCGTGCGCGGCAACAGCCCCAACTGGGCGCGCAGTGCGGCGGCCGCGGGTTCGTCGCGCACCGGGCACTCGATGCCGTTGTCGACATGGCGGATCCGCGAACGCGGGACGCCGGCACGGGCGAGGCGGGCGATCTGCTCCTCGGCCACCACCACCAGCGCATCGAAGCGGCGCAGCAGGGCCAGTTCCAGCCGCGTGTACAGGCGAAGCGCGGTGGAACCTTCGACCCAGCCGTGCAGCGTGGCGACCAGCGGCGCAGGCTCGCGGCGCGTCGCAAGCCATGCATAGAAGGCGCTCTTGTAATCGTGCACGTGCACGACCGGCGGCGTGCCGCCACGCGCGCGCGCCGCACCGATCTGCGCGGACAGCGCGCCGATGGTGCCGGCGTCCACGCGGCCGCGGCAGGGCAGCAGCACCGCGTCCTGCCCACTGGCGGAAGCCAGGTCGTGCAGCGCCTGTTCGTGCATGCGGTAGTTGTTGATGCTCAGCAGCCGGCCGCGTGCGCCGCCGCGATCCAGTGCGCGGTTGAGCGCGAGCACGACGCGGTCGGCGCCGTACAGCCCCGCGCTCGAGCGCACCTGCAACGCGAACGGACGAAGCACGCTCATCGCATCCTCACTCGCGCCCCAGCAGGCGGCGATAGAGGCGGTCGAAGGCGAGCACCATCGAATCCAGCGAGAACTCGCGCTCGATGCGCGTGCGGGCGGCCAGCCCCATGCGCCGGCGCGCATGCGGCGACTGGGCCAGCCATTGCATGGAGGCGGCCAGCGAGATCGGATCCAGCGGCGGCACCAGCAGACCGGTCTGCTCGTGCTGCACCAGGTGCAGGTTGCCGCCGACGGCGGTCGCCACCACGGGCAGGCCGCACGCCATCGCTTCCAGGATCGCGTTCGACATGCCCTCGCTGGACGAGCACAGCACCAGCGCGTCCATCGCCGGCAGCAGGTCGGCGACGTCGTCGCGGAAGCTGAGCTGGTGCACCTGCTCGCCCAGCCCGAGCTCGGCGATCTTCGCCTGGATCTCGGGCAACCCCGGGCCGTCGCCGACCAGCAGCAGGCGCGCCTGCGGCACGTTGCGGTGCATGTTGGCGAACGCTTCGAGCAGGTCCACGTGCCGTTTCACCGGCGTGATCCGCGCCACGCACCCGAACACGATGGCCTCCGCATCCAGGCCCAGCGCCGAACGCGCGTCGAGCCGTTTCTGCAGCGGCGCCGGCGCGTAGTGGCGCGTGTCCACGCCGTTGGGGATCCACGTCATGCGCAGCGGATCGAGCTGCTCGTACTTGGCCAGCCCCGACAGGATCTGCCGCGCCGGCGCCACGACGGTGTCGTAGCGCGGGTTGAGCCAGCGGAAGGCGTGCTGCAGCTTCGGGCTCTTCTTGAAGCCCATGTCGCGGCGGTTCGAGATGTAGACCGTGCCCGGCACGCGCGGCAGCAGCGCATTGAGCACGTCGGCCTTCTCGTGCTGCGACTGCACGACATCGAAGCGTTCGCGGCGCAGCATCGCCGACAACGCGCGCCAGGCCCGAAGCCCGGAGCGGTCGTACACCGCGTGCACGGGCAGCGACATCATGCGCAGGTGCGGCTGCGTCAGCAGATGGCGGCCGTGGCTGCCCGGCATCTGCTGTTCGTGCAGCTGCACCAGCGTGATGCGGTACGCATCGGCCGGCAGGCGCGTGGCGAGGTTCTGCAGGAACCGTTCGCTGCCGCCGGGCGCGAGCACGGGCGTGTCGGTCACCAGCAGCAGCCGGATGCGGCGGTCCGCCAGGCGCGCGGCCGCGGCCGACGGCTCAACGGGTATAGCGAACGCTGAAGATGGCGGCATTCTCGTCATAGCTGGCTTCGTTGGCGTTGCTGTCGCGTTCCTGGTGGCGCAGGTCGAACCCCAGGCTCCAGTGGCGGGTGAGGATCTTCTGCAGCCCGATGTAGACGGAGAAGTCGTCGTCGTCGCGATCGAAGCTGTCGAAGCTGCGGACGCCGGCCGAAAGCGATCCGCTGAGGAACAGCGACGGCGTGATCGACCAGCTCATGCCGACGCCGATGCCGTAGCTGCCTTCGCTTTCCGCGGTGGGATCGATGTAATCGTTGTCCTCGTAGTAGGGACGCACGGTCGCGCTGAAGCGCTCGCCGTTGTAGCGATAGCCGATGTCGATGCGGCGCTGGCGATACAGGTCCGGACCGATGGTGACGTCGCTGGGATCGGGCGAGGGCGCGCCGCCCGGCGTCGCCGGCACGCCGGTCGGATCGGTGACGTTGGTCATCAGTTCCTGCGCGGCGTCGGAGAACTGGTAGTACACGCCCATGTCCAGCGTGCTGCGCGAGGTCGGGCGCCACGTCAGCACGGTGCGGAACAGCGGGGCGTCGTCCTTGGTGTTGAAGTCGGTCAGCTCCACCCACGAGTAACCGGCGCGGATCTCCAGGTCGATGTTCGCCAGGTTCCGGTTCCAGGTGACGTAGCTGTCCAGGCGGCGGTAGTCCGCGCCGAGCGTGTCCAGGCTCACTTGGTCGTACTGCACTTCGCTGCCTTCCACGGTGAAGGCGATGCGCGTGGTCGCGCTGGGCTCCTGCCACAGCGTGAAGGCGGCGTTGTAGCGGTCGCCGTTGAAGTCGTCGCTTTCTTCGGCCCAGTAGTTGTTGTAGCGAAGGTCCAGGCGCACGCGCGTGGCATCGCCCGGCCGCAGGTTGAACTGCGTGCCGGCGACGAAGACGTTCACCTGCTGCTGGTTGCCCGGCGCATCGGGCGAGAGCACGTCGATGGGCTCGTAGTTCGCGTAGTCCTCGACGATGACCTTCATGCGGTCCTGCCAGAGGTTCCAGTTGAAGGTGCCCACCAGCGAGGCGCGCACGTCGTCGTCGAACAGGCCGCCGGTGTAGTACAGGTATTCCACGCCGCCGCGTGCGGCCAGCGTGGTGTCGCGGCCGGTCTGGGTGAGGTCGAAGTCGACGTCGGTGGCGAACGTGCTTTCCTCCATGGGGTTGGTCTGGGTCAGCGCGATGTTGTCGCTGTGCTCCACGCGACCGCCGATGGAATAGTTGATCTGCGCCGCCCGCGCGCCCGGGATCGCCGCCGGCAGCGTCGCCAGCAGGGCGATGCAGAGCGCGGATCGACGGGACGGGCCCGCGACCGGTTGGAGTCTTCCGCTGGCCATTGAATCTCCCCTGGTGTCCCTGGAGGCCGGACTGCGCTCAAACGCCTTCGTTGAAAACGACGCCGGCGAACTTGGCCGGATCGAAATTTGCCGCGGCCTGCGCGATCGTGGACGTGGTGTCGCGTCCGTAACCGGCGACGAGGATCACCACGTCGGCGATGTCGGCCAGGATGCGTGCGTCCGGCGTGCCGCGCACCGGCGGCCCGTCGAGGAACACGTAGCAGTTCGGATGGCGGCTGCGGATGGAGTCCAGCAGCAGGCGCATGCGCACCGAAGAGAAGTACTCCGCGCCGATCTCGCGCGTGGTGCCGGCCGGAATCAGGCGAAGCCCGTTGACGCCGGTTTCGTAGATCACGTCCGACAGGTCCGCGTCGGGGTTCTCCAGATACTCGACAAGCCCGCCGTTCTCGACGTCGAGCTTCATCGTGCGTGCCTGCGAGGGATGGCGCACGTCGCAGTCCACCAGCAGCGCGCTCTTGGTTTCGTCGAACGCCATCGCCGTGGCGAGGTTGCGCGCGACGAAGCTTCCGCCGCTGCCGGTGCTGACCGGCGCGACGAGCGCGACGAAGCTGCCTTCGACCGCCGCCAGCAGGCGGGTACGCAGCTCGCGGAACGCGTCGACTTCCGGACGCGACACGCCGCCGCGGTGGATGATCGCCCGATCCTCCAGCTGCGTCGGCGTGAGCAGCTCGACGCCCGCGGTGCGGGTGATGGCGGGGCGCAGGTCGGGCTCGTGCGCGTCGTCCTCGCGCTGCGCTTCCCGGCTGGTGTTGTCGATGTCCATGGCGGCTTCGGAAGGCAGGGCGCTCATTGCAGGGTCACCATCTTCAGGGCGAGGGTCAGGCCGTAAACGAGCGGCACCACCAGGAAAATCATCGCGGCGATCACGAACCGGCGCGTGCCCAGGCGACGCGAAGGCGCGGTCTGGTAGCGCGGCACGCTGCCCAGCACCGGCAGCGCGGCGGCGGTTTCGATCTGGTAGGGCGAACGCACGCGCGGGTCCAGGCGCACGAAGCCGAACAGCAACAGCAGCGGTGCCAGTGCGGCGGCACCCAGGCCGGCGCTGGCCACGTGGACCAGGCGCAGGCCGACGCCGCGCAGCGGATAGCTCGCAGGTTCCTGCACGCGGAAGCTCAGGCCGCGCTGTTCGGCGTCCAGGCTCATCGACACGCGGGCGTTCTCGCGGCGCTTGAGCAGATCCTGGTAGAGGTCGCGGTTGACTTCGTAGTCGCGCGAGAGTTCGGCCATCGTGCTTTCGGAGGCGGCGATGTGGCGGCTGCGTGCCAGTTCCTGTTCGAGCAGCGCCTGGCTGGTGTTGATGCGCGAGGTCACCGCGGCCGCCTGGCGGCGATTCTCCGCGGTCTTGCTCTTGAGTTCGCCGTACAGCGGGTTGAACGAGGCGACGCCGCCGAGCGCGGAGCCCACGGTCGCCGGGTCGTTCGACGCCGGCGTCGCCGAGCGCGGCGCATCCTTCAGCGCGGCCTGGCGCGCGTCCTCACGGCGCACTTCCTCTTCCAGGTCGCGGATCTGGTGCGCCACGCGCACCACGTCCGGATGCTGTTCGGTGTAGTTCATCAGCAGCTTCTCGCGCTCGGCCTCCAGTTCGGCCATGCGCGCCAGCAGCTGGCCCGAGCGCGTCTGCACCAGGTTCACTTCGTTCTCGCCGTTGAGCTGGCCCTGCAAGGCGTTGCCCTGCGAATTGAGGTCCATCAGCTCCATGCGCGAGGTATCGACCATGCGGCGCAGTTCGGCGATGCGCGAGTTCACGTCGCCGTCGATGCCGGGCCGCGCATCCGGATTGGTCTTGCGGTAGACCTCCAGCTTCGACTCGGCGTCGAGGAGCTTCTTGTGGTACGCGCGCACCTGCGAGTCGATGAAGTCGTACGCGTCGCGGCTCTCGCGTTCCTTCGTCGCCAGGCTTTCCTGGATGATCAGTTCGGCGAAGCGCTTGGTGACGGCGTGCGCGCGCGCCGGATCGGTGTCGGTATAGGACACGCGGATCAGGTTGTCGCGCGGGTTGGAGATGATCGTGCGGCCGGTGATCAGCTCGATCAGCTGGTCCTGCTGCAGCGGCGTGGGGTTCTTCGCCATCCAGCCGCCGGTCTTGAGGATGTCCTCCATCGTCTTGCGGCTGAAGGCGACCTCGCGCGTGATCGCCGCGCGGCTCACCACGCTGGTCGGCACGGCGCGGCCTTCCATCAGCGGCTTGATGATGTTGCTTTCCTCGACCAGGATCGTCGTCTGCGAGTTGTACTTCTTCGGCAACAGCAGGCCGAAGACCAGCGCGCCCAGCGCGATCAGCGTGAACACGCTGGCCAGGATCACCGGGCGGCGGCGCCATTCCTCGAAGGCGACCGGCACCATCGCCGCGATCGCGGACGGACGGGTCTCCGGGACCGTGAGTTCCGTCGACGCGCCGTTCACAGCGTGCGTTCCGGAACGGTGATGACATCGCCCGGCGCGACCTTGAAATTGGTGGTCAGGTCGCCGTCTTCCAGGATGTGGTCCAGCCGCACGGCGTAACTGCGCGTGCTGTCGCCGGTCTTGCGGTACAGGTCGGACTTCGCGGGTGCGGCGAACTCGGTGACGCCGCCGGCGGCGAGCACGGCGTCCAGCACCGTCATGCCCTGGCGGAAGGGAATCGAGATCGGCTGGCGCACCGCACCGGTGACGCGGACGCGCGAGAGGTATTCATGGCTGCGCAGGTCGGTGAGGATCACCGCCACCTGCGGATCGCGCACGAAGGCGCCCAGGCGATCCTGGATTTCCTTGGCGACTTCGTTCGGCGTGCGACCGCCGGCGGAGACGTCGCCGACCAGCGGCACGGAAATCTTGCCGTCCGGCCGGACCGGAACGGTGATGCCCAGCTCCGGATTGCGCCACACCGACACCTGCACGATGTCGTCGATACCGATCTGGTAGGCGTCCACCAGGTTCTCGGATTCCGCAGGCGGCGGCGTGATCGCGTGGCGGCCCGAGGAGGCGCAGGCGGAGAGAAGGAACATCGCGGCGAAAACGGCTGCGACTGTGCTGGAACGGAACATGCGCATACGGACAACCCCCTTGCATTCGTCTTGATCGAACGGTGCAGGGGCCGGATTCCGGCCAGCGCGGCCGGCTGCCGGAGATGGCCGCGCATTGCGTTGGATCAGTCAGGACGGCCGATCACCGGCGTCCGGGGAGCCGCCAGCGCGACGGCGGCGTGTGCGTCACGGCGGCCTTCGCGCGGCCGTGGACGCGTCGTCTGAGTGAAGGCGCTTGCTTCGGGAATCTTCGATCCACATGCGAATCCTCGTCTGCGGAGGCGCCGGCTACATCGGCAGCCATACCTGCCTGAGCCTGATCGGCCGCGGCCACCAGGTCGTGATCGCCGACAGCGGTGTCAATTCGTCGCCGCGCGTGGTGCCGCGCCTGCGCCGCCTCGCCGGCGTGCCGGTGCCCGTGCACCGCGTGGACCTGCGCGACCGCGTGGCGCTGACGGCGCTGTTCGCCACCTACCGGTTCGATGCGGTGCTGCATTTCGCCGCGCTGAAGGCGGTCGGCGATTCGTGCCGGCGCCCGCTGGAGTATTTCGACAACAACATCAGCGGCACCATCGTCCTGTTGCAGGCGATGCAGTGCGCGGGCGTGCGCCGGCTGGTGTTCAGCTCGTCGGCCACCGTCTATGGCGAACCGACGCAGGTGCCGGTGCGCGAGGACGCGGGGCTGTCGGTGATGAATCCCTATGGCCGCACGAAGCTGGTGGCCGAGCAGCTCATCGGCGATCTGTGCACGTCCGATCCGCAGTTCCGCGCGGCGAACCTGCGCTATTTCAATCCGGTCGGCGCGCATGGGTCGGGGATGATCGGCGAGGATCCCTGCGGCGAACCGACCAACCTGATGCCGTACATCTGCCAGGTGGCCGTCGGCGCGCGCGAGAAGCTGCGCGTGTTCGGCGGCGATTACCCCACGCCCGATGGCACCGGCGTTCGCGATTACATCCACGTGGTGGACCTGGCGCGCGCCCACGTGGACGCGCTGGAGTGCATGGTCCGCTCCGATGCAAGCCTCACCGTCAACCTCGGCACCGGCCGCGGCGTGAGCGTGCTGGAGCTGGTACAGGCGTTCGAACGTGCGAGCGGGCGGCGCGTTCCATACGAGATCGTGGAACGCCGTCCGGGTGATGCGGCGTCGGTCTACGCCGACCCGTCGCTGGCGCACGAGCTGCTGGGCTGGCGCGCTGAATTCGACGTGGATGCGATGTGCCGCGATGCGTGGCGCTGGCAGTCGATGAATCCCGAGGGGTACCGGACGGTGGCGCGGCGGGAACCGGCCGCGCGTGGGCGCCGGCCGCGTATCGCCGCGGCCCGGGTGGTGGATGCGGTTTGAATGGCACAGCTGTCACTCCCGCGAAGGCGGGAATCCCTCCATCAGGCGTGGCACGCTCTCCGGAAAGATTGAAGCAGTGAGGCGTGGATCCCCGCCTTCGCGGGGATGACAGCTGAAAAGCAGGCATGACGGCGGAAAGCCGTATCCCTACGGCGCCCCACTCGCCGCACTCGCATCCGCCTTCGCCGTGCGCCGATCCTCGGCCAGCGCCTGCTGCAGGCCATCGCGCAGCTGCGTGTCGCGGCCGATGGAGTTCCACACCGGTTCGCGGCCGAAGCGGACGAAATAGGTGGACAGAAAGCGCGTGTTTTCCTGCGGCAGCGCGCCCAGCAGGTCGGCTTCGAAATTGCCGCCGTCGCCGGGCGGGCCGTAACCCATCAGCGTCAGCAGCGTGGGATAGACGTTGAACGCGCTGCCACGGTCCTGGTTGCGGCGGGCGGCATCGCGCAACAGGGGCGAGAACTCGGCGTTGCGCGTGATCGTGGCCAGCGGGATGCGGCCTTCGGCGGGGGAGGCCTGGCCGATCGTGCAGTGCGTCTGCTCGCCCGGGCTGCCGTCCTCGTGGAAATTTTGGCCATGGTCTGAGGTGTAGACGATGAGCGTGTCGGCCAGGTCCACGTTCGCCAGCGCTTCGCGGAAGAAGCCGCGCGTGTTCCACGCCAGGCAGTTGCGATAGCTGTTGACCTGGCGCCAGCGCTGCTCGGCGTTGCGCGCCTGCCGGTAGCCGGTGCCGTCGTCGGTTTCCTTCGACACGAACGCGCGCGACATCGTCGGCGAATACAGCGTGTTCGCGGTCGGGTACTTCCCTTCGTACGGGAAATGGCAGCCCATCTTGTTGACGTAGGTGAAGCTGGGGCGATCGCGCAGCAGCACCCGATTGAGCAGGCGGCCGGCTTCGATGTCCTTGGCATCCGGCGCGAAGGCGGTGCCGACCTGCACGAACTCGTCGATCTCGCCGACTTCGCGCGGGTCCATGAAGTTCTGCAGCTTGCCGTCGTGGCGCTGCGCATCGATGTAGACCGTGCGGTAGCCGGCGCGCGATGCATACCGCCAGAACGAGGGATTGAGCTGCAGGTCCTTCAGGTAACTGTCGCGCGTGACGCCGTAGCGCACGCTCGCGTTGGAAGTGGCCGAGCAGTTGGCCGTGGACGCGGCGATGCCGAAGTTCGCCAGTGCGCTGCCCAGCGGACGCAGGCCGGTTTCCACGCCGTCCTCGACGTTGAGGTCGACGTAATCGCCGCGCACGCTTTCGTCCATGACCAGCACGATGTGGCGGAACGGTCGTTGCCCCAGGTGCGCCAGCGCGATGTCCTCGCGTTGGGGCGCAGCGGGGGCGAGGACCTTTTCCGCGCCGAGCACGCCGGCGAACGCGGCGGTGGTGTACTGGCCGGGGAAGCCGTTGGAGCCTTCGCCGCCGCGCAGGTAGAGGATGGCGCCGATCGCCACCACGGGCAGCAATTGCAGCAGCCCGGGGTTGCGCTGGGGCCAGCGCAGCAGTGACGGGGAGTCCGGCGGCGCGAGCCAGGGCGGCAGGTTGATCGCGATGACGCCGAGCGCCGACCACGCCACCGCCTGCAGGATCTGCGCGTCGTGGAAGCCCTTGAGGTTGTGCGCGAAGCCGATCAGGCCCAGCAGCTGTTCGAATTCGATGAAGCCCAGGTGGCGCGAGACGATGAGCGCGTGGGCGAGGGTGAAGGTGCTGCCCAGAAAAAATATCGCGCTCCACACGACACGCGCGGGCGTGCGCGCATGGAACGCGAGTACCAGCATTGTCACTATGCACAACAGCCAGACCGCCGCGAACACCGCCAGGCCGGGCTGCAGCCCGATGTGGGCCACGCGCTCGGCCAGAAGGCGATTTGTGCCCAGCAGATAGGTGCCGATCAACACAAGTTTGACCGCGATCCATGCAGCCGGTGCCCTGGAAACCCATCCGCCCATGCGATCCAGCCCCCCGTTGTGCCGCCTCTCGGCGGAAACCGCGTGTATCCCGGCGCGCGGCCGGGCTCCGGACGTCTCCCTTTCGGCGAGGGAGCGGCCTCACTTCGGGTTAACGCAACGGCGGGGCGGGGTCGGTCGCGCTGCCGGACGAGCGGTCGGCGCGGCCGGGTCAGCGCAGCAGGGCGTCCGCGACGGCGGCGGGCTGCTTCATCCAGGCGTAGTGGTCGGCGCGCGTGCCAAGCCGCTTTGCATCGAGCACGTCGATGCGTGGCTCGACCCGGCGCAGCTTGGACATCAGGAACCGCAGCGAGGACACCGGACCGAGCCAGTCCTTCGCCAGCACGACGGCGTGCGCGTCCAGCGTGACCGCGGCCATCGCCGCTTCCAGGTCGACGTCCACGCCCGCGGCGGCATAGCGGCCGGACAGGCCGGTGAGACCCCAGTCGGCGATCACGCCACGTGCTTCCTGCCCGCCGAACCCGATGCGGCGGCCGGGCAGCACGCCGTGGAACTGGGCCAGCCACGGCAGGAACCGGTACACCATCGGCAGCCACCACGCCGTACGCGCCGGGAACGCCCGCCAGTACGGCGCACCGCTGCCGACCAGCCACAGGCGCTGCGCGCTTTCCGGCGACAGGCCGAGCCGGCAGCACGCGAGCTGCCCGCCCAGGCTGTGGCCGCCGAGGATGCGCGGCGCGTCGGGCAGGTGCTGCGCGATCACCGCTTCGCTGGCGGGAATGTCGAGCGTGAGCAGTTCGCGATATCCCCAGTCGGTGTCGCGACTGGCGCGGATGCTGCTGGAGCCGGCGCCGCGCCATTCGTGCAGGAACACCGCGATCCCGCGTTGCGCCAGCGCCTCGGCGAAGGGGACGTAATGCTTCGCGCCGATGCCCATCGCCGGCAGCCACAGCAGGCTCGCGCGCGGCGCGGCGGGGATGCGGGCGATCAGCTGGAAGCGATGATCGTCGCCGGCGGTCGCATCGAGTTCGACCGAACGGATCGATTGCGGCGGCAGTGCGTCATCCATGAGGCGCGGCTCCGAAGTGGTCGAGCACCAGCACGTCGCCGCGACCGGGGCGATAACCGCGAACCAGGGCGGCATGCACGTAGTCGGTGGCCTTGATGCTGGCATCGCGCAGGCTGCGGCCCAGGCACAGGTTCGCCGCCACGGCCGAAGCGAGCGTGCAACCGGTGCCGTGCGCGTCGATCTTCAACCGCGCGTGCGACATCGGGTGCACGGTGTCGCCGTCGGCGAACAGATCCACGACCTCATCGCGCGCGGCTTCGACCGGCAGGTGACCGCCCTTGAGCAGCACCGCCTTCGCGCCCAGTGCGAGCAACGCATCGATCGTGCCGTGCATCGCGTCCACGTCCTCGATGCGCTCGCCGATCAGCAGCTCGGCTTCCGGCAGGTTGGGCGTCACCAGTGTGGCCAACGGCAACAGACGCGTGCGCAGCGCATCCAGCGCGCTGGTTTCGAGCAGGCGTGCGCCGGAGGTCGACACCATCACCGGGTCGAGCACGAGGTGCGCAGGCTGGTGATGTTCGAGCGCGTCGGCGACGGCGTGGATCACTTCGGCGTTGGCGAGCATGCCCAGCTTCACCGCGCCAATGGCGAAGTCGTCGAAGCAGGCGTCGATCTGCGCGCGAAGGAACGCGACGTCCGGCACGTGCACTGCGGTGACGGCGCGCGTGTGCTGCGCGGTCAGCGCGGCGAGGGCGCTGAGGCCGTGCACGCGATGCGCGGCGAAGGTCTTCAGGTCGGCCTGGATGCCGGCGCCACCGCCGGAATCGGAACCGGCGATGGTGAGGGCGCAGGGGGGCAGGGAAGCGTTGTTCATGGCGACAGTGTGCCTGCTGGGCCGCGATGCAGGCGATAGGCGACGTAGGCGATGCCGGCCGTGCCGGTGAGCGCGGCGGGCACGTAGAGCGTCCGGTACGACAGGTGCGGGAACAGCATCGCACCGACGACGCCACCAAGCAGGAAGCCGCCGATGATCGCCAGGCACAGCCACAGCCGGCGCGGTTCGGCGGGAATGCCGCGCAACCGATGGCCGAGGAACACGCCCAGGTCGGTGAACATGCCGGTGAGGTGCGAGGTGCGCACCAGCGCGCCGCTGTAGGTGGCCGTCATCGCGTTCTGCAGGCCGCACGCCATCGCGGCGAGCGCGGCGCCGGCGATCTGCTGGCGTTCGAACAGCGGCACGGCCGCGACCAGCAGGGCGGCTTCGATCGCCAATGCCACACCGTAGCGACGGCCCAGCCGCAACGTGCTGTCCTGGATGATCGCCCCGCTCAACACCGCGCCGCCGACGAAGGCGAGCACGATCAGCGCAAGGTGCAGGCTCGCCCTCGTGTCGCCGTGCGCGAGCGCCGCGCCGAGCAGCGAGGTCGTGCCGGTGAGGTGCGTGATGGCCTGGTGTTCGAAGCCGAGGTAGCCGACGACGTTCACCATTCCGGCCACCATCGCCAGTGTCGCGGCGCCGAGCCAGACCCAGGTGGGGAGGCGGGTGATCATGCGATGCGTGTCCTCAAGGTGCCGGCCATTGTGCCGCAGGCCGTCACGTCGTCTGCAACCCCGATGCGTCGGAACAACCTCGCCGTCATCCCGGCGAAGGCCAACAACGCCGTCGTTCCAGCGAAAGCTGGAACCCTTCTTGATCTTCGTGATCCATGCAGATCCACGCGAAGCAACAGCGCAGCACTGTGCGTCACCGGCGGCTCGACGGTATCGCTTCGTTGCCCCTGTCCGGACCGAACGCACAGCGTTTCCGCCGTTCGAAGGCGCGCGAACCAGTGGTTCGCAAGCAGCGCCTTCTCACTCCCAACCCCTCTCCCGGTGGGAGAGGGGCTTCCAAGCCCGGCAGGGTTACAGCACTTCCGACGCGTAATCGGCCAGGCGCGAACGCTCGCCGCGACGCAGCGTGACGTGCGCGCTGTGTTCCCAGTTCTTGAAGCGGTCCACCGCGTACGTCAGGCCCGACGTCGTTTCGGTGAGGTACGGCGTGTCGATCTGCTCGACGTTGCCCAGGCACACGATCTTCGTGCCGGGGCCGGCGCGCGTGATCAGCGTCTTCATCTGCTTGGGCGTGAGGTTCTGCGCTTCGTCCAGGATCAGCCAGCGGCTCAGGAACGTGCGGCCGCGCATGAAGTTCATCGAGCGGATCTTGATGCGGCTGGCGAGCAGGTCGTTCGTCGCCGCGCGGCCCCAGCTGCCGCCTTCCTGGTTGTGCGTGAGTACTTCCAGGTTGTCGGTCAGCGCGCCCATCCACGGCGTCATCTTTTCCTCCTCCGTACCAGGCAGGAAGCCGATGTCCTCGCCGACGCTCACCGTCGCGCGCGTCATGATGATTTCGCGATACCGCTGCTGGTCCATCGTCTGCGCCAGGCCCGCGGCGAGCGCGAGCAGCGTCTTGCCCGTGCCTGCGGTGCCGAGCAGCGTGACGAAGTCGATTTCCGGATCCATCAGCGCGTTGAGCGCGAAGTTCTGCTCGCGGTTGCGCGCGGCGATGCCCCACACGGCGTGCTGGTGGTGGCGGTAGTCGTCGACGATCTGAAGGACGACCTTCTCGTCGTTGACGCGCGCGACCTTCAGCTCCGATTCCTCGTCGCCCGGCAGGTACAGGAACTGGTTGGGATGGAAGTCGTCCTCGTCGTGGCGATGGATCTCATAGAACGTGCGGCCCTTTTCGGTCCAGGACTTGAGGTCCTTGCCGTAGCGCTGCCAGAAATCTTCCGGCAGCGCGGTGGCGCCGGTGTAGAGCAGGCTGAAATCGTCGAGCGCGCGGTCGTTCTCGTAATCCTCCGACACGATCCCGGCGATGGACGCCTTGATGCGCAGGTTGACGTCCTTGGAGATGAACACCACCGGCACGCCGGGCTCGGCTTCCTTCAGCGCGAGGATCGAACCCAGGATGTGGTTGTCGGGAATGACCGCGCCAAAGCGCTTGCCCGAATCGAAATCGCGCGTCTGGAAACGCAGGCGGCCGATGCTCTGCGCGCCGCGCAGCTGCAGGCCCTGGGGGCGGTTGAGCGGAATGCCTTCGGCGATCTTGTCCGAGCCGCCGGCCTCGATCAGTTCGTTGAGGAAGCGGCTGACCTGTCGCGCGTTGCGGCTGGCTTCGGAGTTGCCCTTCTTGGCGTTGTCGAGTTCCTCGATGACCTGCATGGGCAGGAAGACATCGTGTTCCTCGAATTTGAACATCGCGGTCGGGTCGTGCATCAGGACGTTGGTGTCTAGCACGTAGATCCGCTTGCTTCTGGTCATCGAACGCTCCGATGCGGGTGGGACGGCGTGGAAAACGAAGTGCTGCTGCGTGGTGTACTGCTTCGTGCGATTGAAAACCTGACTGCGCGGCGGCATGCAAGTTGCGCGCCTTGCGCGCACGGCGACGCCGCCGTGGCCCGCGTTGCGGGACGGCGGCGTTGCGGGCGGGACAGTGGGATCACTGCGTTGCGTGTTCCTTGAGCGCGTCGAGGACGGCCTGCGCATGGCCGGGCACTTTCACCGGCCGCCATGACTGGGCGATGACGCCCCTGGGATCGATCAGGAACGTACTGCGTTCGACGCCGACGTACTCGCGTCCGTACAGCTTCTTGGGCTTGATAACGCCGAAGGCGTTGCACAGCGCTTCGTCGCCATCGCTGACCAGGTCGAACTTGAAGCCCTGCCTGGCGCAGAAGTTCTGGTGCGACTTGATCGAGTCGCGCGACACGCCCAGCACGGTTGCGCCGGCCTTCTTGAACTTCGGCAGCAGCGCGTTGAAGTCGATGCCTTCGGTCGTGCAGCCGGGCGTGCTGTCCTTCGGGTAGAAGTACAGGACCAGCCAGCCGCCTTCGAAATCCTTCAGCTGCGCGGTCTCGCCGCTGGACAGCGCCAGGGGCAGGGTGGAGACGTTCTTCGGGATTCGGTCGCCGGTGTCGAGCATCGTTCTTTGCAAGTTCCCTATCGCGTGGGCGATCAGAACTTCATCGGGTCCATGATCGCGTCGAGGTTGAGGTGGTCGCAGAATTCGAGGAAGTCGTCGCGCAGGGCGGCGATGTGCATGCTCGAAGGTACACCGATGGTGATCTGCGCGGAAAACATTTCAGCGCCCGTCTGCATCGCGCGGTAACGCGAGGAATGCAGGCTTTCGATGGTGATGCCCTGGCGATCGAAGAAATCGGCCAGCTGGAAGAGGATGCCCGGCTTGTCGGCGGCGACCACTTCCACCACGTACGGCAAAAGGTTGGACTGCGCCTGCTTGGCGCCGGTGCGGTACCACACCAGCTTCAGGCCTTCCTCGCGCTCCAGGCGCGTCAGCATGGCCTCGAGCTTGGCGACCGAGTCCCACGAACCGACCGCCAGCGCGGTCACCGACACGTCGCGCCCGACGGTGGCCAGCCGCGCGTCCACCAGATTGCAGCCCGAATCGGCGATGCGGCGCGTCACCGACAACAGCGGCGACTCCGGATGCGTCGTATAGGCGTTGATCAGGAGGTGGTTTTCGTTCGGCGACGGCCGGGAAGCGGGATCGGTCAAGGCGGCGCCTGTCCTGGTGAGCCTGGGCTCGGATACTGAATGGTGGCCCGTGAGGGGCCCGTGCTTGGCGGGAGCATACTTGCCCACGCTTTCACGCCGCAAGTAACATCTCGAAGCGCTGCGCGCGCGCTCGACGTCGTTCGAACGGCGCTGAGAGAATGTGACCAATCCCCGCGCGGACCCGGCGCGGACTCCTGCAAACGCGGCCCTCGGAACACTTACCTTGCGACTTTCCGGCAGCATCACCGCGCTGGCGACGCCTTTCACCGCGACCGGCGAAATCGACCACGACGCCTGGAACCGACTGCTCGACGGTCAGCTCGCGGCAGGCACTCAGGGCATCGTCGTCGCCGGTTCGACCGGCGAAGCGGCGGCCTTGTTCGAAGCCGAATACGACACCTTGCTGCGCACCGCCGTGGAGCGCGTGTCCGGCCGCATTCCGGTCCTCGCCGGCACCGGCCTGTCCAATACCGCCAAGACGATCGAACTCACCCGCCGCGTCGCGGCGCTCGGCGCCGATGCGGCGCTGGTGGTGACGCCGCCGTACGTGCGTCCGACGCAGGCAGGCCTCATCGCGCACTACCGCGCCATCGCCGACGACGGCGCGCTGCCGGTGGTCCTGTACAACGTGCCCGGCCGCACCGGCGGCGACCTGCTGCCGGAGACGGTGGCCGAACTCGCCCCGCATCCGCGCATCGTCGCCATCAAGGAAGCGCGCAGCGAACCCGAACGCATGGCGGCGCTGCTCGAGTTCAAGGGCGACGGCTTCGCCATCCTCAGCGGCGACGATCCGACCGCGTGCCGGGCCATGTTCGCCGGCGCCGCCGGCGTGATCTCCGTCGCGTCCAACGTCGTGCCGAACGCATTCCGCCGGCTCGCCGACCTGGCGCGCGCAGGCCAGCGCGATGCCGCGATCGCGCTCGATGCACGCCTGCAGACCACCTACGACTTCCTCGGCGTCGAACCCAACCCGATCCCCGTCAAGGCGCTGCTGGCGCGACAGGGCATCGGCCACGGGCTGCGACTGCCGCTGCTGCCGCTCTCGGCCGCACACGCCGGAACCGCCGCGACGATCGCCGCGCTGGTGACCCAACTCGAACTGGAATGCCACGAATCGCTCGTGGCCTGAACCCTGCAGGAGACTTACATGCGTCCCAATGTTTCGATCACCCGCGCCGCCGTGGCCGGCCTGTTGCTGGCGGGTGTCGCGCTCGGCTCCGGCTGCAGCTGGTTCCGCAAGGGCAGCGACCTCTACGCGCAGAGCCCGGAAACGCGTCCGCTGGAAGTCCCGCCGGACCTCGACCAGCCGCGCACCGACACCGCCGTGAACGTGCCCTCGGCCGCCGCGCGCCAGTCGGTGGAATCGGGCCAGGCGTCGGGTGGCTTCGGCCTGCCGGTCGGCCGGGAAGAGGCCTTCGCCAAGGTCGGCGAAGCGCTGGCCGCGGTGGAGGGCGTCACCATCACCAGCCGCGCCGAAGCGCTGGGCGTGTACGACGTCAGCTACGAGAGCGCGAATTTCCTCGTGCGCGTGGCCGGTGCGTCCACCGGTTCGTACGTCTCGGCGGTCGATCCGCGCGGCCTGCCGGCCACGGGCGCGGCGCCGAAGAAGCTGGTCGACACGCTGCGCACGGCGCTGGGCGCCCAGTAAGGCCACAAGCCTTCGGACATGAAAACGGGCGCCCAGGCGCCCGTTTTTCTTTGCTGGTTGCGGGTACCCCGGAGCGGGGCTCAGCGCTCCAGCAGGTCCAGCTTGCCCGGCTTGCCTTCCCATTCCTTGGCGTCCGGCAGCGGGTCCTTGCGCGTGGTGATTACCGGCCAGGCCTTGGACAGCTCGGCATTGAGCGCGACATAGCCCTCCTGGCCGGCCGGGACGTCGTCCTCGGGGTAGATCGCGTTGATCGGGCATTCCGGCTCGCACAGGGTGCAATCGATGCACTCGTCCGGATCGATCACCAGGAAATTCGGGCCTTCATGGAAGCAGTCGACCGGGCACACCTCCACGCAGTCGGTGTACTTGCACTTGATGCAGTTCTCGGTGACGACGAAGGGCATGGCGGTTTTTCCGTGATATTGGCGCCGTGAAGAGGCGCCGGGCATCGCGATATTCTAGCGATTGACGGCGCTTGCCCCCAACCCGGGCCTGGCGGACGAGACCGGTTGGCTGGCAAAGAAAAAGCCCGCGCATCGCTGCGCGGGCTTCGGAATTGGTACTCCCAACGGGATTCGAACCCGTGTTACTGCCTTGAGAGGGCGGTGTCCTAGGCCTCTAGACGATGGGAGCATGTGGAGCGGTGAACCCCGCGCAGGCTCTCAACGTAACGCGGCTTGCTAGTATATGCGCCGCTGTTGCCGGCGGCAACGGCCACTTTCCAAGGATCCGCGGCACGCCCGCCTGATGCAACCTCATATCCGAACCCAATTGCAGATCATCCCGCGCGACCAGCACAACGTCTCGCGGCGCGACATCAGCCCCAATGCCCTGCGCGTGCTTT